>Ga0137362_10001853_pt1 | contig 13464 bp, 18 predicted proteins | sample MadtaG_2_FD_104801 | JGI IMG/M metagenome (GOLD analysis project Ga0137362, IMG submission 104801) | Vadose zone soil microbial communities from Angelo Coast Range Reserve, California, USA - Mad1_100_16 metaG | ecosystem: Environmental > Terrestrial > Soil > Vadose zone | place: USA: California... | reverse complement strand
TGGCTGTTGTACTCAGTGCTTGGGTCGCATTCGTTTATCGTCCTCGGCACCAGTGGCTTGGTTACAATGTTCTACATCGTATCCAGGCCACCTCTTTTCTTTGATTATCAAAAAACAAGGGCATTATTGTCCCCTTCGTGGGTATACTCGCTAACGATGATCCTGGCCACTCCAAAAGTCCTATTTAACTTTTCCAATCTCTGGTATGCTCAGAGTCATCCAACTCACAATGTCCTCTGCGCCGAATCCTCTCATACGCCGAACAGTACTGCGCCAGAGGGTTGCACGCAGAAACTTGACGCTTTTGTCTCTCCCAAATGATACACTCGTCGACCTTATTCTCGTTCATCTCTGTGTTCGGGACATCCTGCGTCTGAGATCAGTATGTATTCGCTATCTCTGGTGCTTACATCTCAATGACATCATCGACTTCTAGGTATGCAGACTATTCTACGAACTAACGCACCAACCGATGGTTTGGAAACGCATCTTGCGCACCTTTCACCTTCCACTGCCGCCACTTCCTCCCACAATCCGTTATTCCTTCCCTTCTCTTAGCAGCCTCGAGGCAGAACGACTGGTTATTCGCGCCCTCGCCGCAGAAGCAAACTGGCGGAGTACCATGCCCAAATCCTATAAGGCTTGGAGATTCTGCGCATTTGGAGATGTGATGTCTATCAAAATAGTCCCTGGAGGAAAATACGTCGTTGCATCAGTCCATGAAGGAACAAATCGGTATGCCCTAATACTTTTGATGATGGAACATCGCGTCAAGACGGCGTACCCGGTGGCGAAGATGGCTACCCCCTCCAAACCATACAAGCTCGAGGCGAAATATATGCGCTATGAGACGGAGATGGGGATCATGATAAGTTACGTTCGTCGCGAACCTAAACGTGCTTCAGATCGTGCGGCGGGGTACGTCTTACGCCACCCGCCCCGACACTATCGCTAACTGAACGTTTTCCCCTGCAGGGTGGACGTTTCTGATTATAGCGAAGATCACGTCATTGACTTCCCTGTTCCAGTGCGCTATGAACTCAATGTTCTCCACTGTCCTCTCTCTGCCATTCACGTCGCCGAAGACCCACGCTTTCCTCCAGGATCAAGCGCATACACGGCGCGCATTGATTTTCAGCTGCCGCCCTTCCGCAATGTCACTGTTATTCGCTCCAATACCGCCTTCGACTTTACGGACCTCGACATGGTCGACGGTGCACCGTACGTAGTTGCCGTTCAAGAACGGCTTATACTCTTCAAGAACCTGGTATCACGCAACGTCCACCGCATCCGAGTTGGCGCTCTGTTTGGATACGAGGAAGAGGCCTCGGAAAACCACCCTGAGGTGAGATTTAACCTACCTCGTCTTCTATATCATAGTGTGACGCCTGTGCACTGCCACAGGGAATATTAACGTATGGCATCCGTGCCATTCGCATTCTCGCGCTTCAGCGGGAGCTCCTCGTCGTGCGCTCAGACTCAAAGGACGCTAGAAAGCCCTTAGCTCTCGAGCTGTACAATATTCCTGACGACAACGTACCCATCCAAGCCCAGGACGTACAAGTCGCCTGGCCACGTTCTGTCCACACCGTTGCGACCCCGTCTCCGCTATTACATGTCTCCATTTCTGCCGTGCCCTCCTCCACTGACGGTGAGGACGCAGCTGCAGTGCTCACGGCACACGCGGAACCGTCACCTGTGTCGGTGTTTGTGGTTATGCGAGACCCGTGGCAAACAGTGCAGTTCCGTTTGTGGCCCGAACGCATAGCAAAGTCTGAAGTCGGGCTATTCCGCCCTGACGGCGAGTGGCAGGAAGAGATGCAGGCGGCAGCCATCGCCGTTGCCGCTGGTGCTGGTGCTGGTGCTGGTGCGGAAGAGGGTGAGGTCATAGAAGTCCTTGAAGAGGATACGCAAGATGGCTCGGAGGACGACATGGCTGTTGACGAACCTACTCTCCCCACGACCGCGCAAGGACAGGCGGTCCCATCCCCTCCGCCGCCGCCTGTCCCATTGAAGGACACGACCTTCCGTTTCCAGCTGTACGGGCCCTCCTTCAAGATCATCTCATATACGTACCGTGCAGACCCAGCCCTCGGGCTTCTACGCATACTCCCAGGGACGACCCGACCGCTGCTTGTGGGCATCCAAGCCGACGACCGACGTGCAACGCCCGCACTGCACGACCTGTGGGCTTACGCGGACCTCATCGCGCCTCCTGCACCTGAACCGCGGTGGCCGGAGGATGAAGAACGTCGCGCTGCGGGCGAGGCAGAACGTGGGTGGGTCGATGCTGCCCTCAAGAGTCGTGAAAGTCCTGCTGCTGTCGCTCAGCTCGCGTTGCCGCCGCGTTCGATACGCGAGAGATTCACGCGTGGTTTGGTCGCGATCGAGTGGGATGATTGGAGCATGAGTTTGTGCGGTGTGTGCGTGGACGAGCCTAACATGATCTATCTATTCCAGTTTGCGCCAACGCCGACTGAGAGTGAGTTTTTTTTATCGTTTGAGTGTTTTTATTCTTTGGCTGACATATCGTGCACCTTTCCCCTCTCCGCTGTGTGATGTTACAGAACAGGACGGCCATCGCTTCCCTATACCGGTCCCAGATGTAGATGAACGATTCCGTGAGATACCCGAGACGGTCCCTTTTGGGATGACTGGGATCATTCCTGGAAATGCTAGCAAGTGAAAGAACAGGACACTCTCCATCTCCGTATGAAATATAATGTAAATATATAGCAGTTACTAACCGTGCTTCACACGAGTAATCGATAATCGCTAGGGCGTTTGAACGTCGCCTTTTGTAATAGTTCCAAGTTCCGCTGACATTGATGATGGTATAAGGGGCCGAAGACTACAATCGAAGTGTCTCTACAAAAGAATTAAAAAAATGCACAACAATCACGAAGTACCCCCGTTAAAAGTGGTTGTATCTAGAAGAATCAGGAACCAGCCTGAGGAAACTATCTATCCCCCTCCGGATAGCTCGGTGGTGCCTCAATTATCACACCCTCTGCACGAAGTCGCTCCATCTCCCGCCGTAAGGACTTAACTTCCGAATGTAATCGCCGAGAATCGTATGGTGATGGCCTTTCACCAGACTCGGAGACGTTATTCGCTAAAGAGGACGTTGGCTGAGACATATCAAGTGTCGAGCGGTTGTGAGACTCGGACTGCGGCTGGGAACTAAGAGCTGCGCGCCACCGCGCCATCTCTTTGCCGGATAAGCCAGCGGGGGCGGGTGCGGCTGGTCGTGAGCTTGAAACTGCGGCGGGGGACGTGGAACCTGAAGATAAATGATGAAGAGTAACCATATCTCCTGCTGGATCCTCAACCGTTATCAATGGCCGCTGCTCCGTCCCAGTCGAGTTTATTGAATCCTGGGGTATCACCTCATAAGACCGAGAGTCCGAACCGAAGGGTGTGACTATTGCCTGCGGGCTAGCTTCCATGGGATTTGAATCGGCAGTTGAAAAAGATAAGATGGACCTTGGTCTGGCTCGTCTCCGTGTCCTCAATCGACGTTGTGCGAAGATAGAGATTCCGATCAGAGCAAAGAGGGCGAAAATACCGCCTATGACGGCCCCAGCAATTGCTTCGCTCCGTTTTTTGCCCTGATTTTTGTTGCTTAATGGCCGCGGTCTCGTCGTCGACGAGCCATTGTCATTTATTGTCCGTACAGGAACACTGCGAGATGGGTCTTAAGTCAGGAATCGAAAACAGATAAAGAGTCCGCTTTGCACGAACTTCAGAGCTAATGGCGCTAGCACAGCACCTTGTGCGGGACTAATAAACACTTCAGTCGGCGTCCAGATATAATCTACCAATTGATTCACCTAGCCACTCCCAGGACACTTAAACCTTGACTGGCATCATAATACACAGGGAACACTCCAGAAATGGTGCGATTATTAAGTCGGTTGAAAACCCTCGAAATAAGATCGGAGCGTAGGCCTTGATTTGAAGTCATGGCAGCTGCAAACAAACTCCAGCCTAGAGCAGGATTAGCCAACAGTCTTTTTGAACCATACAAAATACCAACTGGAAACAGCAACACTTGTGTCTACGTTATCGACGGGCATGCCAAAGCTGCTAAAGTTTGAAGTCAACACGAGGTTGTGAATGAAATTGCTGTGCCCGTCATATATCTGAATGTGGTCAGGAACGGCAACTAAAGAGCATTCAAGGATACCGACCGGCGATTCCACCAACTTGGTGTCTAGCCACACATCCGCGAATAGATTGTAACCTAAAGTCCACGAGTTGCTTTGCCCATACACTGCAAGGAGATGCCGGTCACTGGCCAATGCAAGACTCTTCCATTGGGCATAGAGGCGCGCAGCTGCATTCTACAAGCGAATTAATATCACGGCATAGCACATAAAGGTCGACTAATACTGACCGAGTATTTATTTACGTCGTCTGCCTGCCCGACTACTGCGCTCATCTTCGACATGGCTTCAATGGCGATGATGCCCTTGATCGCAAGGTTAGTTTGGTTACTGAGACTCAGGTTATCTGCGGAAGACCTGTGCCAGTGGCCATTGTCAGTCATGTGTGTTCTGTCAACTCAAAAAATCATCTTACTGATTACTATTGAACAGCGTTGAAGTATTCAAATAGTTGGCCCAGGAAGTCAGCAACTTGTACTGTCAGAGTCCATGAGTTCTTATCTGGGAGAAAATAGGATCTCAGCTCACATATCTACTTATGAGGCTTCCGTCCCCACTTGCACGAGCATAGGCGTAAGTCATAATAAGCATATTCCCAGTCTCTATAAAAAGGCACTAATAAGCAATACCCGGAAGCCAGTATCAGAGGAACGAACGTTCAACGCCCTGACTATGTTTCGAATTGCTGCCTGCGACATTAGGATAGTTTGATCCTAAAGCAGACGGTCTAAACGTCATGTCTCTGACATTTATGTTAGTTAGACGCACCAAGATCGGCGGCAGCGTATGGGATGGTATAGTGGCTTGACGCTTGAAGCCGAAATAGAGGTTCAAGGAGAGGTGCACCGAAGCTCGGACTGATGGTCATCAACGCAGGAAAGGCGGCATACAGGGTCTCAACAGCATTGACTCGACTTGAAGATCAAACTCAGTCCCAGTATGATGGACAAACCAGTGTTGGGTTGACTCACTTTTTCTAAACCCCACCGATATTCTTCATGAACATCATTACATCTGACTTATTGAGGTTTCCGCGCAAATCAGTCCCAATTGTTAGTTGCATGCTGCCGAATAGTTCTGCGATCGGGAGAACGATCAAGTCCCCAAGATTATTCGAGACAGAATTGGCAACCTGGAGTATCATATTGTCAAGGTTTTGGGCTCTTGAAAGCGCATTCTGGAAATCTTTGAGAAAGTCAACGATCTGCACTTTATTGTTAAACACGTCGTCTCCGCAAGGTGGTATCAACACTAGCCAAATTTTCATCATTTGAGTATTGTGTCCTGTAGTACAAGCTACGAGATGTCGGAGGGGCACCGGACAGGTCGGTGTAATTGATGGCGGGGTCTGTGGTGTAGCCGACTGCCCAGACGACAGGAGCTAGCGTGGCTTTAATAGTGCCAAGGTCACGCGATAAGGCAAAGACGGCGAAGTTATTGCTAACGGGACGTATAGCTGGATCTTGCAGATTGTTTAAGAATCCGTTGTGCGTAAAATTACCGCGGGAGTCATCATCCGATGCGATCTGGTAGGTGACATTCTTCCCCTGCAGCAAAGATAGTTAGTGGGAACGAATATAAATAGCAGGTCAACTCACAGCCTCCATGGCATAATATAGTCTACCCCATTCCGCTTGGTTGATTACCTCCTTAAATGTTACCGGCGTCTGGAGTGTGACACTGTGGAAGACGACACGGGAATCGGACGTTGGGGTCCACAGAATCGTCTGCGCTCGATCTCCCGAGTTCCACTCTTTAACGAAGCTGGGGAAAAACAACTGGCTTCGAAGAACGATTGAACGTACCTCCGCTGACATCTGAATACACCTGCACAGCATGACTTGCACCGTCCGTGGAGTTTGCGGTGAAAACCATGTACGAGAATGGGATGGATTGCTTGATCCAATCTTGGGGCTTTAAATCGACGCGCATGTAGACATTAAAGGTGACAGAAGAGTGGAAACGAACCTCGATAGGATTCAGGAAGGTGAGATTGACTTGCATGGGCCCAGCTTGCGCAGTAACCACGGTTTGTGTAGGGGTCATCAAAGTATTTGACAACACGATGGTATAGTTACGGAGGTTGGGGTTTACATTTCCTAGGAACGAATAGGTTATGCCGTCAACACGTAAGAGGACAGACCACCCTAGGATCTTAGACGCGGAAAGTTGAGAATTTCATCGCCAGCTGAATATATAGGGATGACAAACCTGAGAAATATTGAAGGTGGTCGGCCATGTTGAAGCAAACGAAGCCGCAATCTCAGAACTAGATGGGACCCAACAGTTGAGATACGGAGAACGAACAGCAAGGGGAATTGCTGCAGGGAGAAGATTTTGCGCAGCCTTTGTGTTATAAGAAAAGAGAAGGGCAAAAAGTGGTAAAAGAATGATGTTTAGTCGTGATATGATGAGTGACATTGCATTGTTTAGACCGTCAATGACATCGGCTCCAGGCAAGAAAACCGATGGAGGGAATGACCACTGGCAGGGTGGAGCAGGATTGTGCAGAGGCCAGAGCAAAAGCTCGTGGGGATGCTGCCAAGGTTACATGCCATCATTGACCTTGACCGTCTCCCACCAGCGAAGCGCTGACGCCCGAACAAGCTTATAACAAGCACCATATAGTGACTACTCATCCCAATTGAACGTTGAACCAGATCTGACCTAGGAACCGATTCGAAACTCCGCTCTGCTGTGTGAAATGTAACAGCATCATACAAAATACCACCAAAATACTCCTCCGAGTCTGCCGCATGCAGTGCGAAAGGCCAATCTGATCGATCTCGGCCAATTAATGTGATCTGGAATGGGTTGCATCATGCATTTATACTATGGTAGTGCTAGTTTTCACCTGGCCAACGTTTTTGAGGATCGCAAACTCGGACGTGAAGGTTTGTGGTCACGAGAATATATAGAGGAAAACAAGATGCCGTCGCGGTACGCATGCTATGGCGCTATTAGCTACAGGGTCGGGTCGGCAGGACCGATGCTGGTCTCTACGTAATAGCTGAAGAATAAAACCTTGAATAAGAGTGCAATTACTGCGTGTAGCACCGCTATCACAACAATCAGAAGCCGCACTGGCTTCTGGTTCGCCTACAAGAAGGAAAAAAGGGTCTAAGGCCATGCTCTGGAGACAAAAAATTACAATGACCCACAGAGACGAGGACCGGGTAGACGTTCGCGACAAGGAAATAGCCTGACAGAGCGAACCCAATTCCGGATAAAACCCAGCGAAGAATGGCGATAGGTATAACGCAGAGTATCTTCAGAACCAACGCGATTTAGGAAGTGCTATTGGCAAGACGGATAAAATCGCGCGCACCGACACGGGAATCCAGACGAACATTGCGTAACCCCATACTGTCACTGCTTCCACCATTGGCCAATTCTCGCTGATGCCCGCGTAGCGCAGGACTGCCCAAAGCATCACGGGCGCGCCAATGCCGTACACGTACACGAGCCCGACGGCTGTGCTCAGCAGCGCAAAGTCATACTCGACAGGATTCAAGGATAAGTAGGAAACAATGGAATGGGCGAGAGAGGACGTGACGAAGAGAGTAAAGACGAGGGTAGTGAGGGTCCATAGCGGCCCGTAGAGGTCGGGCGCGGGCGTGAGGTGGGCGGAAGTGTAGGTAGGCGAGAGGGGATTGAGTGTGTTGATACAGCGAAAGACGACCTAGAGCAATGGAGCATCTTCAATTCTCGGGAGTAACACAGGGGAGAGAGGAGCGAAGGAAAACCAACAGTTTTGGTGTCGACGTCGAAATGATGTTGATAGTAGTCTATGTTCCAGAAGGACGCGTTGCTAGCGTCAGAGATGTAGCCTGCAGCAGGGATGTTCAATGGCGCGCCATTCAATGGACACAGACATAGGACCTGCCTCTTCCCTGACTTTCTCTCGGAGCAGGGTCACCGATGTTGCCTACGGGAGGCTGGCTGAGGGCTGAAGGGACACGGTTAACCATATGCCACATGAGTGTGTGCGATGCTAACTTTTACTGTCACTCTCATCCAGGCGCTGTGGAACGAATTGGTTATGAATACGTCCGAAGAACATAAATAGATAGATACCTCGTCTGACTCAACGGCGACATACGCCATGCCAGGGGTCGTGTCTTGGTGCTCGTTGTCTGCTTCGCACTGGCACGTCAGCGCGTCTGCGATGACCGTGGGAACATCATTGCCGTGTGTGGCCGGCGCTGTGCAGCTCAAGCGTTCAAGCCAGCCATCGTCAGTCCCACCGGATGAGGGCAAATGTCGTTCGAGTACTAGGCAAACAGGGTACAGGTGCCCTCGTACTATCCTCTACCAGACGTCCCTGGCTACGTCGTCGACCTCAATCACCCTTTCTTACACTCGGAAGCCACTATCGACTTGCGCTGCCACACTCTCCCCGATATTTCACGTCATCGCCTGTGCACGCCCTCCCATCAAACGGGCCACCACCCGAGATCCCCACTAGCACCACCTTTGAAGATCCCTCGCGGAAAGGGCTATTCTACCATCTCGTACCGCCACCAACGCCTTTGTCAGATACATGCCCTGTTTTCGCCGTGTCCCTCCTAGTAGACGCACCGCCTTCCTTTGAGTCAAGCACGGTTCTGGGTTGGCTTCCTGCTGAGACACCTGGGGGTGACCGCGACGCGGGCCTTAATGATTTTGTAGAGAATCGTGCGCACCGCTGCCCTTCACTTCATTTTGACGTGCGGCACCGCTGATCGTATGCTGCGCTGGGGCAATCATAGCTCGTTTCCTGCCCCTTCTCCACGAGGCGATATCCAAGGGACTTGTGGAGGCTGTCGACGATATTCAGGCGGCCGGCGCATTGCAGTTGGGCAACGGCTGGATGCATATACATGGTCAGTAGTCAACTTCTTTTGAAATTCGCTTTTCACCTATTAAATTGGCGCTCACACACTTCCTTACTGTACCCCATGTAAATATCGCACAGATGAGCGCAACGTTCCACCCCTGAACCGCATCGGTGATCCAGATGACATCCTTGCTTCCGTCCGAGTTGAAAACGGAAAGGCAGGTCCCCAGGTCCCTCCCACCAGGTCTCTCGTTATGACCAATCAACGGACACTTCTGCAGATTATTGCGGAAACATACCAGGCGATGCCCTCTTATCGCATTTGCACCGCACATGGTGTTACCCAGCTCACTGAAGGCCTCGCCTCCAAGCTTCAGGATCTCCTAGAAGTGCGTGCACGCGAGGAGAGAAGGACGGCAGAGTCGTAACCCTCACATATAAACACTTTTTCTGATACGTGTACCGCGCGTGCTGTTCCAGTTCAACGTCACTCGGACTTCCCATCTCAAAGTCGTAAATCATCTTGACCTCTACTCTCCATGTTAACTCAACCATGAGGATCGGGTAACGGATATATCAGCTTAGCCTTGCGGGCATTTCATTGATGGCATGACCAGTAAATGTGCCTCTTTTGTACCGGCTCAGATGATAGTATGACTTAAACCTAAGACGTCCAAGTCCTCAATCAAGGACACCCCGCAGAAGCACAATAACGGACCGTAATGAGATAATATTTCGCGATAAATAGAGCATACTATAGATGGCATGAAGTAAAGTTTAACGAGCAACACATCAATCGGACATCGTGGAAGGCGTTTGTAAAAATCGTGAGAATCATCCCCAACCAGCGTAAGAGGCGTGAGTATGCATCGTAGAAATAGAGTGAACGTCAAAGATAGGTGTTCAAAATGTCAGTCATGTGGAGATGAGCGGGGCGAGCGTGGGCCAAAGAGACCGCGTGGTGGTTGTGGTACTTCCGGTGCCAGATGAATCGTAGGTTCACTCGGCGGCGGTGTGTACTCGACGCCAGGTTGCACTGTTCACAAGTGTTAGGTCACCTTTGACAAGTAATATTGATTTTATTTACCTTGCCAGGTCGCCCACGAGCCAGTAGTCTGCGCACGATCAGGAGGCGGCGCTGCTGGTGGTGTCGTTTCGATGACAGGTCCAGCCGGCCGACCTTCGGACTTCTTGCGTGGGCGCCTGAATCCACCTCGTTGGTGAACGGAACGCCATGCACCTTGACGGGGTTCGGGAGGAGGCGCAGGAGGCTGATCGGGTGGTAGGTCACCCGGTGGTTGTGGAGCGAGAGGACCTGTGCTCGGCGGTTTCCTGGAATGAATCGAGCGCATAAGTCGAGGGAAGCTCCGCAACAAAACAAGTCACTCACCAATCTGGATCAAACATGCCACCAGCTTCGTATTTGCTTCGTAGGCACAACAGAGTCCCAATTTCACTGGGACATTCGTTAGCAAACGACTGACTGAGAATGAAATGATAACGGCTCACAATTGGATATTACGTCGGTCTTCCCGGAGTTTACTGACTTCGTTGAGGAGCATGCGCACTTCTGACGCCAAGGATTTGCTGAATTCGTCGAGATACTTTTAAATGTTTGGTCAATGGTCAGTCAAAAAAATTTGAAGACGCCTACCCCCTGAACGTTGAATGGAATCTGAACATTCGCCGTCGACCGCACAGTTTCCAACAAGTCCGCGTGTTGTCTTTCTGTTTCTTCACGCCAAGCTGTGAAAGATCTTAAGTTCTGACGTTCCCCATCCGGAGAGATACTCACATGCTGTCAACGAATCGAATACTTGCTGCAGCCTTTGTAACTCGTTCATGACATCCTGAGTCGCTGAAAAATAGTGAGCATATGGGTGTGAATGAGCAACCACTTTCACTTACAGGGCCTTTCCTCTGCCAGGCGGCTCTCTTCTTCGCATCTTGCTTTCTCTTCCACACAATTATCTATGATACCCTGAACCATGCCGAAAAGTTCCTGGAACTGTCTGTTCGTCTCGTCGCGCCACTCCAGTTTTTCTCTCCAGCGTTCGTCCACGGTTTCCTTCTTCCGTGCAAACTCTTCACGATGGGCAAGAAGAAGGTCAGTAATCTCGCTTAGTTGTTGCCTCGTCTCTTCATCGCGTTCGAGGATTCTCTGGGATTCGGCTTCACGTCGCATTTCCTCGTCGTGATCACGCTGCTGTTTCTCGTGACCCAACTCGGCCCGCACCCGCGCGAGTTCCTCCTCCAATTCTCGCATACGAGCGTCCCTTTCTTCGTCAGCCCGCGCGCGTTCCGCGAGCATTTGTTGCTCGAGTGCCTCCCGTGCAGCGCGTGCCTCTACCCGCTCCGCTTGGAGCTGCCTTGCCATCTCCTCTCGCTCGCCTTGCACAATGTCTCTGATGTCGTCCGCGTGGCGGGCAGCAGACTCGGTAGATGCGCGACGAATCGAGGCAATAACAGATTCAGCTCGCTCCGGTGGCACTCCCAACATGTCTTCGGGTAATGGAGCAGGGGCACCAGGGGGCACTGGCTGCCGCGCGAGTGTCGAAACCAATTCATCTCTCCTTGCCTCACTATCCTCGAATTGACGATCCCGTTCAGCCTGCTTTCCAGCGAATTGACGATCCCGGTCAGCTTCTTTATCCAGGAATTCATGTTCTCTACGCATCTCAGATTCTGCAGCCTCTTGCGCCGCGTCAGCCAGCTGTCGCTCAACCTCCCCAAAGCGTTCATGTCGTGCTCGCTCGGCATCATCGTAGTCCAGTGCGCCAGGACCAGATGGATATCGGGGGGTGATACCGGGAGCAGCCCTTGCGGTGGGAGCGCGTGACACTCCCGGGAGTGGAGCATCACGCGGTTCTTCGCCGTATGGTTCCTCTGAAGGCGTGGTTACGGATCTTGGAGGGATATGACCGTAAGTTTCTGGTTCGAGAACACCCCTTGTTGGAGCACCCGAAACGTCTGGGCCTGGAGCGCCACGCGGTTCTTCGCTGGGTACAGTGGGGGCTCCGCGCGGTTCTTCGCCGGGTACAGTGGGGGCTCCGCGCGGTTCTTCGCTGGGTACAGTGGGGGCTCCACGCGCTCCTTCGCTGGGAGCGGTGGGGGCTCCACGCGGTTCTTCACCCGGGGGATGCTCGCCTGGAACGCCACGGGGTTCTTCGCCGGGAGGTTCATACTCCTCTGTAGTGACAGATTCGGGACGGATATGTCCGTATGTCTCTGGTTCCAGTACTCCTGGTTGTTGAGGTGGGTAAGTGCGACGTGAAACATCTGAGGGCATGACAGGAACGAATGGAACACTCGGGCTCGCGGCGCGCGCTTGGCGCTCCAAGGAGGGCGACATAGGTCCAGATATGGGAGGTTCATAGGCTAGAGTTAGAATTCAATTAGCCAAACGTCTCGTGAATATATGCAGCACTTACGAGCTGATTCGGTCCGTAACCGTCGTTGGTCAGGAGCAGGATAAACTTGGATAGGCTCTGGGCCAGTGACTTCAACAATAGTGGGGACGCGAGATGGGCGAGTAGGTGGTCTGCCAATAGGAACTTGTTCTGTTGCAGGATACTGGGTAGGTGCGCCAAATGGATGGGGGAGCGGTTCGCCCTCTCGCGAGGTAAGGGGTGGCGACGCGATCGTTGGTGATCGAGGGGGATATGTGGATGGGTATTGGTGCACATGGGTCACTGGGGGTGGCTGGATAACAGCGGGAACCCCACGATCGTACACAGGTGCACCAACAGGGACAGGATAAAGAGGACTGGGTGAACGATAAGGTGACTCGATAGACGGAGACCTCTCTCGACCGGGAGATCGGCGGCGGTCACTTGGGCGGCGTCCCTCGCGAGGTTCATCGCGATCCCAATCAGAGGGCGGAGTCGGAGTCCTTGACTCATCATATCGTGTTCCTCGGCGGCGGTATCGATACGGCTCGGGTTCGATGTGGACCGCGGTCGGGATCGGCACAGGGATCTGCACAGGTGGAGGGATAGGCTGGATGGGTCCTTCCGCGTAACCTTCCGTGTAGCGTGAGGGTGGACGAGACACAGGATATGGCATCAGTGACTCTCGAGTGGGGCTACGATACCCTGGCTCTGGCGAAGCCCTCGATGGGGCTACAATATTGATGGGTGGTGCGCCAGGCTGAATGCCTACCGCTGGGAAAGGTACACCCGGAACACCCGGGAAAGGAGCACCCGGAATCACGGCAGGGGGGAAAGGAGCTGCGATAAAGGAGGGTCGGGGAGATTCGGTGGTAGGAGTTGTCGAACGGGACCGTGGATGAGAAGGTGTCATGATTATACCGGGACCTGGAGGACCATATTGAGGACCGAATTGAGGACCGAATTGAGGACCGTATGGACCAGGCGAGATGTGTGTTTGGGGGGGAGGCTGAATGATTATCGGTTGTCCTGGTTGCTGAGGACCTTCCCGACGGTCGCCAAAGTCAGAGGGCTCGGAATAGCCGGG
>Ga0137362_10001851_pt1 | contig 13468 bp, 11 predicted proteins | sample MadtaG_2_FD_104801 | JGI IMG/M metagenome (GOLD analysis project Ga0137362, IMG submission 104801) | Vadose zone soil microbial communities from Angelo Coast Range Reserve, California, USA - Mad1_100_16 metaG | ecosystem: Environmental > Terrestrial > Soil > Vadose zone | place: USA: California... | reverse complement strand
TCATAATCGGCAACAACCCGATCGTGAATCTTTAGATTGTCGAGATCGAATTCAGCCGCTGCGTGCAGGATCGAGTGTTGCTCCAGAGCGCTCTCATAGACGCGGCTGACCACCACCATGCTTCTGAGCTTGTCGTAAAGATGGCTGTCTTCGAATTTGTTTGCGAGAATCTCCGCTGGCTCGAGCATCGTGATGGCCATTGATTCTTTCACCCGCAGAGTGCCATTGGTTTCCTTTCGCAGCGGCACAACCTTCAGCTCCCAGTCGCCGAAGTCAGGCTCCTGCCGCGAATTCTGCGGCAGGCCCAGATAGTGCTCGATGACTAATCCGGCCCAGCCTTTGTTTTCGTGGCCGTTCTTCCACACCGGAATCCGATATTCGTCGGCCATCACTCGCAGGTCCTTGCCCACCAGTTGATTGATGTGGCGGACAGCGTCTTTACGATCGAGTGTTTGGTTGGTAATGAAGAAAGACATTTGAAATGGGGAACAGATTAACCGCAACGCGGTCGCGCCCTCCAGCCCAACGTTGCCGCTTCGGCTACGTTGGGAACACGATGATCAAATGATTCTCAACCGCAACGCGGTTGCGCCCTTGCCGCTGCCGTCGATGTTGGGTATCGCGGCGGTCGCAACCCCGTTGGGGTTGATCATTGCATCAATGCAGTTCCCAGGGTAGCCGCTGCGGCAACTCTGGGCTGAAGGACGGAACCGCTTTGCGGTTAAAAATCGGGGTGCCGCGCGGCCATTTGTATCACAGCCGCGTTCTCGCTCGCTCCAATTCTTCCGCGACTCTCGCTGGTGCGGTACCGCCAACCTGCGATTTCGTCGCGAGAGTTCGCGCCAGCGATAGCGAATCGAACAAATTCTGATCGATCAAAGACGAAAACGATTTGAGATCGTCGAGGGGAAGCTCATTCAACTCAACACTGCCTTTAATAGCATGAACGACGATCCGCCCGACGGTTTCGTGCGCCTCACGAAACGGCATGCCTTTCCGCACCAGATAGTCCGCGAGCTCCGTGGCGTTGAGATAGCCGTGCGAGGCTGCTTCATGAGTTCTCTCCCGGTTGAAACGAATGTTGCCCAGCACAGTTGCGGTCACCGCAAAAGACGCACTCAGAGTATCGACCGTATCAAAGATCGCTTCCTTGTCTTCCTGCAAGTCCTTGTTATAAGCCAGCGGAAGACCTTTCATTGTTGCCAGCAGCGCCACGAGATGACCGAAAACGCGCCCGGCTTTCCCGCGCACCAACTCCATCGAATCGGGATTTTTCTTTTGCGGCATCAGACTCGATCCGGTCGCCACCGCATCGCCCAATTCGAAGAAACCAAATTCAGCGGTCGAATAAAGAATAATGTCTTCGGCGAGCCGCGACAAATGCATCATGATAAGCGACGCAGCGCTGGTGAACTCGATGCAGAAGTCGCGATCGCTAACGGCGTCCAGACTGTTGCGCGATATTTCATCGAAACCGAGAATGCGTGCGACTGCTTCGCGATCGATGGAATAAGAAGTTCCCGCCAGAGCGGCCGATCCCAGCGGCAACACGTTGATTCGTTTGCGAGCATCAGTAAGTCGTTCGCGATCCCGCCTCAGCATTTCAAAATATGCCAGACACCAGTGCGCGAATAAGACTGGCTGCGCACGCTGCAAATGGGTATAGCCGGGAAGCGCCGCGTCGCGATTTGCCTCCGCGAGATCGAGCAGAGCCTCTTGCGTGTTCCGCAAGGCGACCGCGAGTTTATCAACTTCTCCACGCAGCCAGAGGCGCAAGTCTGTGGCTACTTGATCGTTTCGACTACGTCCCGTGTGCAGCTTGCGCCCCAGGTCACCAATCATTTCCACGAGGCGCGCCTCGACGAATGTGTGCACGTCTTCTGCCGGTTGCTCATCGAAATAATCGGCGCTAGCCTGGCCGCGATCTCCAATCATCTTGAGCGCGGACTTAATCCTCTGTGACTCTGAGTTGGTCAAGACCCCCGCGGTCTCCAATCCATCGCAGTGGGCCATGCTCGCCTGCACGTCGACAGCGAACAGCCGGCGATCAAAGCCAAACGAAGAGTTGAATTCCGCAAAGGCGGGATCGGTTTCACCCTGGAATCGACCGCCCCAAAGATTTGTATTCTTCCTATCGCTCATGATTAATGTTGCTGATTGGCTTGACGCGGCTGCATGACTCAGGCTATTTTATGCATGTATGCGGAGAAAATGCAACTATTATGCATGGCGCTGGGTTCGAATGTCCGACAAACTTCAGTTTGTTGTGTGGGTGGCAACTGAGGCCGGTTGATTTCAAAGGATCGCGACAAACTGAAGTTTGTCGGACACACTGATGTTGAAGAGACAGCGACAGAAGAAGATTCTGAACCTCATTCGCGCGAAGCGGATCGGAACTCAGGAGGCTCTGCGGGCGCATCTGGAACGCTCGGGCGTGCCCGCTACGCAGTCGAGTGTGTCGCGCGACCTGGAAGAGTTGGGTGTTATCAAGCACCACGGCTCTTATGCTCTGCCGCATACGAACGGAGATTCGGCGCGAGGTTTGTTGAGTCTGGATGCCGCCGGCGAGGTGCTGGTTGTCGCCAGGTGTTTGCCGGGCCGCGCTTCATCGGTTGCAGTTGAGATTGACGACGCAGCCATTCCGGAAATCGTCGGCACGCTGGCGGGTGAGGACACAATCTTCATTGCCGCCCGGGATCAGAAGGCGCAGCGCGTAGCTATGAAAAAGATTTGGGAGTTGTTTGGATGAAAGGATTTCACCACGGAGACACGAAGGTCACGGAGAATAGATTACAAAGGCTCGTTCTGCTCCGTGCGCTCCGTGTCTCCGTGGTGATCTTCTTGACCAGAAAATGAAGGACGAAAACATTAACAAGATCGTCTTGGCGTACTCAGGCGGACTGGATACGTCGGTGATGTTGCGCTGGTTGATTGATCGCTACCAGTGCGAAGTCGTTTGTTATTGCGCCGACGTTGGTCAGGGTGCAGAGATGGACGGACTTGAAGAGAAGGCGAAAGCCACCGGCGCATCAAAACTTTACATTGGCGACTTACGTGAGGAGTTTGTGCGCGACTATGTCTGGACCGCAGTCAAGGCCAACGCGGTTTATGAAGGCGTCTATTTGATGGGGACTTCACTGGCCCGTCCGGTAATCGCGAAACGCCAGATCGAAATCGCGCGCCAAGAAAACGCTGACGCAGTTGCCCACGGCGCGACCGGCAAAGGCAACGATCAAGTTCGATTTGAACTCACCTACTACGCTCTGCAACCTGACATCAAAGTAATCGCACCGTGGCGCGAATGGGAATTTGGGGGACGCACGGACCTGATTGCCTACGCCGAGGCGCATGGCATTCCGGTGAGCGCGACGATCGACAAGCCTTATTCAACTGATCGAAACTTGATGCACGTTTCGTACGAGGGCGGGATTCTCGAGGATCCTTGGGCAGAGCCTCCTGAAAATATTTTTCAGATGACGCGCTCGCCTGAAAACGCGAAGGATGAAGCTGAATATCTTGAGGTCGGATTCGAGTCTGGCGAGCCGGTTTCCATTAACGGCGAGCGGTTTGATCCTATTGCGCTCCTTTCGAAACTGAATGAAATAGGCGGCGAACATGGCATTGGACGCGTCGATCTCGTCGAGAACCGCTTCGTTGGCATGAAATCGCGTGGAGTTTACGAGACTCCGGGCGTGACGATTTTGCAGGTCGCGCATCGCGCTTTGGAATCGATTACGCTCGATCGCGAAGTTGTGCGCCTGCGCGATTCACTGAGCGTCAAATTCGCTGAGAACGTCTATTACGGTTTCTGGTTTGCGCCTGAATTCGAACTGATGCGCAAAATGCTGGACGAAATGCAGAAGCCAGTGAACGGCGAGGTGCGACTGAAGCTTTATCGCGGCAATGTGATCGTTGTGGGACGGCGTTCGCCGAACTCGCTTTACGACGAGCGTGTCGCGACGTTCGAAGCGGACACGGTTTACAATCAGCGCGATGCCGAAGGCTTCATCAAGCTGAATGCATTGCGGCTTAGGTTAAGAGGTGGTCATGGGCGAGCGGGGGTAAACCACCCTTCCTGACCATGAGATGTCTGAGGTTAGAGAGTGGGCTTAGGAATCTCTCAGGTCAGGAAGGGTGGCTTGCCCCCGCTCGGCGGTTAGAGAAATCATGGAAGGAACAATCAGCGTCGTTGAAGTGGATAAGATCGGATCGGCGACTTCGCCGCTCAATCTCTCACGGAGCTTGAGCGTGGTCGGCAAAAACGGCGCGGCGCGCGCTGGCGACGTAGTCGTGGTGCGCGTGCTAACGGACAATGCCACTTACAACCTGCTGGAACTACCGACGGGCCGGCTGGCGAAAGTAAACCCAGGCGATCTGATTGTTGGCGTGTTGGGACGAAGACGCGCGCTGAAAGGTTTTGTCGGAGATGTGCCCACGACGGTGGAGAAGGGTGATGAACTTCATCTGTTGAATCTCGGTGGTGTGATCGGGAGTTGCAGCGGCCATCATTCGAGCCTCGACGACGCGATCAAAGTTGAAGTAATTGGTTTGGCTTGTAACGGTGGAGGCGCTGTGCGAAACATCGCTGATGTTGGTCTGTCTCTGCGCGAGACGCTGGGACAAACCGCGCCACTGGTTGTAATCGCGGGCGCGTGCATGAACAGCGGCAAGACTTACGCGGCGACGGAGATAATTCAACAGGGAACGCGCGCCGGGTTGCGCGTGGCGGCGGCGAAGCTGTCGGGCATCGCTTGCTTGCGCGACACTCTGAACATGGCCGATCACGGGGCCATTGCGACGGCGAGTTTTCTCGATTGCGGCTTGCCTTCGACTGTGGGCGTGGGCAATCTCGCGCCCGTGGCGAAAGCAATCATCGCGCGGCTCAACGAGAGCGCGCCCGATTTGATCGTAATCGAACTTGGCGATGGAATTCTTGGCGGCTATTCGGTTGAATCAGTCTTTGAGGATGAAGAGTTTCTTGAAGCAACCGCAACGCTCGTGTTTTGCGCATCGGATTACGTTGGCGCCTGGGGCGGCATCGAGTTGTTTCGTCGCCGCGGGATCAAAGTTGATCTGGTTGCCGGTTCGGTTACTGATTCGAAGATGGGCGAAGATTATATTCAAAACGAATTCGGCGTTCCCGCGGCGAATGCGAGACGAAATGGGTCGAAGTTGTTCGAGATAGTCAAAGAGAAAGTTTCAGGTTTCAAGTCTCAGGTTTCAAGTTCGCGATTAGTGGCGAACGAGTGAGATGCGACGAACCTGAAACTTGAAACCTGAAACATGAAACTAAGGCTGGCGATCTTCGGCGGCTCGGGCTACGGCGGTTCGGAACTGCTGCGCATTCTATTGTTGCATCCGAACGCCGAGATCAGATTCGTCACTGCGAACGAGCATGCAGGCAAAGTCGTAAGCGAAGTCCATCGCAACCTTCTTGGTCTCACTAATCTTCAATTCATGAAAGCGCCGGAGGATCTTGAAAGTCTCGCGAACCTCGATTGCGTTTTTCTCGCGCTGCCTCACGGACAGGCCCTGGAGATTGCGCCGAAAGTTCCGGCGAACGTGAAAGTAATCGATCTGTCGGGCGATTTTCGTTTGCGGGACGCGAGTGTGTTCGCGCTGCACTATGGGCGTGAGCATTCGGCAATGGAGGCGCAGTCACAGTTTGTTTACGGCCTGACTGAAACAAATCGCGAAGTGATTAAGACCTCGCGGTGTGTGGCGAATCCCGGATGTTTTGCGACGGCGACGCTGCTGGGTCTTGCGCCACTGGTCGCAAACAACCTGCTGAGCTGTCGGGTAATCGTCGATGCGAAGACTGGATCGTCCGGCTCCGGCGCCAAGCCCGCAGCGAATACCCATCATCCACAGCGAAGTAATTCTTTTTATGCTTACAAGCCCTTCACGCATCAACATGTGCCGGAGATCGAACAGGAACTTAAGAGCATCGGCGACTGGAGTAACGAACTGATCTTCATGACGCACTCATTACCGGTTTCGCGTGGCATCTTTGCTTCGATTTACACGGAAACCAAGCGCGAGATCAGCGCCGCCGAGGCGCGCGCAATGTTTGCGGATTTCTATCGCGATTCATTCTTCGTGCGATTGGTCGATGGCTCGCCGGATATCAATTGGGTCAAGACGACGAACTTCTGCGACGTTGGTTTTGCTGCGCGCGGACGACAACTCGTAGTCTTTACAGCGCTCGATAATCTAGTCAAAGGCGCCGCGGGACAGGCGGTGGAGAACATGAATTTGATGTTTGAGTTGGATGAGAAAACGGGATTGATGCTGACGGGAAGTAATCCATGAGCAAAGAATTCAGGCCTGCGGCTATCAAGCAAACGATCTCGTTCGCTGAATTCGACCGAGTTGACATTCGCGTCGGCACCATCAATTTGGTCGAAGACGTCGCCGGTTCAGACAAGCTCCTTAAGCTGACCGTAGATTTCGGCGATCACTGTCGCAGTATTCTGGCAGCAATGAAACAGGAGCGTGCGAATCCGCGCGAGATTGAAGGCCGACAGGCTTTGTTCGTCGTCAATCTCGCGCCGAAAAGATTGATGGGCCAGACGTCGGAAGGAATGCTGTTCGACATTGGCTATGCTGATGGCGTCACGCCCGCGTTTGCAGTCCCGGAAAGAAAGGTGCCGAACGGAACCAGAGCAGGATGAAAGCAGAGACAGCCACCGACCCGGAAGAAATAACTTCTCTCGAAGAGCGTTATCAACTCGCGACATACAGAAAGATGCCGATCATTGCTGAGCGCGGCGAGGGCGTCTGGATCTATGCTCGCAACGGCGATCGCTATCTAGATCTTTATGGCGGGCACGCAGTAGCGGGAACTGGTCATTGCCATCCACATGTGGTGAAGGCAATCAGAGAACAGACTGAGAAGTTGCTGTTCTATTCCAATCTGGTTTATTCGGAAGCACGCGCCCGCGCGGCGGAGAAGTTGGTGTCGATTGCGCCGCCTTCATTGACGAAAGCGTTCTTTTGCAACTCAGGAACCGAGGCAAACGAGAACGCGATGCGCATGGCGCGCATGGCGACGGGGCGCGAGCAGATCATAAGTTTCAGTGGCGGATTTCATGGGCGGACGGCGGATGCGATCAGCGCGACCTTTCTGGGCAAGTATCGAGAGATCGGAAAACCAAACGTTCCGGGTCATCTAAGAGCGGAATTCGGTGTAATTGATTCGGTGCGCGCGGTCGCCGATGACTCTGTCGCGGCGGTTATGCTTGAGCCGATTCAATCGATGGCGGGCGTGCGCATGGCTGAGCCTTCCTTCTATCGGCAGTTGCGCGAATTGTGCGACGAACGCGGCATCGTTCTGATTTACGACGAAGTACAGACGGGAGTCGGGCGTACTGGCGAATGGTTCTTTGCGGGCAGCGAGGCGAGCGATGGAATTGTGCCGGACATTATCACCCTGGCGAAATCATTGGGCAGTGGCATTCCCGTGGGTGCGTGTCTGGTAACTGAGAAGATCGCTTCGCATATCAAGGAAAACGATCTTGGCACAACATTCGGCGGCGGCATGGTTGCTATGGCCGCGGTAACAGCGACATTGGAAGCGATTGAGAATGATGGCATGCTTGGAAACGTTCGCGTGGTCGAATCGTATCTGCGCGAGCGTTTGAAAGAAGTCGAACAAGTCGCGAACGTGCGGGGCCGCGGATTCTTGCTGGGGCTCGAGTTTGTGGACAAAGCGAAACCGATTCATGAAGCGCTTGTCGAACACAAGATCATTACGGGAACGTCGAGCGATGCAAACGTGCTGAGACTATTACCGCCGCTATGTTTGAAGAAAGCGGAAGTTGATCTGTTTATCGAATCGTTGCGGAGGGTTATTTGATGCTTTGCGTCTTTGCGGCTTGGCGAGAAATATTTCACGCAAAGGCGCAAAGAACAACCGATCGCGCAGAAGTAGGAGCCGCAGATTGCGCGGAGATTTTCTAAATACTGCTGGTTACACCCGCGATGAAATCGAGGAGCCGATTCAATCGGCGCTTCGATTCAAGAGTGGCGCGGATCGTTCAAGACCGCTCGCTGGCCGGTGCGTGGCGCTCGTTTTTTTCAATCCGAGTTTGCGCACGCGTGCGTCGATGCAGGTTGGCGTTTATGAGTTGGGTGGCAACGCAGTTGTGCTCGAGCCTGGGGATACCAGCTGGACTCTGGAGCATCGCGAAGGCGCGGTGATGGATGGTGACAAGACTGAGCATGTCGCTGAGTTCGTGCGCGTGCTGGGTCGATATTGTGCGGCGATTGGCTTGCGAACGTTTGCCGCCTTGAAAGATTGGTCAGCAGAGCGAACGGATCCGATCCTCAACGCGTTCGCGAAATATTCAGACGTTCCGATTATTAATCTCGAATCGGCCATGCATCATCCGTGTCAGGCTTTGGCCGACATGATGACGATTCGAGAGCAGCTTGGCAAAGATCGCAAGAAAGTCTTGCTGACTTGGGCATGGCATCCGAAGCCTCTGCCCATGGCGGTGCCGAATAGTTTTGCGCTGGCGGCGGCGCAGATGGGACACGATCTGACAATCGCGCATCCGCCTGGATACGAGTTGGATGATGAGCTGATGGAAGAGATTAGGAGGCAGGCGGCAGAGGCAGGAGGCAGCATTGCGGTAGGGCATCATGTTGATAAAGCGTTCGATGGCGTTGAGGTAGTTTACGCGAAGAGCTGGGGTGGCCAGAGCTTCTACGGGTTGCCCGAGAAAGATATTTCCACGCGCGCGCAGTATCGTAGCAAATGGATTGTGGACGAGCAGAAGATGGCGCGAACGAACAACGCGATTTTCATGCATTGTCTGCCGGTGCGGCGAAACGTGATCGTGACTGACGGGGTAATTGATTCAGCGTCGTCAGTGGTAATCGATGAGGCTGAGAATCGGCTGCATATTCAAAAGGCGATTTTGGCAAAGTTGCTGTCGGGGTAATTTCACGCAAGGGCGCACCGAACAAGGAGATTCCAGATTCCAGATTCCAGACCAAAGACCAAAGACCAAAGACCAGAGACCAAAGACAAAGCCAGAGACTAAAGACCAAACGACATGACCGACACTACCGAAGTTGGCAATCAGTTGCGACTTGATCTTCTGCGCGAGGCGCTGCCTTACATCCAGCGCTTCAAAGGCAAAACGTTCGTCGTCAAATTCTCCGGCAAAGTCACCGAAGATCACGCAAGCTTGATTTCGTTGGCGGAAGAACTTGCTTTGCTGCATCAGGTTGGCATCCGAGTCTGCGTCGTTCATGGCGGCGGAAAACAACTGACTGAACTGGCTCAGAAGATGGGTGTCGAGCAGACCATCATCGAGGGCCGTCGCGTTACAAATGACGAGACCCTGGAGATGGCGAAGATGATCTTTGCGGGCAAAATCAACACTGACATTCTGGCCGCGCTTCGCCATCGTGGCGTCGAGGCAGTAGGCCTGTCCGGCATCGATGGCAACATCGTTCACGCCGAGCGTCGTCCGCCAAAAGAGATCGTAAATCGCGAAACCGGCGAGAGCGAACGCGTTGACTTTGGCCATGTGGGCGATATTCTGGAAATCAACGCCAGGCTGTTGATGGTGCTTTTGGACCAGGGCTATCTGCCGGTGGTCTCTTCTCTGGGTGCGGATGCCGAAGGAAAGGTTTTCAATATCAACGCCGACACTGTCGCTTCCGAGATCGCGATTCAGCTCAAAGCTGAGAAGTTGGTTTTGCTCTCGGATGTAGATGGAATTTTCCTGCGCGCCGGCGAGCCGCAAACAAAACTGTCGCGGCTTACGGCCGACGAAGCGGAAGCGCTGATCGAGAAGGGAAGCGCGAGCGGTGGAATGATCCCAAAGCTGCAAAGCATCGTTGAGCTGTTGCGGCGGGGCGTTAAGAGCGCGCACATCATCAACGGCAATTCACGTAATGCTCTATTAGCCGAAGTTTTCACGGACAAAGGCACCGGCACAATGATCGTGTCAGAACCGCGAGTGGTAGCGACCGGATCATAACGGCTATTCTGAGAAGAAATATTTTCTTAATCTAACGCGATCGCTATGATCCGGTCGCTACCGCTCGCGGTTCTGACACATTTAGTCGACTCTCTCGAACACCACTATCTTGCTGCGAAAGTCAAACGTCATTACAAAATCTTTAAAGAAGCCGTTCCCGATGTTTACCTGAAACTTCTTCTTATCGTGACCAGTGCCCGGCAGCCAGAACGTAGCCTGAGTCGAATCGACTGACAGTCTTCCGAGGCGCACCGACTTGAGAACGCCCGTCTTGCTCTCATAGGCGCCGTTATAGCCGCCAAACTCCTCAGCCTTGGCGTCGCGAGCCTCTTCTTCCAGGCCGAGAGTTGCAATGGCCTCCGGCGTAAGGGCAAAGGTTCCGCTCGATCCCGTGTCGATGGTCGCTTTCATCTTTTGTCCGTTCACGAAGACTGAGTCGATCAGCACGCCCTCGTCGTAACGGAACGGGACGGCAATTGTATTCACGGTATTAGGCGCGTTTAGAATGCCAGGATAGGGCGACTCGGCGTAAAACCGTATCTTTGATGCCGGATAATCGATCTGGATTATGCGATCGCGGAGGAGGCTGTAACCCAGCACACCATGGATAGGCATTCCCATTTTGGCGGACAGCTTTGCCAGATCGATTGTCCCCGCTGATACTTCCTTTACGATTACGTTTCCAAGTTCGACAGTGGGCAGACGAGTCAGGTGGAAGACATTGGCATCGTTACCTCCGCCGCTTGCCGGATAGCTTTTTGAGCCTTGCGCGAGACCCAACTCTCGGGCCGTCGCTGAATCAATCGCCGACGGATCCGTGTCCGTATCGATAAGCATACTGTACGGGCCTTTACCGGCGATCTTAACCTGAACGACGATTTCATTGTGGACGAATTCGAAGGGAATCTCGGCTGGAGCTTGGCGATTTTGGGCTCCGCCGATTAAGAGGCTGGTCGACAGAAGAACCATTAGGCCCGTCAACAAAATTGATTTGGCAATTTTCCTCATACGCTCGATGCTCATTCTCCCTAAGGGCGGCTACCAACTGCTTCGGCTACCGGTACTGACCATTTCCGATCTGCGGACGACGATATCGTACACCGTTAGGCAAGACCCAGCTACATGCTTCGGCCCTTCAATCAATATTTTGCGCCGAGTTCGTACGAAACTCGCGTGACGCCACGGTTTTCTGAATCTACGATTCGCTCGTGGCACACTCATTGCCATTCACCGGCGCGGAGGTTACGCCATGAATCACATAATGAAAAAGACATTCTCAGCTTTAGTTTTGATCGGAATATTGGCGGCTGTATCCGTTTCGAGTTTTGCGCAGGGCAGAAATTGCCGGCGCGGCTACGAGTCACGCTCCTACGATTCAAGAAGCTATTACGACAATTCAAGGGGCTCTTATTACGACAATTCGCGCGGGTACAATGATACTTCGCGAGCTTACTACGATTACGGATATCGTAATGGAAGCGTTTGGGATCGTCACCGCGATAAGCTGACCGTAGGCGGGGGAAGCCTCGGTGGCGCCATTATCGGTGGCTTGATTGGCGGTCGGCGAGGTGCAGCGATCGGTGCGCTGGCTGGGGGCGGAGGCTCGGCACTCTACACCTACAAGCTGCGTAATCGCGGCTATCGTTATTGAGCACAAAACATCTTGGTATCGGTCATCGTAAGATGACCGTGGGTTGAGGCCGGGTTGTGAAGGGGAGAGCGCAATCCGGCCTCGATTTCTGTTTACGGATGTCCTGCAAGAACGTATTTTTGTTGATGCGCCCTCTCCCTTTGGGAGAGGGCTGGGGTGAGGGCATAGTAGAGCAGCGTAAGAATTCATCCTCTTAATTCTTAGTTGTGTGGATGTGGGGATGCGACAAAGTCTGGGTTGAGTCACTAAGCCCTCACCCTAACCCTCTCCCAAAGGGAGAGGGAATCTAAAAGACATGAAGGGACAAATTAAGGATAGATCAGGTTGTAGAGTTTCTCAGCCCAGTCCTGATCCAGATTTTGCAGCACCACGTACTGTTCAATCGCCGCGTCGCGGTTGCCTTGACCGAGCAGAGTCTTCCCGAGATTAAAGTAAGCCTTGCCGAAATCCGGCTTGAAACGAATCGCCTGCCGGAAAGCTTCAATCGCATCATCGTGCCGGCCCATCGCTTCATAGGCTTCGCCCAAATTATTCTGCGCGTTCGCATCGCCCGGTTTTAAGATGGCCAGTTGTTTGAAAGCGTCGATTGCTTCCGCATACTTCTTCGACTGCAAATAGCGCTGCCCCAACCGATCATAAGCTGCGGCGTAATCAGGCTTTAGTCGAATCGCATGCTTATAAGCTTGAATCTCTTCATCGAACTGGCCCCAATCGCGGTAGGTCAGACCCAGAGCGTAATAAGCGTCGGCTGCATTGTAAGGATCGAGCTTGATTGATTGTCGATATGCCTGTTCGGCGTCTCGGTATTGCTTCAGATAATAATTCGCAAGGCCGATATTGAAATACGACTCAGCGGACGGCCGAATGCTGACAGATTTCTTCGAGGCTTCGATCGCTTCCGCGTGACGGCCCAGCTTTTCGTGGCAAAAACCGCTCTGCGCCCACGCTTCAGCGTAGCTGCTGTCTGATTCTGTTGCCTGTTGAAAGTAAGGCAGAGCTTTCTCGCAATCGTCTTTCGAGAGAAAACTCAGCCCGTCGCGGAAATATTCAACTGCTTTGGCGTGCTTGTTGCGGCTGGTGGCGACCACGAGTTCGCCCAACGACATCTGTTGCGTTGTCTGGTTCTGCGCCGAGCGATCGAGTTGCGCAATCCGTTCAGAGGGGATTGCAAAGTTGACGCTTTGGCCGCCGGTGATTTGCAGCGTTGCGACACCGATGACTTGGCCTTGCATGTTAACGACCGGGCTGCCACTCGAACCGGGTGAGATTGGCGCGGTGATCTGAATGATGCGACCAAAACCGGGAATGTCGCGCACCGCCGAAACAATTCCGTTTGTCACGCTGCCTTCCAAGCCGAAGGGATTGCCGATAACGACTACACTTTCGCCCTCCTGTGGCGAGGCGCGATCGAGCGAAAGCGGGCGAACCAGATTGGGCGGCGCTTCGACCTTCAAGATCGCGATATCAGCTTCGGCATCGACTGCCAGGACGTTCTTAACCTGAAAGCTGTTGCCGGAATTCAAATGAACTTCGCCGCGATAGGCGCCGTCGATCACGTGACGATTCGTGACGACGCGATCTTTATCTACGAAGAAGCCGCTGCCGCGCGAAAGCTTTTCACCCCGCGCGTCGAAAGTTTCGATGGCCACTGAGGACGGTTTGATTCGTCGAACCAGATCGGGGAGCTGATCCTGCGCGTATGTCCGCGGCAGGGCCAGCGCAAAGATGAATCCGCAAAGGAGAGAAACAATTCCGTTTCTGATAAAGCGCGCGCTATAAACTGCCTTCATTACGTGCTTAGTATAACGCGCGATCAGAT
>Ga0137362_10001848_pt1 | contig 13476 bp, 14 predicted proteins | sample MadtaG_2_FD_104801 | JGI IMG/M metagenome (GOLD analysis project Ga0137362, IMG submission 104801) | Vadose zone soil microbial communities from Angelo Coast Range Reserve, California, USA - Mad1_100_16 metaG | ecosystem: Environmental > Terrestrial > Soil > Vadose zone | place: USA: California... | reverse complement strand
GGGGTAAGCTTGCCGTTGATCGCCCTGCTCGTGGCGCTGCTGCGCCATGGGTCGGTATTCGAGCGCCTGCGGCGCATGGCCGAACGGCTGCTCGGCCGGCGGGGAGCGACTCTGCTCGCGCAATCCGCAAACCTCGACGCGGCGCTGCGCGGATTGTGGGCGTCCCGCAGCCGTCTGGTGACGGCGACCGGCTGGCAACTGCTGGGGATGATCGCGGGCTCGTGCGAGACCTGGCTCGCGCTGCGCTGGCTGGGACGGCCGGTGGGTTTCGGCGCAGCGCTGGTGCTTGAAAGTCTCACGCAGGCCGCGCGGCACTTCATCTTCGTGGTTCCGGCCGGGCTCGGCGTCCAGGAAGCCGGCCTGGTAGGCTTCGGCTATCTGCTGGGTGTGGGGAGTGATCTGGCGATCGCCCTGTCGCTCGCCAAACGGATGCGCGAGATTCTGTTCGGCGCGCCCGCGCTGCTGTCATGGTATTGGACGGAAGGACGCAAAGAGCTGCGGCATGTGCGCGACTTCGGCAAATATTGAGGCGGCGAAAATCCGCATCGGCTCCCCCGAGCACCGGCACATGCTTGCGCGGTTCTTCCTCGACACGCATGTCGATTACGTCCCCGAGCAGATCCAATGGCCGGCGCTCGAGGAAGCCGAGCGCGCGCGACTCACCGGCCTGCCTTTCTGGCAGGAAGCGGTATCCACCGAGAACGTCACGTCGAATACCGTAGCCGCTGCCGCGCAGCTCGAAGCCGATGCCGGGCTGCGCAAGGCCATCGAGCTGCAGGGGTTCGAGGAGCACCGGCACGCGCGGCTGCTCGTCGCCCTGACCTCGCACTATCGCATTGCCGTCGTGACGCCGCCGCGGTTCGAGCCACGCTCGCTGGAGAGCGATTTTCTATTCGCCGGCTTCGGCGAGTGCTTCGATTCCTTCTTCGCGTTCGGCCTGTTTGCACTCGCGCGCGACTCCGGTTATTTCGCGCCGCAGCTCGTTGCGATCTTCGAGCCGGTCATCCAGGAGGAGGCGCGCCACATCCTCTTTTTCATCAACTGGGTGAAATACCGTCGCTCGCAGTTGCCCTGGTGGCAGCGGCCCAGCCTCAGGGTCCGATGCGCCTGGATCATCCTCAAACAGGTCGCGGCGCGCATCAGAACGGCGCGCACGCTGGGCAAGGAGCCCGGCGCAAGCGGCGAGAATTTCACTTTGAGCGCGCATCAGGAGCTGGGGGAGCCGGTTACGCTGCACAAGCTGCTGCAGCTGTGCCTGAGCGAGAACGACCGCCGCATGGGCGGATATGATTCGCGTCTGCTGCGGCCGCGTCTCGTTCCGAGCCTCGCGAGATTCCTGTACCGCGTGCTGCCCAAGAGTATCTGATCCGGTGACGCGCCAGAGAACATTCACGGCGCTCTTTCGGCCTTTGAGCTCAAACAGTTCGCGGGCGCGCAAGCTCGGGACGGCTGACGACAATCCGGCGCTGGATGCGATCTGGCAGGTGGTCTGTGCGATTCCACGGGGGCGAGTCTCAACTTACGGAGCTGTGGCGCGTGCCGCGGGATTGCCGGGCCGTGCACGCCAGGCAGGATTTGCCTTGAGGGTGGCGCCTGCAGCGCTAAATCTGCCGTGGCATCGGGTTGTTGGTGCGAGCGGGCAGATCGCGTTTCCGAAGTCATCGCCTCAGCACAAAGAGCAAGCGCGACGCCTGCGCGCTGAAGGGGTCCTGATACAGAATGGCCGTGTGACACGTTCCGCCTTGACAGACCTCGAGGAGCTGTAACGGGAGGGCGTGGTGAACAGACCGTGGCGCACGACGGCGCTGGTGGAAGTCACGGCGATGGCCGCGCTCCTGCTGTCCTACATCTGGGGGTGGCAGGGCATCTTTCGGGGCGACTTCCTGCTGGTCGCCGCCTTGTACTTTGCACTCGGCTATCTTAGCCACCTGCGCCGCGGCGAGACCGCACGGCAACTCGGACTCAGATTTGATAACTGGCGGGCGGCGACGCGCAACGCGTCCCTGATCGTATCCGTTGGTTTGTGTGTGCCGCTGGCGGTCGGTGCGGCACTCGGCGCCTGGCATTTCCAGCCCTGGTCGAGCTCACTGGCCAGCTTGCCGTGGGGGCTGGTCTGGGGTACTGCGCAGCAGTATGGTCTCCTGTGCTTCCTCTATCGGCGGCTGCTTGAAATCCTTGACAGCCCGCGGGGAGCCACGCTGGGCGCGGCCACAATTTTCGCGGTGCTCCATGTGCCGAACCCCTTACTGCTGGGCGTTACGTTCGTTGCGGGGCTGGTGTCATGTACGCTGTACCGACGCGAGCCCAATGTGTTCGTCCTCGGCGTCGCGCACGCGGCGATCTCATTTGTCCTCTACGGCGCACTTCCGCACAGCATCACGCATGGCCTGCATGTCGGACCGGGATATTTCGCCGCCCACTGACGGGGTCAACCGCTGATGCAACGCTACCAGTATCGAGCATCGTGGCCGGCCGCGCGATTGCCGTGGCGGCTCGCTGCCGCCTTGGTTCTCTTGCACTCGCTCGTTCAACATGCACATGCCGCCGATGAGCTCAAACAGTACGTGTCTGCGCCGGATGCCAGCTATGCATGGCGGGAAGTCGGTACGGGCTTCCTGGGATCGACCGAATATGTGGAGCTGATCCTCACATCGCAGACCTGGCGCGGCACCGCCTGGAAGCATCAGCTCATCGTGCTCCGGCCTGCCAAGCTCGACGCCTCCTCCAGGCAGGCCTTTCTGTTCATTGACGGAGGAAGCTGGAAGCCGGGGTACGAACATGGGTTTGCGGGCAAGCCGCCCCGCGAGGCCGGCATCTTCGTGCGGCTCGCAAACGGACTGCGCGCGCCGGTCGCGATCGTGCGTCAGGTGCCGCTTGAGCCGTTGTTCGAGCGGCGGGAGGACGCCCTCATCGCGTATTCCTTCGACAACTACCTGAGGACGGGCGAGGCAGACTGGCCGCTGCTGCTTCCTATGGTGAAGAGCGCCTCCCGGGCGATGGACGCGGTACAGCAGCTCACCCGGCAGCGCTGGGACATTCCGATCGAGCGATTTACGGTCTCGGGCGCATCGAAGCGTGGCTGGACCTCGTGGCTCCTCGCGGCCGTCGATCCCCGTGTAGCGAGCGTCGCGCCCCTGGTCATCGCCATGCTCAACATCCCGGCCCAGATCGACCTGCAGCGCGAGACGTTCGGCGGCCTGTCGGAAGAGATCCGCGATTATGCGGACATCCATCTTCCCGAGCGGATCGATTCGGCGGCCGGCCGCAAGCTCGTCGCGATCGTCGATCCCTACAGCTACCGCGACAGTCTCACAGAACCGAAGCTGATCCTGCTCGGAACGAACGATCCTTACTGGCCGGTCGATGCGCTGAATGTCTACTGGAACGGTCTGCCGGAAGAAAAGCGGGTTCTCTACCTGCCGAACCAGACTCATGATCTGCGCGACCTCGAGCGTCTTATTGCGAGCCTCAGCGCCCTGCATCGCTACTCGGCTCATGGCGTGCCGCTGCCGCGAGTCTCGTGGACGTTCGCGCGCCAATCGCAGTGGCTCGATCTCACGGTCAGCACCGATCGAAAGCCGCGCCGTGTGCTGGCCTGGAGCGCCAGCAGCCCAACGCGTGATTTCCGCAAGGCGCGCTGGACGTCGCATTCGTGCGAGCGCTCGAGCGAGCGCTACCTCTGCCGGGAGCGCATTCTGCGGGATCGCTACACGGCTTTGTACGCCGAAGCAGCATTTACCGATCGCGGCGAGCCTGCGTTCTCGCTGTCGACAACGGTGTGCCTCGCCAGCGGTCCGGAGGCGGATCTGCCGCGGTGCTGAGCGCGCGCGGTCAAATCATTGCTTGAGGATGCCGCAAGATTCGCTACTGGTCGGCGCGCCTTTTCCCGCCTAGTTCGCTTTGCGCGCCTTATAGGAGAACTTCTGACCGGCCACGGAGGCCTCGTACATCGCGCCACCTTTCACAATCGTGAAAACTGCCATTCCCTTGTAATAGTTCCCCGCTGTGGTGGCGTCTTTCTTTCCGCCGCTGGCGGCTGCATTTGCCCCGGTAGTACCGGCTGTGCTGGATGCGGCGGCGGTGATCGCCACCGCACTGGCACTGGCATCGAACTCGAAATTGCCACCGGTAAATTCGTCAAACGCGCGCTTGTCCTGAAAGAAGATGATCTGGCTGTAGGCCTGACCGCCAGCCTGGAATCCGACGCTGACTTGATTCATCGTGGCGTCGCCGACGTAGGTACCATGTTCGAATACACGACCCCTGCCGTGCGCGCCGCCGATGACCAGGCCGCCCTTGCCGATAGTGGGGAATACGGCGTAGCCATAGCTGTTGGCGAAAAACGCAGCACTCTGTCCGGCATTCTTGAACAGCTCGATGGTGTCGCTGTAACTGTCCGCCAAGGCGGCAACGGCCGGCACTGTCATTGCCACGGTCATCAGGAATGCACGAATTACTCTCACTGTCGTTCTCCCGCGGATGCCACGCCCGCCATATTGGGATGATCACGTTCGGCGCCGCACAAGTCTAGTGGTCTCGGCCTGTAAGGGATCTGTGCCGTCGGCACGGCGGGATAGCTGCAAAAGCGTGGCGACCTCTGCTACCTTGCGCGTTGCGCCCGACCAGAAGCAAAGGCACTACAGCAAATCGAGGGGGAGAACCATGCGCAACCACGAGATCTTGCAACGGTTTGTGAGTCTTACGATCGCTGCGACGGCCTTGGCCCTGAGTGCGTCCGCCGCTGACACGAAGTCTGCGGCAGCCGCGGCGCCACCTGCTGCAGACAAAACGGCGGCGCAGGGCAAAGCGCCCATGAGTGACGAGCAGATGATTGCGAGTGCGATGGCCGCCGCGCCGCGCAAGGTCGCGCAGCATGCAACCATTGTTGCCATGGGGGCCGACGGCAAGATGCGCACCTTGCGCAAGGGAAGCGATGGCTTCACGTGCATGCCGGATAACCCCGAGACCCCCGGGCCGGACCCGATGTGTATGGACCGGAACGCCATGGAATGGGTGCATGCCTTTGTTTCCCATGCCACGCCACCGGCCGGCAAGATCGGACTCATGTACATGCTGGCCGGCGGGACAGATGCGAGTAACACGGATCCATTCGCGACAGGACCCACGGCCAGTAACCACTGGATCAAGACGGGTCCTCACGTAATGATCGTTGGGGCGGATGCCAGCTTCTACGGCCAATATCCGAAGAGCGCCGACCCCGACACCTCGACCCCGTATGTCATGTGGGCGGACACGCCATATCAGCATCTGATGGCGCCCGTTAGATAGCTCTCAACGAGGCTCGCATCCGTTCAGGTGCAGGCCGCTGGATGCGGGCCCCGCTCCCCCGAGCGGGCATCGGAGGCCGCTGCTGCCGGGAAGCTGGCGATCGCGGTAAGAGACGGAAATATAAGCGGATTTCTCTTCCGGGATTTGCCTGGGAGCGGTGCTTGCCGAAGCGTTTCCTCCCCTTTGTGTCGGGGGTGCAGCGGACCGTTCGTCCTTGAGACACATCAGCGGCGGATACCCGCAAGTGAAGTGGAGAATGAGCATGCCCGCAGCCACTAGAGCACTTCCCAAGATAGTTTCAGAAAGCGAATGGTGTGCGGCGCGCAACGCGCTCCTCGCCAAGGAGAAGGAGCTCACGCGCGCGCGGGATGCACTGGCGGCAGAACGCCGCAGACTGCCAATGGTGCGGGTCGAAAAGGACTACGCGTTCGATGGCCCCGACGGCAAGGTGAGTCTGCTCGAGCTGTTCGACCGACGCCCGCAGCTGCTCCTGTATCATTTCATGTTCGCCCCCGGCGTCAACGGCTGGCCGGCGGCTGGCTGTCCGGGTTGCTCTATGTTCGCCGACAACGTCGGTCAGTTCACGCGGGTTCATTTGAGTGCGCGCGATACTTCCCTTGCGCTGGTCGCGCGCGCGCCATTCGCGAATATTGAGTCGTACAAGATGCGCATGGCGTGGACTGCGCCATGGGTCTCCTCAGCTGCCAACACCTTCAACGCTGACTTCGGTCTCACGACGGCTGAGGGTGAGGGGCACGGCCTCAGTGTCTTTGTGCGCGACGGGGGCGATGTGTTCCGAACTTATTTCACATCGGCCCGAGGCGTCGAGGCGCTGGGCAGCGTCTGGACATTTCTTGATCTGACTCCTTTCGGCCGTCAGGAGCAATGGGAGGATTCCCCGCCGGGGCGGCCGCAAACACCGCCGTACCAGTGGTGGCGTCGTCACGACGAGTACGATCTTCCAAGCCCGTGAGAGGACGCATTCAGCTGAACAGCAGATGAACCGGTGTGTTCAGGCGTCGGTCAGCTGGCCTGCGCAATCCTGTCGCCACGATCCATGAGGATGCAGGAGAAATCATGAAACGCGGCGTCGTGGGTACCCTGGCCTTGCTGTCCATTCTCGCCGGCTCGGTAACGGTTGCCGATCCTCACTTTGCAGGCGATCGCGGTGAGTGGTCACATCGTGGCGAGCGGGAGCATTCCGCTCGCTGGAGCCATTACAACGATCGCCGGGAGGATCGTCGTGACTTCGATCGCGGCGATCACTGGCGATATGAGCGCGGCCGAGACTTCGATCGCCTTGGCGCATCCGATCGCAACGTCCACTCGTACGTCTGGCATGGCTTCCGACGCGGCGATCGACTTCCCGTCGCCTATTACTTGCGGCCGTACGTGATCGCGGACTACCGCGAGTGCGGTCTCTATGCGCCGCCATACGGCTACCGATGGGTGCGCGTGGACAGCGATGCCGTGCTCGCCGCGGTTGCGACGGGCATCGTTCTGGACGCCGTCTATCACGCCTTTTAAGCAAACACAGTGCTCAGGCCCGTGCTTCGCGCGACGTCATCGTACGTTGCTCACGGCGATAGTGCTCACGACCCGCAGCGCGCCCGGCGCGGGAACATCCCGCCCAGGGCTGCCGCCGTCACTTCGCTGACGCTCTGTACTACCAGATGAAAGTCTGCCTGCGCTGTCGATCGCCGCGGTGATTTGATCGGCCAAAGCATCGACACCGCGGCGCGTCAGAGCCTGCTGCGGGCCCTTTACTTCGACCGACAAGTCGGCAGTCAGCTCTCCCGTTCTTGCATTCACGACGTGCGCCTTGAGATAGACAAACAGAAAGCTGGCCTTGTGCACGCGGCCGACGACAATCCATTGCGCGCCGAAGGCGCGCCCCAACGCGGCAGCAAGGTCCGCGTGATCGAACAGGTAGCCGGCACCTTTGTCGGCCGTGTTCTGTGCGGCGGAGTCGATCTTGATCACCCTGCAACCACGGGATGCGAATGCGTCACGCAACAATGGCGCGATGGATGCGGTTCGCTCCCGCTCCGCCTGATTGTTTGGATCAAGCGTGAGGTCTTTGAGCTCGAAGTCCAGTGCGGCGATCGACGTGCCCGCGGCGCCCGCGGTGTTTGCGTACCAGAGCAGCGCCAGCCCAGCGGCTAAAGCGAGGAGCGGATTGCGCATCGGCGAAGAGTACACCTGCAGGAATTCCACGCGGGCGTGATCTCCTCGGCACACTCTGGCCGCGAGGGAAGCGGTAGCGGGGGCGCACAGCGGGATTCCGGCTCTCCTTACCGATTGATTGCAAAGGGAATTCTCCAGGACGGAGCGCAGCAGGCCCGCTGAACGGGCGCATGCGCTGAGCGCCCAGCTCGCTCTCCGAAGGCGCCTTCCGCCGACAAGGAGCGCTCGGACGACGTGCACGCGTAGATTTATGATGCGAGACGCCGCGGGGCGCGGCACGGAGCGAGCGTCTTCGGACAATGACGACAGCGCAGGCCAAACAGGCGGGTCCGCTATCGTGGACGTCGCGCCGCGAGGACAAGGCACGAAGGTTGACAGGGATCGCCCTGCACCTCGACGGCAAGCTGGTACAGCGGGCGGCTATCGTGGACGTCCTGCAGGGGCTGCTGCGTCCGGGCGACCGTGTCGCGCTGGAGGGGAACAATCAGAAGCAAGCCGACTTTCTGTCGCGCTCGCTGGTACAGGTCGATCCGGCCCGAATCCACGATATCCATTTATTGATCTCGACGATCAGCCGTCCCGAGCATCTGACGCTGTTCGAGCGCGGCATCGCGCGCAAGGTGGATTTCTCCTTCGCCGGTCCGCAGAGTCTGCGCGTGGCGCAACTCCTGGAGGACGGGAAGCTGGAAATCGGGGCGATTTATACTTACATCGAGCTGTATGCGCGCATGTTCGTGGACCTGACGCCGAATGTGGCGTTGGTCTGCGCCGAAAAGGCGGACCTTGCCGGAAATCTCTATACCGGCGCGAACACCGAGGACACGCCGACCATCATCGAGGCCACCGCGTTCCGCCACGGCATCGTGCTGGCGCAGGTGAACGAGATCGTAGACCGACTGCCGCGCGTCGATATTCCCGGCTCCTGGGTCGACCTCGTCGTGCCCGCGGACAAGCCGTTCGCCGTGGAGCCGCTGTTCACTCGCGATCCGCGCCACATCACCGAGCTGCAGGTGTTGATGGGCATGATGGTGATCCGCGGTATATATGAGCGCCACGGCGTCACCTCCCTAAACCATGGCATTGGGTTCGATACCGCGGCCATCGAGCTGCTGCTGCCGACGTACGCGGCCTCGCTCGGACTGAAACACAAGATCTGCCGCAACTGGGCCCTGAACCCGCATCCGACGCTGATTCCGGCGATCGAAAGCGGCTGGGTCGAGAGCGTGCACTGCTTCGGCAGCGAGGTCGGCATGGAGGACTACGTACGCGCGAGACCCGACGTGTTCTTCGTCGGGTGCGACGGCAGCCTGCGCTCAAACCGCGTGCTCTGTCAGCTTGCCGGACAGTACGGTGTGGACCTGTTCATCGGCTCCACGTTGCAGATGGATGCCGACGCCAACTCCTCCACCGTCACGCTCGGTCGCCTCGCCGGATTCGGTGGGGCTCCGAACATGGGTCACGATCCCGGCGGCCGGCGCCACAGCAGCCCGTCCTGGCTCAGCCTCATCACGGTCGACGCACCTGTCGTGCGCGGTCACAAGCTGGTGGTGCAGTTGGTGGAGACGTTCAGGAAGGGTGGCGTGCCGGCCTTGGTCGAGTCATTGGATGCGGTGGAAGTGGGCAAGCAGAGCGGCATGCCCATCGCGCCCGTCATGATCTACGGCGACGACGTGAGCCACGTGGTCACCGAGGAGGGGATCGCCTATCTGTACAAGGCGCAGGGCCAGGAGGAGCGCCGCGCCGCGCTGGCGGCCATCGCCGGCGCGACGTCCATTGGCCTGCGCGCACAGCCGGAGCGCACTGCGAGCCTGCGGGCGCGCGGCATTGTCGCGTATCCTGAGGACCTCGGTGTGAAGCGCACCGATGCGAGGCGCTCCCTGCTCGCAGCGCGCAGCATCGACGACCTGGTCGCCTGGTCGGGTGGTTTGTACCGGCCACCCGCCCGATTTCGCAGCTGGTAGCCGATGACGGCGTTGCTCCCGCAGCAGTTCGCCTCAGCGCACCGGCGCCGCGACACGCACGAGCGGGCCGGTGATCTCGCGGATCGAGCTGTAAAGGCCCTGATCGCTGAAGCCATGCTCACACCCAAGCCCGGGTTGGTCGACCAGCGCGGCTCCGGCGCACATCACGATCTCGATCTCGACTGCCTGCTGCGTTCCGCGCAAGCCTTGCGCAGCACCTTCCGCTGTATGGCGCTGCATGCGAGCGTCGGCACACTCGGCCTCGAGTTGCGTGAAAAACTCGGCGCCATCGGTCGCCACGGCGAACGCCGCATGCTGGCCACGACCGGCGGCACCAATGCCCACCGTGGCGCCATCTGGGTAATGGGTCTGTTGGTTGCTGCGCTTGCCCTGGCGGGCACCGACCGTCCGACGACCGAGATCGCGGCGATCGCTGCGCGCCTTGCACGCCTGCCCGACCGCCATGCGCCCGACGTGCCGAGCAACGGTTCACGCGTGTGCCGGCATTTCGGCGTGCCGGGTGCCCGCGGTGAAGCTGCTGGAGGATTTCCCCACGTGTTGAATATCGGTCTTCCCACCTTGCAGGCGCTGCGCAAACGCGGAGTCGACGAGACCTGCGCGCGGCTCGATGCCCTGATGGCGATCATGTCGAGCCTGGATGACACGTGCTTACTGCATCGCGGCGGCTGGCCGGCAGTGCGGGCCGCCAAGAGCGGGGCGCGCCGAGTGCTGGCGCTCGGCGGAACCGCCACTGCGGCAGGCCGGCGCGCATTGCTGTCGCTTGATGCCGAGTTGGTGCGGCGCCACGCCTCGCCTGGCGGTTGCGCCGATCTGCTCGCAGCCTGTCTGTTACTCGACGCGGTCCAATACCGGGAACCGTGAAACCCATGGAAGTACTGAACTTTACCTATCCCGCGCGGCAGCCGGTTGCGCAGCGGGTGCATGTGGGCGTCGTCGGTTCGGGCGATCTCGAGGTTCTGCTCGAGCCGTCCCCGGACCAACACGCGCACGTCGCCGTGACCACCAGTGTGGACGGCTTCGGGGCCGTGTGGAAGATCGTGCTCGATCGTTTCTTCAGCCGCTTTGCCGGCGCCGCCGCGATCGAGATCAACGATTTTGGCGCCACGCCCGGCGTGGTCATGCTCAGGCTCGAACAGGCAGTCGAGACCTTGCACAGGTGAGCGCGGCTCCCCCCCACGAGCGATTTCTGACACGGCACAGCTTCATCGAATTGCCGGCGCGCGAACGCGCCCGCGCGATTCTGGATGCGGACAGTTTCCGTGAGTTGCTCGGACCGTTCGATCGCCTCAAGTCCCCCTGGCTGCCGCTGCAGGGCGTCGTCGCCCAGTCCGACGACGGCGTGGTGATCGCGCGTGGTCGCATCGGGGGCAGGCCGGCGGTGGTCGCTGCCATCGAAGGCGCTTTTCAGGGTGGCAGCATTGGCGAGGTCTCGGGATCGAAGGTGGCCGGCGCGCTGGAATTGGCCTTGCGCGACTGCGAGCGCGGCCGCCCCGTACTGCCAGTGCTACTGCTGGAGACCGGCGGGGTGCGCCTGCAGGAAGCAAACCTCGGGCTGGCGGCGATCGCGGAGATCCACGCCGCGATCGTCGCGCTGCGCCGCCATGTGCCGGTTGTTGGAGTGGTCGCCGGGATGGTCGGCTGCTTCGGCGGCATGTCGCTGGCAGCCGCGCTGTGCACTACTCTCATCGTCACGCGCCAGGCGCGGCTGGGCATGAACGGCCCCGAGGTGATCGAACAGGAAGCCGGCATCGCCGAGCTGGATTCCACCGACCATGCGCTGATCTGGAGCCTGGTCGGCGGTGAACAGCGTCATGCAACCGGATTGGCCGACGCGCTAGTGGACGACGACGCCGAGGCGATTGCCGCGCAAGTGCGCAGTGCGGTTGAACGCGTGGCTTCGCCACGCAGCGAGCAAGTGGAGTGCTTTCTCGAACGCCTGGCGAGCATCGATCCGGGGAATCCGCCCGAGCCACGCGCGCTGCGTGCGCTGTGGGCACGCGAGGACGCCGGTGGGCACTGATCTGAGCGTCTCGGGACGCGGATTGCGTTGGTTCGAGGCGTTGACTGGCCTGGAAGGTCTACTGGACGTCGCACCGCGCACGGTGCGGGTTGCCGACTCGCGACTCGGGGAGGAGATTGCGCGCTTCATCGCTGTCGTGCCGGATCCCGGCAACCGCTTTCCGCGCGCACGTCAAGGGGAGCTCGGACTCGAGGAGGCCTGGACCCTGGCGCGGCAGTTGCGCCGCACGGTCGCTGAGGATCTGGGCGCCCGCGCTCGCGCTGTTATTGCGATCGTAGATGTCAGCAGCCAGGCCTATGGCCGCCGCGAAGAGCTGCTGGGCATCCACCTGGCGTGCGCTGCTGCGGCGGATGCTTACGCCGGCGCGCGGCTGGCAGGCCATCCGCTCGTCGCGCTGCTGGTCGGCAAGGCCATGTCGGGAGCCTTTCTGGCTCACGGCTATCAGGCCAACAGAATCCTGGCGCTCGACTCGCCCGAAGTACTGGTGCATGCCATGAGCAAGCAGGCCGCCGCGCGTGTCACGCGTCGTTCGCTGGAAGCGTTGGAGCAGTTGGGCGAGCGCATCGTGCCGATGGCCTATGACGTGCGCGCCTTCGCCAGACTCGGCTTGCTGCACCGGCTGATCGAAGGCGTGAACGCTGATGCGCCGGGCGCAGACGATCTCGTACGTGTGCGCGCCGAGCTGGCGGCTGCCATCGAGGATGCGCGCGCTGGCTCCAGGGACCTCTCTGTGCGCCTGACTTCGGCCGCTGCGCGCGAGACCCGTGCCGCCTCGATTGCAGTGCGCCGGCGACTGACGGAGCAATGGGATGCGCCCTGAGATGGAAACGCATGCGCTGCTGCGCATCGCAGGCGCTGACACCCTGTTGGGCGAGACTCCGTTACCGGTGTGGGTGAGCGCGGAGCTGCAGCGGGCACCGTGGGTCGTCGTGCGACGCACGCACATGCACGACGGGCTGATCCCCGTGGGCGTGCGCGGCCGCGCGCGCGCCGAGCGCTGTGCGGCATGGCTGCGGCCATCGGCCGTGCTGGAATCTCTCAACCCCCTGCAACTCGCGGCACGGCGTGACTGGCATGACCATCCGCGCCGGGATGAAGTCGCGGCGCTCGCGGCCATGAATATCGTTGAAGCCATCATGCGCCGGCAGGGCCTCGCATCTCGCTGGGGACCGGGCGGGAGTCTGGGTTTCGAGTTCGCGAGCGGCTGTGCGACGGCGACGCAGCGCAGCGATGTGGACCTGATCGTGCACGTCGATCAGCCCATGTCGATCGGCGACGCGACGGCGCTGCTTAGCGGGCTGGCGCAGCTAGCGGTGCAAGCGGATGTGCTGCTGGAAATGTGGCACGGAGCGATGGCGCTGGCCGAGTACGCCCGCGCCCGCCCGCCGTTCTTGTTGCGTACGCTGGATGGGCCCCGCCTGGTTGAAGAGCCGTGGGCGAGAGTGGCTGCCGCGTGATGCGCGTCGCGCTTCTCTTTCCCGGACAGGGCGCACAGACACCGGGCTTTCTGCGGCGCTTGCCACAACATCCCGCGGTACACACGACACTCGAGGAGGCGCGGCAGGTTCTTGGGCAAAACCTTGAAGGGCTCGACAGCATCACGGCACTGGAATTCACAGCCGCGGTGCAGCTCGGCACCGTGATTGCCGGCGTCGCGATCGCCCGCGCGCTCGCAGCCGACGGCCTGGTTCCGGATGCAGTCGCGGGTCTTTCGGTGGGCGCCTTTGCCGCTGCTGTCGCGTGCGAGACGCTGAGCTTCTCCGATGCACTGCGACTCGTGAAGCTGCGCGGCGAGGGCATGGCTGACGCCGTCCCGCGTGGCCACGGCATGGCCGCGATCCTCGGCCTCACGGAGCGCGAGGCGCTCAAGCTCATCGCGCACGTCAATGAGCGCGTTCCGTTGTACCTGGCGAGCGTCAACGCGCCGACTGAAGTCGTCGTCTCGGGCGAGGACGCAGCGTTAGCCCTTGCGGCGGAGGAGGCCCGCGCCAACGGTGC
>Ga0137362_10001842_pt1 | contig 13488 bp, 18 predicted proteins | sample MadtaG_2_FD_104801 | JGI IMG/M metagenome (GOLD analysis project Ga0137362, IMG submission 104801) | Vadose zone soil microbial communities from Angelo Coast Range Reserve, California, USA - Mad1_100_16 metaG | ecosystem: Environmental > Terrestrial > Soil > Vadose zone | place: USA: California... | reverse complement strand
TATTCAGCGCGTTAAGTGACTCAGACTTATAAGTAACTACCCAGACTCATGGTTATAAACAGTTGCTCGCATGCAGGTATCGTAAACGTCGTCAAGGATGCCGTTGGACGATTCTCGCGGCCGATATACATGGTACGTTTTTGTCGCGTTATTTTTGGCTTGGAAAGCTCATGTGCCATCTGTCGCAGATTGTAGGTGGCCTGCATCTTGCCGGCCCTGAACTAGCGGATCGTATAAAGCCCACTGTCCACTTTCTTTCCGACGATCTCGTTCCCGCACCAACTTATGTGCTACCGATGCACTGTTCCGGCTTTGCTGTCAAGGTTGCACTGGAGGCTGCGCTGGGCGAGGGTTGCGTACCAGCTGGTGCTGGTCATAGGGTTACCATCAACGGCATCCCGGATGACGACGCAACCCTGCGACCCCCCAGCATTCGCTCGCGCTAGATCACGCGGTACTGTACTCGTTTTGATCAAAATGCTATACTTAGCAGACCGCTTTTGTCCGATCAGAACGCTCTCGACATGTGTCTCCACGACTGAAATGACCACCTTTATCAGTCCGCTGTTTTTCCCACCGTCGGCCTCTTTAGTCACCAAGGACGAGTTCCCGCAAGCTGTTCCCACCATCAATCGCCTGTACAGTCATCCATCCCCTTAAGGCCAACGGATGGTGCCTGAATCGCATTATGTGTGAACCACACATAAACATAAGTTGCTAACACTCACACGTCCTAGCTATGCCAATCGCTAGAACCGATGAAGCGTCTCAGAAGCTCGCACCTTTCTGTCTGGTTTCTAGTGTCGCTTGCTGAAACTCGATGATGCATGACTCAGCGCGATGGGAAAGCTCATTACTGTATACTGATGATGGTAGAGTGCAATACATGTCGAGAAGAGGGTTGAAGCACGCTGAAGGAGTTGAACTGCTGGCTGGTAGATGCAGTATCAACGCATAAATGAGTTCTCTTGTGAAGTGTCAGTAACCAGGAGCTGAACCCAGTGCCCAGTGCACCGCTGTCGCCCAATTTTGGAAGCTGTCCGGACAAAAAGACAAGGTCACGTGCTCATGGGTTGATGATAAAGCCAGAAGCGCAGCGCCTCACAGCTCCCAGTCCTTTCAACCACAACCACAACCATCTCCTAACAAACACCCTTAGTGAGCTCTCGTCTAGTACTTCACCTTTTATTTCGTTGCGGGCTCTGATCCGTGTTATAGCCATGCAGATCTTCGTGAAGACCCTTACCGGCAAGACCATCACCCTCGAGGTCGAGTCTTCCGATACCATCGATAACGTGAAGGCCAAGATCCAGGACAAGGAGGGAATCCCTCCCGATCAACAACGCCTCATTTTCGCTGGAAAGCAGCTTGAGGACGGCAGGACCCTTTCCGATTACAACATTCAAAAGGAGTCCACTCTTCACCTCGGTACGCAACATCGTCGATAACATTTCGAATTTATTCTCACGTTGTTTTCGTAGTGCTTCGTCTCCGTGGTGGCATGCAGATCTTTGTTAAGACCTTGACGGGCAAGACCATCACACTCGAAGTTGAATCTTCCGACACCATTGATAACGTTAAGGCGAAGATTCAGGACAAAGAAGGGATCCCCCCGGACCAGCAGCGGCTCATCTTTGCTGGCAAGCAGCTCGAAGACGGCCGGACGCTCTCGGACTACAACATCCAGAAGGAGTCTACCCTCCATCTCGTTCTTCGTCTCCGCGGAGGCATGCAAATCTTTGTCAAGACACTCACCGGGAAGACGATTACGCTTGAGGTCGAGTCTTCGGATACGATTGACAACGTTAAGGCGAAGATCCAGGATAAGGAGGGTATCCCTCCGGATCAGCAGCGTCTGATTTTCGCTGGCAAACAACTCGAGGATGGTCGCACCCTTTCGGACTACAATATTCAGAAAGAGTCCACTCTTCACCTTGTCCTCCGTCTACGCGGCGGCATGCAGATTTTCGTCAAAACCTTGACCGGGAAGACGATCACGTTGGAAGTAGAGTCGTCTGATACGATTGACAACGTGAAGGCGAAGATCCAGGATAAGGAAGGCATTCCTCCGGACCAACAGCGTCTCATCTTCGCTGGCAAACAGCTTGAAGATGGTCGTACGCTCTCTGACTACAACATTCAAAAGGAGAGCACCCTGCACCTTGGTAGGTTTGCGTCATCACATACCGTTCACTGTTTTCTAACGTGGTCCGCAGTCCTTCGTCTTCGTGGAGGCAACTGAATGTTGTTAGTAGTTAGTTAGAATGCTGGACGTTGTACCCCGCTCGTAGTATTGTTCATGAATAACAGCATTTTCGAGGTCGTTTACATGCGTATGGCGTGGCGAGTACACTGAACCTCTGCGGCGAGATATCGGGCTATCGGGCCGTGGCATGGCCTCTGTTGTTGACCTTTTGACACAATCCCACAAGGTCGTTAAAGCAAAGAGACGACAAAAGCTCGGACAAGCTAATGCTGTTGTGTTCGACGAGGATGCGCGGAGGTGTGTATACGGCCTCTTTTCCTTGCTCTGCCGGATACATGACACTGCAGCCTAGGGAATTTCTGACTGGCTTTCACAAACGAAAGTTGGCGAAAAAGGAGGAGAGCAAGAAGAGAGCCCAAGCAAGGGAGAAAGAAGAACGTCTGGAGGCACGACGGGAGGTACATACATCATTCTTGCGTCTGCGATTCTCACCGCCAACACCAAACATTGCGATTCAGCAACGGCGTATGCTCGCAGAGCAGGCTGCCGAGAACGCTGCAAAAGTTGAAGAGGCGTACGGTGGCTTTGTCCAACGTAAGCCAAATTCCGGTCTTTCCTCTCACCCTTCCATCACTTTCTTTTCTTTTCCCGGGTCAGGCAACTCACATGGATCGTTAAAAAACCTTGAAATACAGACGTCGAATCATGGACTGGCGTCGCGTCGCGGTCTTCTGCAGCAGCCGATCTCGAACGTGAACGTGAAAAGGGTCTACGCGAACACGAATTCTCGGACGAGGAGCAGCTCGCGACCGTTACCGTCGTAGAGGACTTTGACCCAACTACGCTCCTCCACCATTCCACCAGCACCCCTGATACGAACCAGCGTCCATTGCTCTCGCCGCCGCCACCGTCACGCGAGAAAGCGAGTCGGAAGGATAACGGCCCGGCGGCGAAGAATATGAAGGTGCGGTATGAAACTAAGGCGGCGCGAAAGGCGACGAGGGCGACGCAGCGCACGCGGAGAACAGAAAAGGCGGAACGAGCGGGTGGAAAGGCAGCGAGGAAGAAGGCTAGTGGGAAGAAGCCGAGAGCGAGAAAGAAGTGAGGTGAGTGTTGTCTGTCCTTCTCTATCCATCTGTTTCGTCATTCGACATTGTGCCGCTGTATCAGGGTTTCGTCTGTCCATGGCTTCTTACCTGACATCTTGACCCGAACTCGAGGTCCTTCCTACCGCCCACACTCTACTTCCGAAATATACACTCGATCCTGACAAACTTGCGGCCGTAGGCAGCAATTTTTACATTTACTGTTCCCTCGCCAGACCTTTGCTGGCATCGTTGGGAGACCTGGTCGCATCTTCCGCGTCCGGCGCTACTCTAACCTGACTTACTACTGTACCCAGCGGCGAGGTTTTGGCAATATCACCTATGGTAATCCTTGATATCTGAATTGGATTCGAGGAGTAGTGAGTGCCATCTGACAAGATCATGAAAGACAAGTTTGGAGATCCATTCAGTCGCGAGGGCTTGGACATGGATGGCGTCATCAGCCACCACTGGTTCGACGTTGTCTCCGCAGTTTGTCTTGTCTCAGTTTGTCTTGCCTGTAATTATCTGAAGAATGACGTGGACCAATGGACCCTGTTCCTTGACAACGACAAAACGAGATGTTCAGTTGAGGTCTGCTTGCCCTCGTCTGGGACTCATTGAGCTCACTGAAAGTTATCCCCAAGTCCATTGATATCCAACCTCGGCGAACCCACGACATGAGTGGTTCACGCAACTGCGCGGTATTTGTATATCCCTCGTCCGACAACATCATAACATCATACCTACGTGCACGAACCAGCACGACAGTGACGGCAGTCGAGGCACTTGCAACCGCTTAGCACACTGGAGCCAAAGTCTCAAGAAACTCGTTCTCGGAAGATCGAACTCTCGCGAGAAGCGAAAAACGCACAAAAGCGTAACGTACCCGGCCCCCAGTGATCGATACTGCAATAGCGGTAAAAAAGGTAATATACAGTATATCGCATCAGGATACTCGGCGATGGGGTAAACGGTTAAACCCCCAACACGCTTACGGGTCAGTAAGCGGACGTGGTCGGCCTTATTAGATGCCCCTAGCGACTCACTTCTGAGAATGACAGACCATTGACATCCCAGGGGTGAGAACACGCGTTGGTGCTACAGTAGCGCAGGACGCATTTACTGGTAAATACCAGATCAAATCTTCCAATCAGAACGAAAAAGAGCGCGCAAGGACGAAACCCGCTCAAGCCATCCCCGCATATCCCATGACCTAACTTTGCACGCCATGAGTTTTTCCCGGGCCCGAGACCCGACCGGACCTTCGCGGGCATAGCACAAAGTGGCGCTTTGAAAATTACCCCAGGCCGAAACGAGATCCTTGTGTTTGTGGTGGCATGTCGTCCCACAACCTCGGCTTCACTCTCACGAATGAATGACAGACTAAATCGCTCTAGGCAGACAAGCGTAAAAGACTATGGTAAGATTGTATCCAATTGTCGCCGCCCCCCTGCAATGCATGGGGCCTAGCTACATGCGGCAAAGATAGATGTGCTAGGTCCTATCCAAATAGTCCCCAGGATGCCCGCGGATAAGCCAGTTAAATGGCTTGGCCTACATCATGAGACTTGCCAGGCCCCCAGTCTGGTACGCCATTGGGCGCATGTTCGGATGTGGTTGCGCCTCAAATTGAATGAACTCTTGCGTGCCTTCCGCGTCTATACGGATCTAAGAAACAGCAACATTATATGTCGTGGAAGACATTGGGGGCCATGTGACGTACGAAAGCACCCTTGTTGCCTCCTTGATCAACGTAATTTGGAGCGGAAAATACCTGAAATAGTGTCAGGATAGAACATCGAATACGGAAACGGAAAAATCATTGGGGTACCGTTGTACATAGGCCGTTGTGCTCCACAGCGTAACCGTCTGAACGTCAAAGTGAGCCTTTAAGAAATTCGTGGAGTGTATTGACCTTCCTACCTTGTCGTACCTCGTGACTGCGTATGATAGAAGTCACCCCGTTTAACTCACACCATCGTCGCGTGACATCCGGACCAAACGCGATGCCGACACCCTGATTCCGGCGAATTTCGTTAGCATGTCCTTCTTTATTTCAAACTTGACCTACGCGTTTACTTGGTCCCCATCCGGGTGTTTCTTGCGGGTCCGTCCAAAGAAGCTGTGATGCTATTCAGTATTCAACCTCCAACGATGAAGAATTTGTAGCACGGACCTCGCCTGTGAATGACATTCAAATCGCGCGAAGAGGTCACGGACAAGAAACAAAACGTACACATCAAACCTTCCGTCCCCGGCTGACGACCTATTCGGTTTATTTTACGGACCTCGTCGAGGGTTATGCCATCCTTGCTGAAGAGACCGCCGTGTGTGACAAAATATCGCTTGATGCCTTCAGGTGAGAGGATCACATTCTGCGTTTTGGCCGGGGGCCGCGTTGCGCTGACAAGAGTGGCAAGTGGCACTAAGCTCACTGTGAGCGGCGATGTCCAAGCAAAATAGACGATAGAGCATAATACTAGTGGTAAACACATGGGAAAAAAGCTGGAGAAGGGATGCGTCTGAGAGGGATGTTCTAAGAACACGGCTCGGCACGACATACCTTGTAAGTTTGCTCGCCATGCTTGTGTTTCGCCTCGCCCTCGAACCCGTATGTCCGGTTCATCTCCTTTGCTTCGTGATTTCCACGATCGACAAACATGCTTGTGGGGTACAGCCCTACGGTGAGTTGCTTAAGATATTTATCAGACGAGTGAGAACAAAGCCTACTGACATTTGAGTGCGAGGGCGATTAATATCACCTCTACAGACCATGAGCCACGGTCCACGAGGTCGCCATTCATGAGTAAGATGTGCTTTGATGATGGCTCCCCAGTCAATGACAACAAGTGCATAACATCGTAAAGTTGTCCTGCAAAACTTCTCAGTTTGGGAGGTCCCGAGTGCGAAGCGAACGAATGGCACCGTGGACGTCCCCAATCACGTCGAGGGTAACACCGTTCTCCACCTTGACATCCACAAGGCTTTCCTCCTTTACGAAATGATCGTGTGCTCCGAGTATGATTTCCCATGCGTACCGTCGAGGGAGCGTTTTCCCATCTTTAAACCACTGGATCATAGACCGAATGAATTCTATGGTGATCTTGTATTTGCCATCGTCCGTCGTTTCGAGCTTTGGGCCCTCATATGTCTTCTCCACTTCACAAGCGCCTTCAAATTATTTGGGTCTGAGTCCAAGCCTAGACCTGTTATTGGGCAGTGACGGCGCACCTTCGGCAATTATCTCAACGCATCTCTCAACGGCACTCTTCTCCTCTTCCACCTCGATCGCCTTTTCAAACTCGATCTTCCGTATGAGCTTCTGCGTCGACTCGAGCTCCCTGCGGACCTGCGCATTCTGCGGTTCGAGAGCGAGGACCTTCTTCAAATCAGCAACGGCAAGCTGCGGCTTCAGAATTTGTATATGACACATCGCACGGCTACGGGGCAAACACGCAGGTTCAGTATCCCGGAGTTTGTCACAATAGGGGGGCAGGAAGGGGCGAGCGAAGGATTGTGTACTGCGGAAACGCACCGGTAGAACGCTTTGGCATATTTTGGATTGAGTTCTATGGCGCGCGCTGCGACAGAAGAAATTCAGCATTCTCGAAATGGGACAACGAAAAAAGGGAGGGAAAGGGGAGTGCGGAGGCTCACAGGCATCCTGCAAAGCATATCCGTGCTCCTCGAGCTTGATGCGCATATATGCGCGATTGCAGAACAGCGTCGGATCGCTGGGATTACGCGCTATCGCATCGGAATACAACTTCGCGGCTCGTAAAAAGTCGCGGGCTATTCGGATAAGGCAGGGCAGATTAGCGGGGCAAAAGAGTGCAATTAGATCTGCCGAGCGTACATGAGAAGGCATTGTTGGCATCCACCTTGAGTTTGGCCGCTGCTTGCCTATCGTCCTCTGTAACTTCCTTAGGATCGGCCAAGCTGAGCGTTGATAGTGCCGGAGAGGGTATGGCCGATGAAGGTGGGGCGGTAGAGGAAAGAGAGGGAGAAGCGGATTCGTTCATGTTACTATCAATACTCCCTACTCCCTCAGCGGTGCTTGCTTGCCCTATGCTTGCCCTACTCTAGTTATTTGTACACTTTCTCATCCGGTCCGGACAAACACAAAATTTACCATCCGCCGAGATAGACGTGTAGAACAAACTGATACACAATACACATCCTCTGCCTGTCGCCGAGCTCGTCACTCTCACTTAGGACAATCCACATTGCGATATTTGCCCAGTCTCATCTCGTAGGCGTTCACTCCCTGTATCCAGCCATTGAGAAATTGGTGAAGGCTGGAAATAGGCATCAGTAACGCTGTCACGGATAGGGGCAAGGGAGGACTCACTAGTCGAGGTTGTTCTGACATTTGCAGCAAGTATGGGCGGCACGCGTAGCATCACCCTAATCCAATGACATCAGCCACAAATTTTTCGTCAAAAACTCATCACTCACATAGGTCATGCCTGGTTTCCAGCCATTGTATTCCCCAATGGTGGAGAATACATCACCACCATTGGAAGCCAGGGTAGCAGCAAAAAATTCTGCACCGACCCTGATATTGAAGTCCTGACGACAATAAAGTCGGTGCGTAAATTCGAGTACAAGAAAACTTACGATATCCTTGCAGTTGCCGTTCGGGGCATCTTTACACTTGTCTCGCGTAATCTGCATGAGACCTTGCTCACCGGCACCACCGACGGCAGATGGATTGCAGCTGCTTTCCTGCATCGCGAAAGAAGCGAGTATGATCGGAGGGACTAATAAGCATGATCAACAAAGACGGGTCCAAGTCGAATGTCTTGGTAAACACAAACTGCCTAGATGTTGTCCGTACTTCTTGAAGGTAGCAATGATCTTGTCGCTGCAGGGAGAAAATGTCGTATGCCTCGCACTATCCAGAGAGACAACTACGAGATCCTCAATCTTAACCGGCGTTGGCGACCAGCCAGAATCATGGATCCCGCAGTTCAACCAGTCGATATGTCCATTAGGGCCACTGACCATCGTGATCTTCGCTACGCACAACAAAAGCAGTCAGATTCTCCAGGCGACCAATGAATACATTGTGCGGGTGGTACCTGTCGCGCCAACGGAATGGCACTTGCCGGTATTGGCAGGCTTGATTGTTTCGGACCCTCCATAGGCATGGGCCAGGTGATGTGAAGGCAGATTCTGAGACGGACTTTGCGCCAACTTGACCGAAGGCCTGACGTCGGCAGAGTGGTGGTGCTTCCTGGGATGCGCGAGATCGCGGAACTGGGCGGACACAGAGCGACGCTCAAGAATGGCGGCGTCGTACAAGGAAGACGCCTCGAGGGTGGCGGCGGCGGCGACGAGCAAGAGGGAGATAGTGGCAAACCTACTAGTGAGAGAAAGTTTCATAGTATCTAAAGAGTGGAGAAAACGAATGTGGGTGGTTGGGCTCAACGTTCGGCCTTTGAAGAATTGCTCGTGTGTTCAATCGGCGGTGACTCGGAAACGTCAAGGAGAGAAGTCTTGGCTATCTGTGGGGGGAGGCTCGCGAGACGAGATGGTGGAATACAAAACTTGATGTTGAATATATTCCTATCAGGCTGCCAAATCACCGTGTCCCAGCTGCCGCATCTTGCGAAAACCCGTGTCTGAGCAAGCTAAGACGAGAAACAACAAGGGGCTGACTGCTCCTGGTCACTCTCGTTGGGTGCTTGTGCGCGGGTCCGTTGGAAACCCACGCGCTATTCAACGAGCATGTTTGCCGCAAGCTGAGTACGTGCAGCTCTTCATTTGATCCAGATACCATCGAATATATCCGGTATTAATGACACTGTCAGCCCAATACTGCACCCCACTCATGTAAGCCGCCGCAGTCAAGTACCTGCCACTCAACAAGATGAAACCTGCGACTCGGAGACGCAGAGGAACCAGGGCATTTCTCGACGCACTTTGCGCCACTCTACATGAACTGACTTTGGGCTTTGGTAGAATAATTCGTTTCAGTAAGTAGACAGATATGAATGCGTCACGAAAAAAGCACCGTGACCATCTCCGATACTTTACGTGAGACAAGCTATGGCGTTCGTTCTTTCCTTCCTCAAGTCGGACATCGGACGCGAGAAAAAATTCGAACAATCTAGAATGAAAGACTTTTACCATGACTGACACACATCCCCGAGTCGGACCCCTCGACCTAGGCTCAAACAATACAACTCCACTTTTCTTTTCCGCGGCGGCGGACGGAGTTACGGCACAACCGCTTCCGCCGCCAAGCCCTTTCCAGCCTTCCGCAGCAGCAAAGAGAATACAGGCAGCGACTCTGTCTACGGTCTACGGTGAACCCTAGCCGATCGTCGCTCATCCAGGCGGCGCCGCACAGGTGCAGCTGAGCCTCAGCTCCCCGTTTTTCATTGAACAGAGCCCTTACCTACACGATGCCCTCGCCCGTAAGGCCTCGGCTTTGGGTAGGGATCCGGCCGATATTGCATATGTGCGTTTGCGGCATTGTCACTCCGCATTCTCTCGCGCGAACGGCATATGTGTAAGTATGACCCCTCAGGCTGCCCGATATCCCCTTCGGCTCTTTTCATAGCCTCAGTCCGCTTTTGAGTTGTTGAGGCCGATCTCGCGTGAATTTTCCGGGTACTACCCTTCACAACGTTGTAAGTTATGTTTATCATTTACCCGCCATCATCCTGAAAAAAGGCATTACGCGCACAGCTGGTCTGTCCGAGGGGATACAATACAGTATGCAGCGCTCACAGCCGCCATACGATAGGAAAATCGGTCAGGGGTGAGCGCCTCAACTTAGTTGACTCAGCCTAAGACCCGCCGCCACACTGCTCTCAACAAGGCTTTGGAATCTCGTAAAAACGCTTGGACGACTTAATGTGCTTGATGAAACACCAAGTCAGATGCATCGCATGTTGTGTGGCGCGGAACAGACTCTCTGATCCTCGAGAACAACAGTGTAGAGCAGGCGCTAGGGTGACGTTTCCGCGTAGAGCGGGTATGATACAATAAGACGCTTATGCTGCATGGGCGGAGTGTCCACTAACGATATCCATCGAAGAACAGACGAAAGACCGTCAATGGAGCAAAGAATGTCGAATGTCCCACTTGGTGGCAGGAAGGCTTCTCTTTACAGATGACAAATCCAGGGCTTGATCGGACTTTTGATCGATGTTCAGGTGAGGAAGTGGTGGGGCTTGGATAACGTCTGGAGTCCAGATGTTACAACTCGCAACACATCCAAAAGCAGAGTGGTCTGCTTAGGATTAGCTTCTGCTGCACGACCTGTGACCAGCAGAAGATGAAGTTTATACCCAATTACTTTGATCTCCACGCCGAAGTCTGCAGGCAGGACGCGAGGGGAGCGGAGGGTGGAGACCAAGCCACGTCCCCCGTATACCACATAGAAAGGACGAGCAAGGGCCATTCCTCACCTGCCCGAGGCCATTTTACTCGAATCAGTCGTGATGTTAGTTGGGAATGGGAATGGGAACCAATGGCAAAAAGCAGGCGCCTATACGTCAGCAGCCACGCACCTGGTGCTAGATCATGACTTCCTCAGATCATTACAATCTGGAGTGACAAGTGAGTCAAAAAGTCATCAGGCCGTAAACGTGCATAAACGCCAGCGCGACGTCTTTGTACGGAGAAAATACAACTGCCATAATAGGCGCCCGGAGAACGGAATCCCCAAGAGGCCAAAATGGGCAATTGGTGGCTCCCTTCCGGGTTGATTTTGACAGTCCTTTATCCCAAGAAGAATTTAAGGGCCCTTTGTTCGTCAGACCAACTCGCAAAGTTATATGGGAATCAGGATTCTAGGTTGCTATGGTGCAACACTCTCTATGTGAGTAACACAGCAACTGTTCGCGTGCTTTTGGGGGATACGTCCCCGTGATGATCAAGGGATGTCAAGAACCAATTAGAGCAAAGACTTCGGTAATACGGCCATCATTCAACTACTGTAGTTACAGTAGTTGCCAGCATTGTCATTGCCTCCAGCGTGGGATCGCTAAGCATTCCAAGCATTCCACGAACCATACACCATGTTGGAAATAACATTGACAACGAAAGTTACCTGGGTGTAAATAGTTCCCATGGTCGCCCGAAAGAATGCCGATGTTCGACGACCTAGTTGCGTGACGTCTGCATGACTTTGACAACCTTTTTTTCCCAGTACAATTACCTCAAATGAGTACCAACAATGATTGATGACTGACCCTGAATCAGCTTGATGATCGAGGTGAGTCGATTGAGGTGCTGTAGACGACTACGCAAGTGTATGACTACATGGCACAACCGAGTGAAGTGCATTTCTTCCCGGCAGGACGTGTATGGTCCATGACCAGGACTTGCATGCTCCGTAAGACAATAACCCAACGTCGTGATGAATCAGTCACAGTAAGCGGAGTTACGGTCAAAATGGTTGACTCAGGACCGGGCGTTGTCGGAATAGGAATGGACAGCTGGGAGCCGGTGGCGTCATCATTCTGCTCTCATCTCGAATTCCCATTTCCGAGTCGGGGGTGTCACCGTCACGTGGCGGCCCCGCCGAGATCACCTTTTGGGCAAGTCGTTACAAACCCGTGCGTCTCGCTTGGGACATGCGTCCTGGGCGCTGCTCAGGTTAACTCAGAATAGCTAGTACCTGGGCGTCCATGCAACCAAATGCAAAGGCTCCAAGAGTTCCAAAGATGGTACAGTAGAACGGTTCATCAATGCAGGGGCGCGAATCCGAATCCACTCACTTCCCTAAGGGGTAATTCACACAAAATGTATGAACACTTCGATGAACAGCCGACGTTTAATACGAGGTTCAATGTTTCAGTGTACGCGTGTACGGCGCAGTATAGGTAACGCGTAGACTTTCCGGAAGCCATATAAGCCATATACAGTCGGAAACGGGGAAAGAACGCCACAATGTTTTTGCTGAGTACAATCACGATGGTAAGCCAGGTGGCACTGCACGAACATCGAGAACGTCGCAGGAGAAAAGAGAAGGTAGAATATCTATATGCGTCAACTGCCGGAGGAAAAGCCGTTAATCGCTCTAACAAGGATAGCACAACGGCGGAAAGCTCTGGCGACATGTGTTATGGTTCGGAATAGGTGAAACGATATTAGCCTGTGGATATTTGGCTGTGCGGGGCTAGGGAGAGGTGGTGCACGGCAGAAGGGCCTGTGGTAGGCTGTGAGGATAATAAGCAGCAGGGGCAGTGGTGAGCCAAGGAAGCAGGACGCCACTATCAAATGCCATGGGGCGGGACCGAAGAGGCAAACAAATAAAAGACAACACTGAGACCCGATGAATCGCGGGGTTGCGGAGAGTCACGTTATGTGACATTGTTGAGTGACTCCACCGTATCGCCCTCAGATTTAGAGAAAAGCCTGGTTGAATTTCCCAACTCTGTGCATACGCCCCCTATAAGCTTCCCCCGTTGCTCCCCTACCTCCCTCTCCCTTGACTCCTCGCTGCTTTTTGACCTCATATTGACTCCCCCTTCGCTCCGTACTCCATTGAATCCCTCGGCTCTTGTTTGCTGAAGGTCCAGACCACCTTCAGTGCGGATAGCCCAACCTTATTGTAAGGTTGGCCATCCACCTCTGATCCAGCGAGGTCAAAATGTTTGCCATACCGTCACTCCGACTCGTCCTGCTTCCCAAACCAAGTCTCTCTTTCCTCGAATCTATTTCCGGTTCCGTCCCCTCTAACAACTTCTCTGGCACGCCCGCATCTTATGGTATCCTTGCATAAATAAGTCCACTCGCGTCGTATTGCTCGTCACTCGTCTACTTCTACTTCTCTGCCTCGTAACTACTCACCACTCTGCCTGAAACACCACCTCTCAACAGTATGCAAGCAGTCTCCCATTCTCTCGCTCACCGTGGGTCGAGCGCTTCCCGCACTCGAGCTCGGTGGCAGCCCTATGCCTCTATTCAACCCTCTTCTATGCGGACACCATCGGGCGCATACATGCATACCCCAGCATCGTCTTCTTCAACTGTATCAACACCTGCGCCAGCCCTTCACAACTCGATATGTGAATCTGATCTCACAAAGCCTCTCCCACCTGCTCGCTCAAGTTGCCACATTCCCTCCCATGTCTCGAAGGATATTCGCGATGTACATAAACACAAATATGTTACTTGTCTCGTCGGTGAGTGAACTGCGCCGTTTTCCCGCTCGCCGGCATTTGCTCCTAT
>Ga0137362_10001836_pt1 | contig 13511 bp, 12 predicted proteins | sample MadtaG_2_FD_104801 | JGI IMG/M metagenome (GOLD analysis project Ga0137362, IMG submission 104801) | Vadose zone soil microbial communities from Angelo Coast Range Reserve, California, USA - Mad1_100_16 metaG | ecosystem: Environmental > Terrestrial > Soil > Vadose zone | place: USA: California... | reverse complement strand
GTCGGCTGACCAGTGCCCCACTCAGCGACACTCAGCACGAAGGTCTCGCTGAGCTTCGGCGTGGCTCGCACGCGTTCGACGAATTCGGCCCCGTAGTCCGGCTGGGCAAGATCGACGACTACAAGATCAAAGGGCGATTCGAGCAATGAAGCATACGCGGTTCGGCGATCGCCCGCGTTAGTCACCGAAAATCCGCGCTCTTCGAGAGCGCCGCGGATCACGCGTGAAGGTGCTTCGTCACTTACTATCAGGATTCGCTGCGGCTCCACCACCATTGTTTTCTCTAGCCCAGGTATTCACACCTGGGAAACGAGAGCGAAGGCTAATTGATCAACCTCTTTTAGGAGGTTTATGAATCCGGCTTTAGCCAAGCGCTCCCCCATAAATGGTGCTTCAATAAAACCACTGCCCGTCAACCCAGGCGTAAACACCTGGGCTAAAGAGAGACTCTCGCAAGCGCTCCGGATTTTGCTAAGCCGATCAGCAATGCTGCCCGATGCAGGAGATTAATTCAGCTCGCACAAATCGCGCAGGTATTGAAAACTATAAATACCAGTCTCGTGCCCGTCGCTCCAACGGAAATTCAGTGCGTAACGGCCGACGACTGAGACCTCCTGAATCTCGACCTCATCTGAAATCGCTTCCGGTTTCAATGTCCGCTGTCCCGTCCATTCGTTGACGCACTGGGCGCAAGGGCACGACCGCCGCAGGGCCACAGCATCATAGTTGCACACGCGGCCATCTGCCCAAGTGATCCGCATCTGAGAATTGTTCTCTTGCGAAATCTCTCGTGGCTCGATCTCATCACGTCCGCGCCTCCCGGTTAAGCTATCCATCTTAGCGCTGCGCGCGTCTAACTCGCCTGCCCATCTTAAACCTCAGCGGAAGATCTCACAACGGGCGACCGGGCTCTTAGCGAGATCAAAACAAAGGCCGGCCTGGGAAAGGCCGGCCTAAATAGGGCTCGCTAAAGAATCGCAAGTCACCACTTTGGCGTGACGCCAAGGTTGTAGAAAATGAACGAATAGATGTCCGCGGTCTGCTCCAGTTGCTTCGTCGTGCTGCTGGCGCCGTGGCCCGATTTGGTGTCGATGCGAATCAGGATTGGGTCGGTACCGGCCTGCGCTGCCTGCAATGCCGCAGCGTACTTGAAGGAGTGCGCAGGCACGACGCGATCATCGTGATCCGCCGTCGTCACCAGAATCGACGGATACTTTGTTCCACGCTTGATATTGTGAACGGGCGAATAGGCATAGAGCGCTTTGAACTCCGCTTCGTTGGCGTCGCTCCGGCCATAATCCGCCGCCCAATTCCATCCGATCGTGAAAGTGTGATAGCGCAGCATATCCATCACGCCGGCATGCTGATGCACTGCCCTGAAAAGATCGGGCCGTTGATTGGCAACCGCGCCCACCAATAAACCGCCATTCGAAGCGCCGTCAATCGCCAGTTTGGCGGATGAAGTATACCTTTCTTTAATTAAATACTCGGCCGCGGCGATGAAGTCATCAAACACATTCTGCTTCTTCAATTTGGTTCCGGCTTCGTGCCACTTCTCGCCGTACTCGCCGCCGCCCCGCATGTTCGCCGAAGCGTAAACGACGCCCTGTTCCAGCAGAGCCAGTCGCAACGAACTAAATGATGGATTCGTGGTGATGTTGAAGCCGCCGTAGCCGTAAAGCAACGTCGGGTTATTTCCATCCAGCTTGATTCCCTTTTTGTAAGTCAGAAACATCGGCACGCGCGTACCGTCTTTGCTGTTGTAGAAGACCTGCTTCACTTCGTAATCGTTGGCATTGAAGCCGGGAATTTCGACGGTGCGAAACACCGAACTCTTCCTGGTTGCGATATCATATTGGTAAATCGCCGGTGGTGCGTTGAATGAAGTGAAACTATAGAAGACGAACTTGTCATCGTTGCGTCCGCCGAAGCCACCCGCGGTGCCGAGGCCGGGCAGAGTAATTTCATTCTCGAGTTTGCCGTCCAGACTGTAAACGTACGCCCGAGTAGTTACGTCCTTCAAATAAGTCGCGAAGAGTTTGCCGCCGGCTGTGCCCGAGCCCTCCAACGGTTCGGGACGTTCCGGCAAAACGTCTTTCCAGGTCTTCGTCGCCGGATCGTAGAGCACAATCTTCCCGTTCGGCGCGCCATGATTGGTTCGAATCAAGAATTTATCGCCGATGTCATCGAGCACGCCAAAACTGTCGTTGGTGATATCGGCAACAATAGGAGTGAACGCCTTATCGCCTTTCGACAGATCGCGAAAAGAAAGCGCGTTTCCATCCTTCCCCTTGCCTCGCTCGGAAACCGAAAGAATCGCGAAGCGCTGATCTTCAGTTACACCCACGCCCTGAAATCGTTGCGAGTGTTCCTTGTCTTCATAGATCAGTTCATCTTCTGATTGCGGCGTGCCGAGCTTGTGATAATAGACGGTCTGAAATTCATTCTTCGAGTACAGCTCTTTGCCTTTTTCGGGAGCGGGATAGCGGCTGTAGAAGAATCCTTCATCGCCCAACCAAGAGCCGCCGCCGTTTTTGATCCACTGCAAATGATCGTTCAGCGGCTTTTTGCTTGCGACATCCAAAACGTAAAGGTCGTTCCAGTCTGAGCCGCCCTGCGAAACTCCGTAGAGCACATAATTCCCTTTTGGGGACCACGAGAATGCTCCTAAGCGCGAAGTTCCGTCGGCCGAAAATTTGTTCGGATCGAGCAAAAGCTCAGGCGTGGCGTCCAAACCTCTCTGAATGTAATAGACGTTTTGATTCTGGAGGCCGTCGTTCTTTGAGAAGACGAACCACTCGCCGCGTCGGCTGGGAGCGGTGTACTTCGGATAATTCAGAAGCTTAGTCAGACGATCTTTGAGTTGAGCACGGTAAGGAATCTTGTCGAGATATGCGAACGTGACTTTATTCTCGGCTTCGACCCAGGCCGCGACTTCGGGCGAATCATTGTTCTCGAGCCAGCGATAAGGATCGGGAACCTTGGTGCCGAAGTAGTCGTCAACCTGATCGACTTTTTTCGTTGCCGGATAAGTGAGCCGCCCGCCATTGCCATCTCCGTCGCCACTCTTTTGGGCGTTTACCGAAACGAGAGGCGTGGACAACAACACCGCCAAAAACACGACTGTAGCCAGCGTTATAAAAGCAAACTTAATCTTTCTCATTTTGGATGGGTCCTCCGGGAAATCTTTCGGAAACTGAATTGTCGGCGGAAGATACTTTAGTCGAGACAGGCGAAAAATTCCACTCAACCTGAGATGAATTGCAGAATTGCCTGGGCGGCGCGCCGGGAAGCGCCTGGTTCGCCCAATTTACCCGCGACTTCGTGCAGTTGCTCGCGCATCGATCGGTTGCTAATTGGATCAAGCAAAGCGAGTAATTCTCGGGCTAAAGCTTCGGCATTCAAGTCGTTTTGGATTAGCTCTGTCGCCAGTCGTTGTCCGGCGATTAGATTCACCAGGCCGTAATGCTCGGCGGTAATCAAACGCCCGAGAATGTGCCAATTGACAAACGATTCCCTGTAAACAATCACTAGTGGCGTGCCGAGCAGCGCGGCTTCGAGTGTGGCGGTCCCGCTCGCAACCGCAGCGGCGTCAGCAGCGGCTAAAGCTTCGCGCGTTTCGTGATGAAGGACGCGGAGAGAATTTTTAGACAACGAATCATACGCGTCGCCGCGGATTATTTCATGAGCTTCTTTGGGATCGCGATTCGGAGCGACGACCACGATAAACTGAATGTCAGGGCGTTGCTTTGAAATCACCAAAGACGCGCCAAGCATCGGGGGCAGAATTCGAATTAATTCTTTGTGCCTGCTACCGGGCAGCAGCGCGACAATCGGGCGCGACGGATCGAGATCGTTACGACGACAGAACTCTTCACGATCGTAGCCCGCGTGAACTTCGCCAACGAGCGGATGCCCGACATACTCAACGTGTGTCATGCCACGCTTGGCATACCACTCTTTCTCGAACGGCAGAATCGAAAGCAGCAAATCGACGTCGCGTCTCACGTTTCGCGCGCGATATGAACGCCAGGCCCATAATTGCGGACTGACATAGTAAATGACCTTAATCCCTCGACGGTGCAGCCAGCGCGCGAGACGCAGATTGAAGTCGGGCCAATCAACCAGAATCGCAGCCTCGGGTTTGCTTTTTATCGCGGCGCGTTTCAATTCTCCAAAGGCGCGCCAGAATTTCGGCAAAGCGCGCGCGATCTCCCAAAGCCCAAGAATCGAAAGTTCATCCGCGCGAACCACCGAATCCACGCCCGCCGCGCGCATCTGCCGTCCCGTCGCCCCAAAACATTCGAACTGAGTCTCCGGCGCGATCGCGCCCAACGCGTCGACAAGTGCAGCGGCATGCGCATCGCCCGAGGCTTCACCGGCGACGATCATTACGCGAAGACGCTTGGTTGAGTTTTGGGCCACGCTGAATCAAGTCGAGATCTAACCGCAGAGGGCGGCGGAGGTTTGGCAGAGGATGCAGACCGTTTTCCTCAGCGCCCTCTGCGAAAACCTCCGCGACCTCTGCGGTTAAGAAACTCTTCCGTTTACCTCACCTCGTTATCGCACCTTCTGACTTCAATGCTAAAATGCGGCATGATCTTGAATACCCTAGGCCAGGCGCGACTTTTCCCGTTGATCGCGATCCTGTTGACTTGCGCGATCGGTTCTGACGCGCAATCGGGCCGTCGCTCGACTGGTGGATCGACGGCGACGGCGCCCTCAGTTTCTGGCCCAAAGACCGTTGAGAAGAAACCGGAAAAACCTCCATCGATTCAATTGTTAGTGGGCGTTGCAGACCCCGACGCTTTCACTAACATCCCTTACTATTTGTCAGACACAGTCCTCGATAATTGCTTGCGGCGCTTAGGCGATGCCTCAGATGTTATGGCCACTTCGGCGGGACGCGGCATGAATCGGTCCGATGCAATCCGGCATGCCAAAGAGGAGAAAAACAGATACGTGGTATGGCTGCAAATCGGAAGCGACCTCACAAATTCAAGCAAACAATCAAAGAACGGTCCCGATGAGTTGTACGTCAATTACACGATATTCGAACCGGAGACGGCAAAGGTCAGACAATCGGGCCGAACCCACCAATCGATCTACAAGACCGGACGAGTCGGAGTTTCGGGCCCCTCGAAAAACAGTCCACTCTATTCCGAGTACGCGCTGAAGCAGGCCGCGCGAGAAACCGCCGAGCGCGTCCTGGAAACATTCGACATCAAGCTGCGCGACGAGCGTATGTTACAGAACCGCGAGCGGTAGCGACCGGCCTGGGTACGCAGTCGTCCCGACTGCTTTAGCTTCAGGATGGCGACGCCCAAGCAGGCGAGACGCCTGCGTACCCAAGGCCGGTCGCTAACGCTCTCGACGCTGTAACTCAGCCTCGGCATACAGTCGATCAATCACGTCTCGATACTTCTCATTGACCACCCGCCGTTTTACTTTCAGCGTCGGCGTCAGCTCGCCGCCTTCGACCGTCAATTCTTTCTCCAGCAGTGCGATGCGTTTGATTTTTTCGAACTGCGCGAGGTTTTGCGTGCGTGCCGCTATCTGACGCTCAAATAGATTGATGATTCGCGGATCGTGACAGAAATCTTCATGCGTGCGCAGGTCCAGCCCTTTGACTTTGGCATAGGACTCAAGCTGCTCCCATTCCGCTACGATCAATGCCGCCGGAAATCTTCTTTCGCTGCCGATTACCACCACCTGATTGACGAAGCGCGAACTCTTGATGAGTTGTTCGATCGGTTGCGGCGAGATGTATTTGCCGCCGGAAGTCTTGAACAGTTCCTTTTTCCGGTCAGTGACTCTCAGGAATCCATCCCCATCGAAACTGCCAATATCTCCCGTCTTAAACCAGCCATCTCCCGTGAACACTGCGCGTGTTTCTTCGGGCTTGTTCCAGTAGCCCAGCATGATGTGCGGTCCACGAGTTTCGATTTCCCCGTCAGAGGCGATGCGCACCTCGACGTTTGGAATCGGTTTGCCGGTGGTGCCGACTCGATTTTCGTCAATCTGGCCTGCAGAGATCACCGGCGAAGTTTCCGTCAAACCGTAACCTTGCATGATCGGCAAGCCTGCGCCCGCGAAAGCCAGGGCCACGTCCGGCGACAACGGCGCGGCTCCGGAAACGAAAATGCGAATTCGCCCGCCCAATGCCTCGCGTAATTTCGCAAATACTAATCGGTCGGCGATCTCGTGGCGCCGCGAAAGCCAAAACGGAATCGGCCGTTGACTCAACGCAAGTCGCGCCCAGCGCTTTCCGGTCTCAATGGCCCAATCGAAAAGCAAGGCATTCGTTCTTCCCTTTTCTGCCGCTCTTTCTTTCGCCTTCGCCAAAATCTTTTCATAGATTCGCGGCACGCCAACGAAGACCGTCGGGTGAACTTCGCGCAGATTGATTGCGATCTTGTCCAGTGACTCGCCGAAATAGACGCTCATGCCGTGATGCAGATACATGTTCATCGCCTGTCGTTCGAATCCATGCGACAGCGGCAACACCGACAATGCGGAATCTGTTTCCCCGAACTCAAAATGGTTCGATGAAGCAAGCAGGTTCGAAACCATATTCGCATGCGTCAACATCACACCCTTCGGCTCGCCCGTGGTGCCCGACGTGTAAATGATCGTCGCGAGATCGCCAGGTTTTGCCGCGCGAGCCAATTCATCGGCCAATTCGGGGCGTTGACCTTCCAATTCCCGCCCGCGCGTTTCCAACTGGGTCAGGCTCAGATGATTTTTTTCATGCGGCGCCGCTGGGTACGCAGGCGTCCCTGCCTGCTGGCTCGCAGACTCAGGCGTGACAGCCCTCTCAGAAGCACGCTGGAAGCGTGCGTACCCAGACGCGTCCGCATCAAAGAGCACTGCGTTTTCGACGTTGCCACCCTCGCGCAAGACGATTTCAATCTCCGCGAGTTTCGCCGGTGTCGAAACGAACAACGCGCGCGCGCCGCTGTCCTTAAGGATGTATGCGACCTGCGACGGCGTCAGCGTCGGATAAATCGGCACACCGACCGCGCCGGCAAAGATGCAACCCTGATCGGCCAGCACCCATTCGACTCGACTCTCAGAAAGCAACGCGACGCGATCGCCTTTGCGAATTCCCAGTGAATACAGCCCCAGAGCAATCGAGCGCGCACGTCGCAGCATCTCGCCCGCCGACATCGAATGCCACGCGCCATCGCGTTTATAGTTCAGCGTGTCCGGTTTCGGATGGTTGCGAGCCACGCCTTCGTAGATGTCGACCAGCGTCGTCGGCCCGGCGTCAGCGTGCGGCTCGGCCATCTCTAATTTCTCGGCTATTTCCACCATAGATAACGTTCAAGGGGAATTTCTCTGTGCAACCTCTGTGATTCTTTGTGTCTCTGTGGTGAAATTACTCTAAAGAAGCTCACCACAGAGACACGGAGATCGTACAGAGAACAACAGAGGATAATTTTCAGCCTACTACCAAACAGAGGGCCGTCTCAGGCGCTCACTCCACTTAGAAAAACTTCCATGACAACATCAGCCATTGGTTCGAGCTTGTAGCTTCGCTTTGAAATGATCCAATTCGTAGCCATCTCGTCCAAGGCGCCAAAGAGAATCTTCGCAGCAACCTTCGCGTTCAATTCCTTCCGAAAGACGCCTTCACGCTGTCCTTCTTCAAACGTGTGACGCAATAACGCCAAATACTCGGCAAAGCCTGCGGCTGAGAACTCTTCCATGAACTTCGTCGAGCCGCGCAATTCAACCTGAAACACCACGGCCAGATCGCGGTCGGCTCCCAAACGCTCAAGATGCAGCTTAGCAATGCGTCGCAGCTTCTCGCGCGAATCATCAAGATTCTCGATCAGCTTGCGGCCCGCCGCGATCGCTTCAGCTATGTTTTGATCGAAAATCGAATGCAGGATCTCTTCTTTGCTTTTGAAATAAAGATATACCGTGCCGTCAGCGACCTCTGCCGCGCGCGCGATGTCTGCGACCTTAGAATTGAAATACCCATTGCGAGCAAACACCCGGGTAGCCGCGCGCAGGATTGTGCCCCGCTTGTCGGCGATGGAATTGCGAGATGAAACCCGCTTCTTAGAAGAGCGCGCCATGAATGAATGAATCGTCACTCAGTGACGCCTAGCCTAACTTGACTTGAAGATTGTCGCAAGCCTGGGAGCGAAATACACGGCGTAACTCTGTGTGAATCTCTCTGGTCCTCGGTGCCTCTGTGGCGATCACTTTTCGAGGCAGATTCACCACAGAGACACCGAGGCTGCACCGAGAAGCACGGAGTGAGTAACTCATCGCATAAATGCTTGCAACGTCAGATAAAGTTACAGGCAATCAGCGAAAAGAATCTGAGATTGTGCTTAAATTCGACCAACGTTGGCTGCATAGTCCGTCGCGCATCGGTGAAGAGCGCGTCTTCGCTATTTAGTCGTCGGCAGCCGAAACATCGTCATCATCATTGAACGAGTGGAGCTCTTCGGTCTCCACCATGTCCTCGCTCGATTCCAACTTTTCAGCTTCACGGCCATCGCCAGCGACTTTCTCTCTGGCAATCAGCTTGCCGGCAGAATCGAATTGCAGCGCGCCGTCGCGGATTCTCACCTGGGTTAGCGGGAAGGCGGTCTTAAGACCGGCTGCGCTGAAAAGTTTCTCGATTCGATAATTGATGTCGCTGCGAATCTGCACGTGTCGGCGGGGGCGATTGGTCCACACCAGCAACCGAAAGTCGTTCGACCAATCGGCTAAGTCCATGAACTGCACTTTTGGCGGCGGGTCGTCCAAAACGTTATCAATGCCTTCAGCCGCTTGCAGCAAGGTCTTGGTTACCAGTTGGACATCGCAAGTGGTATCGACCTTAAGCGGAATTGCGATGCGCGCGCGCGGGTCCCCGTAAGACCAATTGATCAAGCGGTCCTTCACCATCTTGGAATTGGGCACGATGATCGAGATGCGATTATTCGTCATCATGATCGTCGTGCGCAGGTTGATGCTTTGCACGTCGCCTTCGTCGCTGCCGATGGTGATGCGATCGCCGACGCGCACGGGTCTTTCAAACAACAGGATGAAGCCGCCGGCTAAATCGGAAGCGATGTCGCGCAAGCCGAAACCAATGCCCACGGACAGCGCGGTGAAGAGTACTGCGATCGAAGTAAGATCGATGCTGAACGAAAATTTGAGCGCCCACAGAGCGCCGAGCGCGATAATGATGTACTGCGTGAGCCGCGCCAGCGTGTAGCGCAGTCCCGGCTCGAGGTAAGCCTTCTTCGTAATCTGGCGTTCGAACAACCGGCTCAGCGTTCGCGAAAGGAGCACCGTGAGAATAAGGATGAGCAGTCCGCCCGTCAGCGAGGTCGCTGAAAACTCCGCATTGCCCACCTTGAATTGGTGACCAAGGTAGACCGCAACTCTGCTGAAAACGCCCTTCCAGCTTTGCCAGAACTCCCTTATGCCAAATATAAAGGCAACGGAATTTGTTTCTGCGATGATCATGACGATGCGCCACACGCTGGCGGGGACAACACCTACACCGCAAATCCTTAACGGCCGACTAACTCTTCAAAATATAAAGGGGCTTGAACGTATCCTACCATCAGCGATTGGCAAGATAAAACGTGGTGGCTGTTTATCAAAGGATTGTAGGTAATTCTAAAGGTGTTTTGGGTTGCCTCGCGAGGCTTACGATCTAAGTAGTCAAAGATATAAGCATCTACCAACAGTCACCGGAAACAGGTGAAGTGCAGCAACGATCTGGTTTACAAAGCTCGCGCGTAACTCGGAACAGCAAAATGGCGATATGTAGTCTTGCGCAGATTCGCGCAGAAGAGCTTTACATTTATTGAATTGTCCGGCAAGATTGTCTCCACTTCGCGCCTTACAATCCAGTGTCGTTGGAGGATAAAGATGGCAACAATTCAAAGCAACACAGGTCACGAAAAGCTGACGGCAAAAGCACTCGCGGACGCCAAAGGCACGCTCTCGCTGAAAAATCTAGTGGGAACGTGGAGCACCTGCGACAAGAACACTCGCAACATAGTGCGCGTCGTCCTTGGCGCCAAGGGAAGCTCGCTGACTGTTCAGGTATTCGGCGCCTGCTCGCCTACGCCCTGCGACTGGGGTGTCGTCGCGGGCATCGCTTACGGCGACAACGTCAGCGCGACCGAGGCCTCGGCCTTTTCCGCCGTTTATAATTTCAGCTTTAAGGACGCCATTGTGACGGGACAGCTCGACAATGGCACCTTGATAGTCGAGACCTACAACAGATTCAAAGACGGAAGCGGTCGCTCCAATTACTATACCCGGACGTATCTCTGCCGGTCGTAGGCCGCAGCGTTTTCAATTCAAGAGATCGACGGATTCCCCGCAGCTTGCTGCGGATCAATTTGCTTTGCCTTGAAAGCGTTTGACGCTCGGATTAGCGGGCGTGCCGACACAAGCATTCAACCTCAGGGCGCTTTAGCGCCCCATTCGACAGATATTTCCTTTGCTTAACACCTCTGGGCGAGAAACGATGATGAAGGAGGGGCCTGCTCCGCGACTGAGGCTTGCGCGCTAGGAAGCAGGTAAATGATCAGCCTGATCGCCCCATTCGCGCGTAACCTCAGCGTTGATGGCGCGTGGCGATTATTAACAAGTCAATAAACAAGTTGAGGGACGCGCTAACCGCGCTCCGTTCCAACCTGGTTGGGCCGTTAAGTTATCCCGTGATTACTTAGCTCAGGCCGAGAAGAGTTGCGCAAATGCCTGCTCAGAAGGCGATATGCAATTGCTCTAATTAGCCCTAGAGTTGATCGAGTTCCGGTAGTTTGAAAAGTAGCCCAGCGATGTCCAATGCTAATGCTACTATCTTCGCTGCCAGCGCTGCTCCGCCCGTCGCCGTCGCAGCGATAATCCATGCAATGATTTTGGCGATGGTGATGGCATAGTCGTACCAGTGTAGTTCCGCGAAAATGTGTGCCAGAATTTCTCCGAGATTGCCTGAACCCTCAAGATATTCGAGAAACTTAAGAATCGCCTTCCAGTCCTTTTGCTTTAGGGCTTCAAGGAGTTTCTTGAACGCGTCTTGAAAGGCCGGTTCTTTTACTAGGCGAGCAAAGCTCTTCTCAAGTGATTTCGGATCAATCTTGGGCGTCTTGATCCCAATGATTCCCAAAATCAATCCAATAATCTCGAGCACTAAGTCTATGACAAGGGCAACTTTCGCAGCGTCAGATTTCTCTCCACCTGCCTTGGTATCAGCTTGGATATCGAATAGACCAAGGTCAACGCGTCCATTGATGGTCACAAAGAAGTTTTCTTCCCGTATATGTGCTCTTATTCCGGCAAATTCCGTGTTGCGCAGAATGAGCTCCGAGTCTAACGATGGAATATTGAATTGCTGCCTCACGAACCCGGCGATGATCAGACGGAGATCGTCCGCTTCTGAGCTTGTCGGCAGTCGTCGTCCGGCCGCACTCAGATAAAAAGGAAGTCGTTCCATTGTTGCGGCAACGACTTTGCCGATCTCTGATTCAGAGATGTGCCTATCGAGATCTTTAGGAGTGAAAGGTTTGTTTTCAGCTAGGTATCGTAATAGGGGACCTGCGTGCTTAATGACATCATCGAGTGTGTTCTTGTCGAAGACGTCACCGAAAATGGACGGACACCCTTGAGAATCCTGTCTCTTAGCGCGCTCCTTTTTGGCCATAATGATCTCCTCCTATTCCATACATGGCTGACACCGCATTGTGAATGGGTACTTGCTAGGACGAGACTTCACGGGGATAATGTCGGCATCTTCGCCCTTGCTCACTCACAGTTTGCAATGGCACGCCTAACAAGTATTCATCCGCAGAGTGCAGGATGAGACCGGATTTGGTGGTAAGATCCCGCACCTGCTCAAACTTCTTGATTTATCCGTCACAAGCGCGATGGGCCAAGCTGAGATTAGATCATTTGTCTCTATCTGGCAAGCAAGAAAATGCAGCGAATAATTCAGGTTACGTAAGCTTGCTAAGTCTGATTGTTCTCCAGCTTCATATCCAGCCGAAACATCGTCGAATCTACGATGGATGCAATTCAACAACTCAACGAATTAAAACATTTCTCATCTTCGGAACGATCCAAGTTAGCTACAGCATTTTGGTTCCGGAAGCGCCGCTTGCTGCGGATAGTAAATTGGCTTCTGCGGGTTGCGGTGCCAGTCGTATTCCGCTGCTTTCGCCGCCGCCTCTGCTACGGCTCGACCTGCCAGCCGGTCGACGAGATGAAAAGCCATGTCTATCCCCGAAGAAACACCGGCGGACGTGACGTAATGGCCGTCGTCGACCCAGCGCGAGACATTGTCCCAAAGCACGCGCGGCCCGAACGTCGTCACCCAGGCGAACGCCTGATGATTGGTCGCGGCGTGCCTGCCGTCGAGGACACCGGCTAATGCCAAAACCGCCGCACCCGTGCATACCGAAGTCATGAGCTTGACGCGCTTGTCCATCGCCTTCACCCAAGCCACGAGCGCTTTCACAGCTTCTGACGTCTTCACAGCTTCCGGGTCGCCACTGACCACGTTTTCCGTGTGCCCGCCCGGAATCATCAGCACCTCGAACGGCTGAGTCAGCGCTTCGTCGCGAAACATGTCAGGCGCCACGCGAGGACCGTTTGCGCTCTTGACAGGCGCCGGGACTGCCTTCGATTTTCCAGCGGGCCGTACTTCGTTCGAGATGAGCAAGACCTCGAAGGGATAGGGCGGTGGACTCTGATAGCCGGTACCGATAAAACGTGAGATCGCGAAAGCTTCCGTAAAACCCCACACATCGATTGGTTCGAATGCCTCATACACAAGGATTCCAATGCGAATAGTCGTGGGAAATTGAATTGTCGTGGTCATTGAGTCTCTCCTGTGCACCATGTCTGTCTTGGCCGGTTCAAGTCGAGGGGCGGTAATGCCTCACTTTCTTAGCGTGCCCTTCCGGTACTGGTTGCCTAGTGTCAGCGTTGATCGGGCGGCGGCGATTAGCAACAACATAGAATCCACAAAGACGAATTAAAAGAACGTGCGACCTGGTGTAATGAAGCAAGCGTCTCCGGTCCGAGAGTTGTTAGACTGACGGTGAATGGTCTGCGCTAGCAGAAGAAGACGCCCATGCGAGTATACATCGGGTGACTTTCAAGCTCGCCAACAAACGCTCAGTTATTTGACAACCGAAGAGGGAGAGATAAAACAAACAGAGTTGCAGCACGAAGGCTCGGAGGTGCCCGCCTTCCAGTAAAGGTGACATTTCAACTTGGGTTTTACGATTCCAAAAAATATGTTTACATCGAAGCCTTGGAGGTCTAAGCTAAACAAGTTAAGTTCTTGTGCGCTCGCGACATCGGGAGAGTTCTTCATAGCTCCCGTCTGGAAGCTGTTTGTGCGCAAGGACTGTCCCGTCTGATATTGGTGCTGTCTATATCAGATTCACAATTAAATCTATGACGACGAAGGAGAGAGACAATGGCAACTCAGGCAACGAAAAACGCGGGCAACGCCCACGTAAAGATTGTGGTCGAAG
>Ga0137362_10001833_pt1 | contig 13519 bp, 9 predicted proteins | sample MadtaG_2_FD_104801 | JGI IMG/M metagenome (GOLD analysis project Ga0137362, IMG submission 104801) | Vadose zone soil microbial communities from Angelo Coast Range Reserve, California, USA - Mad1_100_16 metaG | ecosystem: Environmental > Terrestrial > Soil > Vadose zone | place: USA: California... | reverse complement strand
CCCGGTATACTGCCACCCATCGAGCCGTATCTGAAACGTTGGATACCAGCGCCGGACTCATTCAATCACCTACGAGACGCCCTCTCCGGCACCACCCCGCCCTGACGCCGGCAACGGAATCTCGTCCGTTTCTCCCGGAACCTCCCCCATCCGATGATTCGCCCAATCTTCCGAGGCCTTGCTAATGCGCTCCTTGCGGGAGGACACGAAGTTCCACCATAGGAATCGGGGTCCATCGAGCGCCGCACCCCCTATCACGACGACGTCGCCCCCGTCGATTGCCCGGAGCCTCACGGGTCGCTCTCTCTCCAGCACGGCGAGCGTGCCGCGCTCCATCAGCTTTTCATCGATCAGGATGTCGCCGCCGATCGCGACGACGGCGAGTTCCGGAGCAATACTCGGTAGATCCACTTCTGCGCCCGCAGCCATCCGCATGGCGACAAACAGCGTCTCCGATGCGGTTTTCACGGGCGAAGTGTGCCCGAATGCGGTGCCCACCAGTACTCGGACCTCGAGGCCCTTTTCCGTGAAGCGCGGCAATAGCGGAGCCGCAGCGTGATAAAAACTGGGTTCGTCCTCCTCTCGGTCTCGCGGAAGCGCAACCCAGAGCTGCAGCCCATGCACTCCAAAGACTCTCTGGCGCAGATCGTCCGGCGTGCGTTCCGAGTGCACGATTCCGCGGCCCGCGCTCATCCAGTTAATGGCGCCGGGCTCAATGCGCTGGACGGATCCCAGGCTATCGCGGTGCATTATCGCTCCGTCGAACAGGTAGGTCACCGTGGCCAGGCCAATGTGAGGATGAGGTCGAACATCGATATTCATGCCGGGCTGGAATTTCATCGGACCGAAATGATCCAGAAACACGAAGGGGCCCACGGCACGGCATGCCACGGAGGGCAGCAATCGAGACACGCGAAACCCCCCGCCCAGATCCTTTTCGTGCCCGCGAATCTGCAGGAACATGTGTAGTTTCTCCGCTGCAATGCCTTGCCCGATGATATCGTACGGCCTTCCGCGAGCGATTGCTCGAGGACTGTCGAACCGGGTGGAGCGACGCTGCTGCTTAGTTAACTCATTGAATCCACTGGTAATATTGACCTCCAGGTGATCGTCGCGGCGCGCCGGTCACCCACCCTCTGGTCGTGCGTTTCTTTAAATCCTGGTTCCGGGAGTCGTGTCGCATCGCCCGCCTACTGAAGTTTTGACCGGCGTCCGTGTTCGGGCGCAATATTTGGCTCGCCTGCTCCTGGGGCACCGCAAAAACACCCAATAATCAACGTCGGAGAGAGATTCATATGCATCCGCTCAACACCGTCAAGGGCGCCATTACTACCGGATTCGTACTCGCCGTGATCATCGGCATTTCGCTCAGCGTTTGGGGTGGACTGGGTATCGCGTTCCACCCGGTGCGAATCGATCGGTGGCTGCACATCGTTTCCGGCGTCATGTGGATTGGCCTCTTGTATTACTTCAATGTCGTGCAAACGCCGGGGCTGGCAGCCGCGGCCGCCGACAAAGGCGGCCCCGGCGGCGCGGGGGTCTCCAAGTACATTGCGCCCCGGGCGCTGCTGTGGTTCCGCTGGGCTGCGGTCGCTACGTGGGTGACCGGGGCGCTCTACTTGATGGTTGGCTACGGAGAGGGAAACCTGAGCGGCATCTTCAAGGCGTTTGCTTTGCAACCGGGAGTCCGTACGATCGGCGTCGGCGCCTGGCTCGGCACAATCATGTTGTTCAATGTCTGGGTGTTCATTTGGCCGAACCAGAAGAAAATCCTCGGCATCGTATCGGCGACCGACGATGAGAAGGCAGCGGCACGCAAGATTGCGGCCCGCGCGTCGCGCATCAATTTCATCCTGTCATTGCCGATGCTGTTGTGCATGGGCGGCCAGATTCACGGACTACCGTTCTAGATCGGGCTCTGGCAGCGAGCGTCGCGCCTGACGGCGCTCGCCTTTTGCCGCAATCGCGCGGCCTCGACGAGGCGGCGGGTAATTTCTTCATAGGGTTGCGGCTTGCCGTGCAAATAGCCCTGGGACTGTTCGCATCCCAGCTTTCGCAAAGTCTCAAGCTGATCGGCCGTTTCGACGCCCTCCGCCACCGTCACGAGTCGGAATGTGCGCGCGAGCGCGATGATTGTGGAGACGAGCGCCAGTGACACTTCATTGCCGGGGAGGCCGCTGGTAAACGACCGATCGATCTTGAGCGTATCGACGGGCAGCATCGACAGACGGCTCAGCGAAGAGTACCCGGTGCCGAAATCGTCGATGGCAATGCCGATGCCGGATGCCCGCAAAAGTTCCAGCTTGCGTCTCGTCTCATCCGGATCTTGCAGCAACGCGCTTTCGGTGATTTCCAAATCGAGGCCTCCCGGAAAGCATTCCCGGCCGTTCAGCCGTTCGAGGACCCGATCCGCAAAGTTCCCGCGCCGCAGCTGCCACGGTGAGACATTGATCGCCACCCGGGCCTGAAGGCCGGCGTCGAACCAGCAGCGTGCATGCTCGAGCGCTTGGTCGAGCACCCATTCGCCGACCTCGACAATCATTTGCGTCGCCTCGAGGACGGGCAAGAATTCGGAGGGCGCGATCAGCCCTCGCGCGGGATCCTGCCAGCGGATCAAGGCCTCGAGACCAACCAACTCACCGCTGCCGATATCGACCTTCGGCTGATAATAAAGCAAGAACTGACGTTCCTCGAGCGCGGCCCGCAGACGCGTTTCCAATTCCAAGCGCTTGTCCTGCCCGCGATGCATCTGCAAGCGATACGGGAGAAAGCGCTCGCCGGCCGACTTGGCACTTTTCAGAGCCGCCTCGGCATTCTCGATCAGTTCCGGCGCGTTCTCGCCGTCTTCCGGATAGCGCGCGATGCCGGCGCGGGCCACCGCGCGAATCGTATGGCCCTCGATCTCGAACGGTCGCACGAACAGCGCCGCGATGCGTTCATGCAGTCGTGCAACCGCATGGTCTACGGGTCCCAGCAGCGGCATCGAAACACAAAAAGTGCCGCCGCCCAAGTGAGCGAGATCTTCCGTTTCAGCCACCTGTTGTCGCAGCCGATCGGCGACATGCTGCAGCAAGGCATCGCCCACGTGCCGCCCGGCTGATTCATTGACCACACCGAGGCGTTCGATATCGAAAACGACGATTGCGGGCCGTACCTCCGGACCCACTCGTGAAGCGAGGCGGCGGCCGAGGCGGTCGCAAAAAAGCCGCCGTTTGGCAAGACCAGTCAGCGCATCGAAGTACGACAGGAAATGCACGGCATCCTCTCGCTGCAGATATTGCAGGGCGAAGGACAGGTTGGCCGCGACCTCGCGCAACAACTTGAGCTCGCCGTCGTCCAGCTGGTTCGCCGACCCGGTGCCGAGCATCAGCGCACCGACCGAAGTCCCGTCGACGAGCAACGGCAGCGCCGCGAGTCCCCGAACGCCGGCCGCGCGCAGCAACTCACGGTTCGCCACAGGGGCGCCGGGATCCATCACGTCGGGAGCGACCGCGGCTTGTTGCGACCGAATTGCTTTCGCCATCATGCTTGGGTCCGCGCCATTGATGTGCGCCAGCGGCATGCTGACCCCGGCCGATTCCGCATCGCGGGTACCGGCTGTAACCACCGAACGAATGGCGCGGCCGCCGGGCTCGATGAGCCAGACGGTCGCCAACAAATACCCGCCCACGTTTACCGCCAAACGGCAGGTTTCCGCCAACAGCGAGTCACGGTCTCGCAGACGAACCATGGCGCCATTGACGCCGCTGACCATCTGAAGAACACGTTTCAGATGAAAGATGCGGGCCTGCTGCTCCTGCTGCTCGGTCACGTCGCGGCTGGAGCCACGAATACCGATGACGATTCCTTCCGCATCGAGATGCGCCAACGCGCGTGTCTCGAGCCAACCGGGGCTGAGATTTCCCCGTAGAAAACGCGCGAGAAATCGCACCGTGGTGCGCTTTTCGCACAATTCATTCAGACTCGCTGCGACAGCAGCGCGATCATCGGCGGCCACGAAAGCGATGAAGTCCTCGTTCCGCACCGCCTCCAGCGGGCGACCCAGAATTTGGGCCGCTGACGGGCTCGTGAACACGATCTTGTTGTCCGCTCCGAGTTCCCAAATCCAGTCCTGCGAGGTGGCTATGATGTCGCGCAACTGCTGCGTGGTGCGTCGACGCTCCATGCGCGACTGTATTTCGCGTAGAACCCGCTCAACCGCAGGCACGAGTCGCGCGATATTGTTCTTCAGCACGTAGTCCATCGCGCCGCTGCGCAGCGACTCGATCGCCGTTTCCTCGCCGATCGTGCCCGACAGAAATATGAACGGCACGTCCGGTGCGAACACTTGAGCCGTTCGGAGCGCCCCCAGGCCGTCGAAACGCGGCAGCGAGAAATCCGACACGATCACGTGCGGTCGAAAAGCCGCGATCTCCTGAATGAACTCGGGCTCGGTGTCGACTCGGCGCCAATCGCATGCGGTTCCATGGCGCGCGAACTCGCGCACGACGAGTTCCGCCTCGGCCGGCATGTCCTCGACCAACAGTAACCGAATGGGCGCTTCCATCCCTACCGATCCACGCTTCCTGCGAGCACGAATATCCTTTTGGCAGTCATTTCGAAATAGAATTCCAGATTCCTTGTCGGGAGTCGGCGTCTCACTGCACGTTTTGAGCAGGAAAACCCCTACTCATTTGCCATGTGCGGCAGGGAGCAAACCTGACATAACGGGCCGCCATCGGGGAATCCCTTAAAGGTGCGTTGCGAGCAATCGATTCTTATCGACCTCCCATTGTGCTATTAATCCATGCCGTTTCGCGCCGATCCACCAAGGATATGCACATATCGTGGACAAGGAACGAGGGGCAAGGAGGAATCGCGATGGATCGACGTCGAGTGTTCGAGGGCCGCCGCACGCTTATCGGCCTGCTGATGGTCTCGATCTACGGGCTTGCTTGTCGTAATGCCCTTTGCGCCGTGGAGAGCGACAGTTTATCCATCGGTGCCCTCAAGCACTTGAGCATCGAGGAATTGATGAACCTGGATGTGACCTCCGTCTCCAAACAGCCGGAACCCTATGGGCGAGCGCCCGCGGCGATTCAAGTCATCACTCAGAACGAAATCCGGCGCGCGGGCGCATCGAGCATTCCGGAAGCGCTGCGCCTGGCGGACAATCTGAACGTGGCTCAGGTGAATTCCCATGATTGGGCCATCAGTGCGCGCGGATTCAATACGGCTCTCGGCAACAAGCTTCTGGTCATGATCGATGGCCGCACGGTCTATTCGCCCCTGTTCTCCGGCGTTTTTTGGAACGTGCAGGATTATTTGCTGGAGGACGTTGATCGAATCGAAGTCATCAGCGGGCCCGGCGGCACGCTCTGGGGCGCCAATGCCGTCAATGGCGTCATCAATATCAGCAGCAAGAACGCGAAGGACACCCAGGGGCTTTATCTCGAGGCCGGGGGCGGGGGGCCGGAATTAAAGGGGTTTACCGGAGTGCGCTACGGCGGCACGCTGGGATCCGATGTTTATTTTCGAGCCTACGGCAAGTATTTTGACCGGGGCAACGAAAAGTTCGACGATGGAAATGATGCGTCTGACTCGTGGAGCATGCGCCAGGGTGGCTTCCGCATCGATTCGTATGCATCTCCGGGCAATGTCCTGACCGTGCAAGGCGACCTATATGGCAGCGACCTGAACATCGCGGCGGGCGGTGAGGGAAGAACGTCTGGGGGCAATGTCCTCGGCCGCTGGTCTCACGTCATTTCAGACGACTCCAATACCAGCCTGCAGGTGTACTACGACCGAACACACCTCGTGGATCCCATCACGAACCAGTTCGCCACCGCCGAGATCCTGACCGACGATCTCGACACCTATGACGTGGATTTTCAGCATCATATTCGCTTGAACCCGCGCAACCGGATTGCCTGGGGATTGGGTTTCCGCTTCACCCACGACGTCGTCGATCCGGCACGGAACCTGACTTTTCTGCCTACAACACTCAATCGCAATCTCTACAGTGGCTTCATGCAGGACGAAGTCATGCTGAACAAGAACCTGTTTCTAACCTTGGGGACGAAGCTCGAGCACAACGACTACACCGGGTTCGAGTGGGAACCCAGTGCCCGGCTGCAATGGAATATCGCTGCCGATCAGATGCTCTGGAGCGCCGTCTCGCGGGCGGTGCGAACGCCCTCGCGAATTGATAGCGACCTGCGCGAGCCCAATCCAGTGACTACCATCCTGGCCGGCGATTCCGGTTTCAAATCCGAAACGCTGATCGCGTATGAGATGGGCTACCGGGCTCGCCTCGGATCCACGGCATCCGCTTCGCTCTCGACGTTTTACAATGATTACACTGGAGTACGGAGCCTGAACTTCACGCCGGGTACCATCGTTCCCCTGTACTTCACCAACGATCTCACCGGTGATACCTACGGCGCGGAACTCAGCGCCGACTATCAAGTGCTCGAGCGATGGCGGCTGCACGGCGGCTACGATTTGCTCCAGGAGAACATCCGCGTCAAGCCGGGCGGGTTCGATCTCAGCAACGCACTCAACGAAACAGAGGATCCCCAACAGCAATTCTTCCTGCGCTCCTCGTTCGATTTGCCGCGGAACTTCGAACTGGACAGCGCTCTTCGCTGGGTGGACAAGCTGATCGCGAACAACAATGGTCTGCCCGCCACGGTCCCCAGCTACTTCGAATTGGATGTGCACCTCGGCTGGCATCCGATGCCGAAGCTCGAGCTCGCCATCGTTGGTCAAAACCTCTTGCACAATCATCACCCTGAATACGGTGTTCCGATCGCCATCCCGAACCGGGAGGAAATCCAGCGAAGCGTCTATGGCAGGGTAAGCTACGGCTGGTAGCCGGGCATGCGGATGCATCAATCCAGTAAGAAGTTCGCCGGCCTTGCCCTGGTGCTTGCAACACTGATTTCCCTGGCCGCATCAGGCCTCGCCAATTCCACCGTTCCGGCATCGCCCGAGTATCAGGTGAAGGCTGTATTCCTCTTCAACTTCGCGCAGTTCGTGGAATGGCCGACGCAGAGTCTCGAAGATGCCGCCGCGCCCTTCGTGATCGGCGTACTGGGAACGGATCCCTTCGGACCGGCGCTTGAAGGCGCGGTGCGCGGCGAGACCCTCAACGGGCGAAGCTTCGCCATAGAGCACTATCGCAGTGTGACGGAGATCCGGCATTGCCAGATTCTGTTCATCAGCCGCTCCGAGGCGGCGCACATCGGGGAGATCAGCACAGCGTTGGCCGGGCATGGGATTCTGACCGTCAGCGATATCGAGGACCCGGCGCAGCGCGGCGTGATGATCCGATTTGTCGCCGACAACAATCGCATCCGGCTGCGAATCAATGCGGACGCCGCGAAGGCCGCCGGCCTATCGATCAGTTCGAAGCTTCTGCGGCCGGCAGAACTCGTGACATCCACGGACTGATACATGCCGTCCCCTCACACGCCCATCCGGCGCAAGCTCATGACGATGATTCTGCTCACCAGCGGCGCGGTACTGTTGCTGACGTCCGCCTCCTTCGTCGCGCACGAGTTTCTTACATTCCGCTACTCGACCATGCGCAGCCTTTCGACGCTCGGCCAGGTGATCGCCACCAACAGCACCGCCGCATTGGCGTTCGACAACGCCAAGGATGCCGCTGAAATTCTGACTGCGCTCAGGGCCGAGCCGCATGTGGTGTCGGCCGGCCTCTACAATTCGGCCGGTCAACTTTTCGCAACCTATCCGCAGGGCTTCGGGAGCGTCAGGCTCCCGCAAGGACCCCGCGCCGATGGTTATCGTTTCGAAGGCGATTTCCTCGTCGGCTTTCAACCGGTGATGGTGGGACAGCGGCGGCTCGGGACGCTATTCTTGAAATCAGACCTTGGCGCACTGTTTGACTGGTTGCGCCTGTTCGGCGCGATTGCCGCCGCGGTCATTGCGGCGAGCGTCCTGCTCGCCTATCTCATATCACGCAATCTGCAGCGCCAGATCTCGGAACCGATACTCGCGCTCGCCCGAACCGCCGAAGCCGTGTCGCGCGGGCGCGATTATTCCGTACGGGCGGCGCCCGCGCAGGGTCATGAGCTGCGCCTGCTCACGGATGGCTTCAACCATATGCTGGAGCGCACACAGGCGCAGCTGAGCCGTCTCGACCTGCTGCAAAAAATCACCCGCGCGATCGGCGAACGACAAGACCCGGCAAGCATTTTTCAGGTCGTGCTCCAGCGCCTCGAGGATGACATGCCAATCGAGTTCGGCTGCGTCTGCCTGCATGAGGCGCAAGACGACTATTTGCTCGCCCGCACGATCGGCGCGCGCAGCATACCTGCGGCGGCGTCTATTGGAATCGCCGAACACGCGCACATTCCCATTGACGACAATGGGATCTCCAAGTGCCTGCGCGGACAACTCGTGTACGAGCCCGATGTGCGGGAGGTGCCCTTTGCCCTTCCGCAGCGCCTTGCCGCGGCCGGCTTCCGCTCGCTTGTGATTGCGCCTCTATTGATGGAAAGCGATGTATTCGGAATGCTCATCGCCGCACGCCGCAAGGCCGATGCCTTTACCAGCGGCGATTGCGAGTTTTTACGCCAAGTAAGCGAACATGTCGCGCTCGCTACGCATCAGGCGCAGCTCAATAGCGCGCTCCAGCGCGCCTATGATGATCTGCGTCAAAGCCAGCAGGCGGCGCTGCAGCAAGAGCGCCTGCGCGCCCTGGGACAGATGGCCAGCGGCATCGCCCACGACATCAACAATGCGATCTCACCGGTCGCCCTGTACACCGAATCGTTGCTCGAACGCGAACCGAATTTGAGCGAACGCACCCGCTCGTATCTCATGACGATTCAACGCGCGATCGAGGACGTAGCGGAGACCGTGGCGCGGATGCGCGAATTCTATCGACCGCGCGAGCCGCAGATCGCGCTTGGGCGTATTCACGTCAATCGCGCCGTGCAGCAGATCGTCGAACTCACACGCGCGCGTTGGAGCGATGTTGCGCAACAGCGCGGCATCATGATCGAGCTGCGCACCGAGCTTGCCGACGACCTGCCCGAACTCATTGGCGCCGAGAGCGAAATCCGCGATGCACTGACGAACCTCATTTTCAATGCCGTGGACGCGATGCCGAACGGCGGAGTTCTCACGTTACGCACTTACCTGGTGGGGACCCAGCGCGTGTGCCTGGAGGTGAGCGATACGGGCCTCGGCATGGATGAAGAAACCCGACGCCGCTGCCTGGAGCCGTTCTATACCACCAAAGGCGAACGAGGCACCGGCCTCGGGCTGGCGATGGTCTATGGGATGGTCCAGCGCCATAGTGCGGAACTGGAGATCGAGAGTGAACCGGGCAAGGGCACGACGATGAGACTGCTTTTTACGCTCCCTATGCCGGACACGGCGGCGTCGGGCGTGGCGCCGGTGCTCGCGCCGACGCAATTCCCACTGCGGATCCTGCTGGTGGATGACGATCCGATTCTGCTTCAATCGCTTCGCGACACGCTGGAGGGCGACGGACACTCGATCACGGCGGCAGGCGGAGGCCAAGCGGGTATCGATGCTTTCACCGCCGCCGTCTCGGGCGGGACGCCGTTCGATGTCGTGGTGACGGATCTGGGCATGCCCTACGTCGATGGACGCAAAGTCGCCGCCGCCGTGCGCGCAGCGTCGCCGATGGTCCCCATCGTGATGCTCACGGGCTGGGGCCAGCGCCTCGTCGCCGATGACGAGGTGCCGCCGCATGTCGATCGCGTGCTGAACAAGCCGCCGCGTTTGGCCGAGCTGCGTGCAATACTCGCGGAATTTGCGGCATGAGCGGCCCGGAACAGGCGTCGATTCTAATCGTCGATGACGAGGCCGCGCACTTGAAGGCCTTATGCGACACGCTTTCCATCGAAGGTTACACGACCACCGGCACGCCGTCGGCGCGTTCCGCGCTCGACATGCTGCGGGCACAGCCTTTTGACGTGCTGCTCACGGACCTGATAATGCCCGAAATGACCGGCATCGCGCTGCTCAATGCCGCACGCGAGCTGTCACCCGATATCGCCTGCATCGTCATGACCGGTCATGGCACGATCGATTCGGCCGTGGAGGCGATGAAGGGCGGCGCGATCGATTATGTGCTGAAACCCATCAAGCTGAACGCCTTGATGCAAGTGATCGCGCGCGGATTGCAAATACGCGACCTCCATCGGGTCATCGATCAGCGAACGCGCGAGCTTGAACAGGCGAACAAGGATCTCGAAGCGTTCTCCTATTCGATCTCCCACGACCTGCGCGCGCCGTTGCGGGTTGTTGATGCATTCTGCAAGATGTTCCTGGAGGACTACGGCGAAACGATTCCGGCGGAGGGGCGCCGAATGCTGGATCGGGCCCGCGAGGGCTCGCAGCGGATGTCGCAGCTCATCGACGATCTCCTGGCCTTCGCGCGATTCGGCAGCAAACCGCTCCAAACGGGCGCCGTCGACATGCGCAGCCTCTCCACCCGGGTCGCGTCCGCCGTGCGTGCCCAGGCGCAGGCTGCCGACCCCGCCAGCGCTCAAGCCGTGACGGTCGAGATCGGAGAATTGCCGGCCTGCATCGGCGACAACTCGCTCCTCGAGCAGGTTCTCGCCAACCTGCTGTCGAACGCCTTCAAGTTCACCCGGGGATCTTCGCAGCCGCGGGTGGAGGTGAGCGCGGCGAGCGAGGGTTCCGACAACATCTATGTGGTCCGCGACAATGGGGTGGGATTCGATGCCACCTATGCGCACAAACTGTTCGGCGTGTTTCAGCGTTTGCATTCCGCAACGGAATTCGAGGGAACCGGGATCGGACTTTCCATCGTGAAACGCATCGTTCAGCGCCATGGCGGACGTGTGTGGGCCGAATCGACGCCGGGCAAAGGCGCAGCCTTCTACTTCAGTCTGCCGGCCGCCGATTCCCAGGCCGCCCGCTAGGGTGTAGACCCACCCGCGTCATCTGAGCCAGCGGCCGAAGAAGCTGAAAGTGCGGTCCCAGGCCTGCTGCGACCAGACGGGGTCGTCAGTGGCAAGCGTACCCGGGCGCGGTGGCGCAGGCAACCCAGCTTCGCGCTGCCTGCTACTTTCGACTATCCCATGGCGCCTGGATATAGTGACGACATGGAATCCTGGATATCCGCACTGGCACAACACGGTTACTCGATTCTGTTCGCCGCCGTGTTTTTGGAGGCCGTGGGATTGCCCGTACCCGCGGCGCTTGCCCTCCTGATCGCGGGTGCGGGGGCAGCGGCTGGTTCCCTCCGAGTGTCGTATGCGCTAGGCGGAGCTCTGCTGGCGATTTTTACGGGCGACACGCTGATGTTCCTGCTCGGCCGCTACACCGGATGGTGGCTGCTCGGAATCCTGTGCCGAATTTCGCTGAATCCGGAATCGTGCATTCTGCGCTCGGCGGATTCTTTCTACCGCCGTGGTCGGGCGTTGCTCGTGATTGCAAAGTTCATTCCTGGGATCAACACCATGGCGCCGCCGCTCGCGGGAAGCATGAATATGCGCTTTATGCCATTTCTCCGGTTGGATCTGGCCGGTGCGGTGCTTTACGCCGGAGTGTATTTTTGGGCCGGCTTCATTTTCAGCGATGCGCTGGTCGCGGTCACGCGAGGCTACCAAGCGTTCGGCCGGGTCATGGGATGGGCTGTGATGGCGCTGGTAGCCGGATACGTGGGCTTCCGGGTTTGGCGATGGATCAAATCGCGTTCGCTGCGAGCGGTTCCACTGGCGGTTCCGTCCGAAGTGGCCCGCGAAATGTCGATTGGCTCGTGCGTCGTTTACGATGCCCGAAGCCACGGCTATTTTGACGCCAAAGCGATGCGCATCAGGGGATCAAAAAGACTGGACCCTAACGCGCTCAACCAGTTCGACGAAAAATTCGCGGACGGATCTCAAGTTTACCTGTACTGCACCTGCGCGCGTGAAGCGACGAGCACCCGGGTGGCTCGAGAACTTCGCAACAGGCTTGATGAAAGTCGGGTGCGGATCGCCGTCATCAGAGGCGGTCTGCGGGCCTGGAAGAAGGCGGGGTTACCGCTCGAAGCGGTCCCATCCGACGACATCACGGCACTTCCGCTATTCGAGTAGCGAGGGCAGGAAATCGGCCTGGCGATCTCGAGGGCGTAGCGTAAGGGCCGCCGGCGCACGGTCCGTGGCAGGTTGGAGTCGAGCGGCCGGATGCGGATCGCGAAGCCACGATGTTGCTCGATCTGAAACACGGCGCGCTCGCGACGAGTGGCGACTCTCGTCGTTACTTGCTAAAAGACGGCATACGGTACGGTCATATTCTACATCCCGGCACAGGATGGCCGGTGCCCGGCTCGCCGCGTTCAGTCACCGTTGCCGCCAGCAGCTGCACGGAAGCAGGATTGTTATCGACAGTGGCATTGCTGCACGGCATCGGGGCGCGAGCGTTCTTGGAGGAACAAGGCGTACGCTACTGGCTCGTGCAATGACAATCCGGATTCGCCCGGTCGCTCAAAATCCGCGTGTCGCACTAGCCGAGGCGCCTGAGCAGGGCCATCGCTGCCGCCGGATTGCGCACCTTGTACCCGCTGATTACATAGATGTAGACGTCGCGGACTTTGCCGTCTGCCATTCGGGGTTCCACGCAGTCGAGCCCATCCACCGCTGCCCCTGACGCCCAAGCTCGTGCCCGCGCGGCCCATCGATCAAGCGCAGCGTCGGAATAACCCAATTCCGCGGACTCCCGCGTTCCCATGATGCGGGCGTAGACGAAAGGCGCGGTCGGATCCGCGATTTGCGGATAAGCGGAGTCGCCGGCGATCGCGACGGCGACTCCATGCTCCCGCGCCAGCGCGATGAAATCGGGGGAGCGGAAGCTGCCGTGCCGAACTTCGACGACGTGACGCAGCGCGCGGCCTTCCACTTCCTTCGGCAGAAGCTTCAGAAAAGCTTCGAAGTCGGTAGGGTCGAATTCCTTGGTGGGCATGAGTTGCCAATTGATTGGACCGAGTTTGTCCTTCAGTTCCATGACCCCGCCCGCGAAGAACCGCGCGATGCTGCGGCCGGCATCGGCGAGCACCGTGCGATTCGTGGCGAAGCGCGGCGCCTTCAAGGAGAAGACGAAACCATCCGGCGTTTCGTCACGCCATTTGGCGAAGGTCTCCGGCTTCTGGGAGCCGTAAAAAGTGCCGTTGATCTCGATCGATGTCAAATGACGGCTGGCATATTCGAGCTCACGCTTCTGCACCAAATTGCCGGGGTAGAACGTTCCCCGCCACGGTTCATAGGTCCAGCCGCCGACGCCGATCCGAATCGCGCCCGTGCCCGTTATTCCGCCCATCTGCTTGCCTTTCGTCCCGAGCTAGCGGTGGAGCATAACAATTTCCCTTGGGGAGGACATCGACGGACTGCCAAAGAGTTGCGTGATCACACCGGACGGGCGAGGACGATGAGCGCGAGTCCTGTCAGGAAACTCGCGAACATCGCCGCCAGCAAGGCCGAGGTGCCGGGCGGCGCCGTGCGGAATTCCTTCCAAATGAACACGCCCCAAAATG
>Ga0137362_10001826_pt1 | contig 13540 bp, 13 predicted proteins | sample MadtaG_2_FD_104801 | JGI IMG/M metagenome (GOLD analysis project Ga0137362, IMG submission 104801) | Vadose zone soil microbial communities from Angelo Coast Range Reserve, California, USA - Mad1_100_16 metaG | ecosystem: Environmental > Terrestrial > Soil > Vadose zone | place: USA: California... | reverse complement strand
GATGCTGGCTACTTTTTTCCCGGAGGAGTTGTGCTTGGCACCGAAATTTGACGATGCCGGCCTTCCTGAAAAAACTCCGGCATCTCTTGGAGGAGAACTTCCTCCCCTTCGCCTTGTATCCGATCCGTACCCCACCTTCAACGGTATCGCCCTCGACACCGGAAATAACCGGATACTGATGAGCGACGAAAACCGCAAAAGCGTGCTGGTCTATGACCGAGCGGGCGGAAGCAAGTCTTCGGCCGTCACCTCCCCGCTTCGTCAAGTCATCGGCCCTGATTCGCAAATTGGCTACATTGCGGGTGTTACATCTGATCCCGAGCACAGGGAAATCTACGCCGTCAATAACGACCTCGACGACCGTATCGTCGTGTTCGACGATGACGCGAATGGCGACGTCAAACCCAAGCGGCGGTTATACGTCCCTCATCAAGCCTGGGGTATTTCCGTGAATCCCGCCGCAGACCAGTTCGCCATTTCCGTCCAACAACTAAGCATGGTCGCGATTTACCGCCGCGAGGCAGCAGGGCTTGAGGCCCCGTTGCGCATCATCGAGGGTCCCAGCACGGGCTTGGCCGACCCTCACGGGGTGCACTGGGACGCAGATCATCACGAAATCGTTGTCGCGAACCACGGAAATTACTCGGTCATTGCTCCTTACTCCGCATATGACGCCGGTGTCTCGAGCCGCGCGATGTCCGCAGGGGGCCATTTTTTGCCGCCATCACTCACGGTGTTTCAGGATTCCGCGAAGGCGGACGCGAAGCCACTGCGCACGATCCAAGGCGCGCACACGCAGCTGAATTGGCCGATGGGGATCGATGTTGACAACGAGCACGAAGAGATTGCGGTCGCCAATAATGGCGATAACTCTGTGCTCATCTTTCGCCGCTCGGCGCAGGGCGACGCAGTGCCCGTGAGAATCATTCGCGGCGCACACACTGGAATCGTAAGCCCCATGGGTGTCGCCATCGACGCCAAGAACGATGAAATCTGGGTCGCCAATTATGGCGACCACACCGCAGCCGTTTTTTCGCGGACGGCGACGGGCAACGCTTCCCCGAAACGCATCGTCCGCAACGCGCCCGCGGGCACGCCGACGGGCGGGTTTGGCAATCCCTACGCCGTCGCCTACGATTCCAAACGCGATCAACTTCTTGTACCGAATTGAGTGAGCCAACCGCGTATTGCGGCGTTTGCCAGGTCGGCAAACGGAAATTCGAGCCCAGTGCGGATCATTGGGGGCCAGGCCACACACTTGAGCAGAACCATGCACGGTCTTGCCTACGATGCCACACACGACGAGGTCGTCGTGCCGGTGGCGCTGGGCGCGGCCGTATTGACGTTCCGTGGCGGAGCGATGGGGGCAGAGGCTCCCATCCGGTCGATTCAGGGACCCAGAACGCAACTGGTTCGCCCTCACAGTCTCGCTGTGGACGAGCAAAATGGCGAAATTATCGTGGCGGACACGAGCAGTCGCAGCCTGCTGGTATTTTCCAGAGATGCCGATGGAGACGTGCCGCCCAAACGTATCATCGCAGGGCCAAAAACCGGCTTGCTCTTTATTGTTGGGGTCGCAGTCGATCCGGTGCACGATCGCATCGTTGCGGCCAGCGCTTCGAGTGTCCGAGGAGGGACGACCGGCTTGTTCATTTTCGGCCGTACCGACAACGGCGATGTTCCTCCGCACGCCGTGATTGCGGGACCGCATACGGGAATCGTGAGGCCTTGGCAGTTAGCGATCGAGCCAACTCTCGGAAAAGTCTTCGTCGCGGCAATCAATAACGAGAATCACCCTCCTTACGCGCTTGAAATGCCCAGGAAAGATTTGGCTCCGGACGTTGACTTGCCGTCTCCCTGGAACACCGGCGCGGCAGGTTTTGTGGGGGTGTGGGACATCAATGACAATGGAGACGTTCCTCCAAGGGGAATTATCCAGGGACCTGGCAGCTACCTGGTTCATCCCGCAGGTGTGGCGATAGACCCCAAGACTGGCGAAGTATTCGTCACCGATGGCGTGCGAAATGGCCTGTTTACTTTTCTGGCTCCAGGTTTTTTCTCCAGGGAAACAAGAAACGGCGCAGGCGCCGTACCTAATCAGGACAAAGGCAGCCGCTAATGGGTCCATCTCACTCCAGAGAACGCTTCGCATGGAGAATCAGGCTGAGGACTTGCGGTGTTGGCATGGGCTTCCTGCTTGGCTACTGCATTCCTGCGCGCACCCAGGAGAGCGTTTCGCCGCGCACCGACCCGCCGCTTATCCTAACCGGAACTATCGCCCTGCCGACTGTGGACGGCCGCATCCACCCTTCCGCGCTCGACCCTGGCGGCCGCATATTTGTTTGCGTGATTGGCAACGATACTGTTGAAGTCCTCGAAACTCTCACCGAAAAGCGAGTTCATACCATCACTGGAGTGCCGCATCCTCAGGGCGTCGTTTACGTTCCGGAATTCAAGAAACTGTTTGTGGGCAGCCGTGACGGAAACCTCTACGTCTTTGATGGAACCTCTTTTGATTTGCTCACCTCCATTGATTTTCATGACGACGTCGATAATCTGCGCTATGACGGGGCGACCAAACTTGTTTTCGCCGCTTATGGCGACGGAGAGACGGCGGGCATCGCCATGATTGACGCCGCAACGAGCCAGCGACTGGCGGACCAATTCAAAACGGGTGCTCACCCGGAATCATTCCAATTGGAATCGTCCGGACCCAGAATTTTCGTGAATTTGCCGGATTCGAAGCAAATTGCAGTGGTCAATCGGGCCACACACGCCATCATTAGATGGCCTCTTGCCAAAATGGATGGGAATTTCCCCATGGCGCTCGATGAAGCCAATCATCGATTATTTATTGGGGTACGCTCGCCGCCGCGGCTCGTTGTGCTGGATACCGACTCCGGCCAAGTAGTCGCTGCGATTCGTGCCGCCGCCGATATGGACGATCTTTATTACGATGCGGTTTTTAAACGGGTTTACGTCCCGGGAGGGCAGGGATTCATCAGCGTCTTTGAACAAGGCGATGCAGACCATTATCGCCTCCTGGCCGATATTCCGTCTGCCGTAGGTGCGCGCACGGCAGGCTATGCGGCGAAGATCGGCAAGAAAGGCCGTGACCGCTTTTATCTCGGTGTTCCGGCTCGGCCAGGTCACAAGAGCGCGGAGGTTTGGATATACCAGGCTCAGGATTGAGTCAGCCATATCGCAGAGTTCACGAACGGCACTTTTCTTGGGATAGTCGGTCCGTTTTAGATTGGCATGAGTGGCGGTCCACATCTATTGGCCATTTCATTCAAAGAAAGCGGGGAAAATGAAAGAAGAACAGAGGTCGATGCTTGCTAGCAACAGCGGTCTCAACAAAAGCCCAGAAAAAACGTACTGGGGACGAGCCTCTGCAATTCTCGCGTGCCTTGGCTTCAGTTTTCTTCTGATTGCATTTTCGCAGACGGGGGTGGCGCGTTCGGTGTCCTCGGGCACGGCGAGTCGGTCGCAAACCCAGGGCCAATCATCCCCGGCGTCCAAAACCCACAGTGGAGACGACATGTCGGGTAAGACTCCCGACGAGCTGGCGGCCTATGTCTTCGAACGCCATCGCTGCAACACTTGCCACACCCTGGGCCAGGGCGGAAAGCTCGGATTCACAGATCGCGGCAAAGAGGTCGGCATAAATTTCGAGGGCTGCATCTCTTTGCTCACTTCGATGAACGTCATCGCGCAGGTGAAGCCCGCAAATCGTACCGCGGAAGAAAAGCAGAAAGCCGCGCGATTCCAGGAGTTCGGTTGCACTACGTGCCATCAGATTACACCCGGAAAGATGGGACTCACCGAATATGGCAAGAAACTGAAATCCCTCCACATGGCTTGCACGGATGTGGAAACAATTCTGGCAAAGTGACGCGCCGCGAGCGCTGGTCCGCACAAGGGGAAAAAATCACGAGCTACAAACAATTCCTGGCCAGGATGCTCAATTCGCTGATGCCCCTGCTCGTGTTCTCCACGATGGCGTGCACGCAACAGTTCATTATGCTGCGCAAGAGCGAGGACCGGCCGCTCGAAGATCGCATCACTTCGATGTGAATCCGCGGTAGTTTCTGAAGTGCCTGCCCAGCGCGCGCTCGTTGACCGAAAAAAGCTGCCAGCTTCCCTCGTCGCCATATTTGTTCCCCGTGTGAAATTTTCTTGTTCTGAACCTTGTTTCTTAAGGCGTGCCTGGCAGATCGAACTTGTAGTCTCCGAACTCCTCCGTTTTGATATCGTCTTCGCTCACGCCTGCTCTGCGGAGCACATCGAGCATCGCTACGACCATTCCGGATGGTCCCGCGACGTAGTAGATTGGTCCATTGAACCCCACCAGGTGCTTCGCGAGCATATCGTGATTGATGTAGCCCGTGTGATAGCGCCAAGCCGGATTCGCGGTCTTCGTAATCGTCGGAACCAGAATGAAGGAACGGTTGCGCGCCGCCAATTCCTCCAATTCGGGAAGGAACGTCGTGTCGCCTAGCTCCCGGTTCGAATAGAAGAGATACAGCTGGTGCGGCAGGCCCCCGCAAACCACCGAATGAAGAATGCTACGCATGGGCGTAATGCCTATCCCTCCCGCCAGAAATACGGCGGGACGCGCGAAGTCCTTATGCAACGTGAAGGAGCCGCGCGGGCTGCTGACCTTGAACATCGTGCCATTCGGAGCCGCGTTCAATGCCGTTTTGAAGCCGGTTTCGCGCATACGCATGGCAACCATAATCGGCCCTTTCTCTTGAGGGGAACTCGCCAGAGAGAAAGTCCGCTCGTTGTCGCCTCCTTGATCGCCATTGCGCGGGTTCAGAAAGGAGAAGTCGGCGTGTTGCCCCGCGCGGAATTCGTACTTGGCGCCGTTGGGATCAAACCAGAAAGCCATCGTGCTTCTGGCGATTTCCCGGCGGCCTACCAAACGCATTTGAAAATCGGCCATAAGGTCACCTTCGCCGGAGTTGTGTTCTACCGCTTCTTTGCGCCCCGCCTATCACTTCTATAGACTCGGTTTTGAGCCGTTTATTCCGTAAGATTCCGGGGCCTGACGCCGGTCGTTGCGGTGGTCCGGCCAAAGCCGGTGCGGCAGCAGGTAGGTGAATCCCAGAAATATTTCCCAGTGCGTGGAAGTATGCGTCAACCCGTGATCAAACCCTGCGTCAACGACCAGGTTCCTGCGCACCGCATGGGAAACGGCCCAAAGATTTCCCCCCGGCATTCCCGCGGAGGAAAGGTTGCGAGAAATGCCAGATTTCACCGGATACGGTGAACCTTCCGAGCGGATGGGAAACGGAAAGAGTGTGCCCGAACTGCGCTCGATGCACTGCACCCGTGATCTGCTCGGCAAGAATTCCATTCGCATCGATGTGGAAGCCGTAGAGGTCGTCGCTCAAAAGAATCGTGCCTGATTGGCCGCGTGCGGGTTCCGTTCAATTCACCTTCTCGAAGACGATTCCGCGGGACGCTTGCGTGGATAGACTGAACGCGGAGACGCGATGCTCGGCGTCAGGATGGAAGACAAAATCTCCGAGATCGCTGGAGTAAAACTCGTCGAGGCCGGCAGCATCGAGTGGGATCGGCGGGTTGTTGGGAACCTTCACCGTCAGGCGTCCGCCTTCGACTGACAGCGTGTAGGGTGTCAAGCTCTTCGGAGTGAAAACTTCCCGTAAAATTGCTTAGCTCGGCCGCGCTGAGATGGAGCGGCTGCAGCCGGTCGCCGGAGAAATACACTTCTCCAGGAATCGGAAGCGTAAGGTGCATAACGCCATTGTTATTGGCGAAAGTCATGGTGTCGCCCTGAAGGTCGTAATACTGGTTGGCCGCAACGCGCTGCAGCGTTTCACCCCAGCCCATCAGGTTTCCGCCTCGGCGGTGAACTTGTAGATGGTCTTCGTCTGAGGGTCGAGGTAGGTGCCGGCGAACGTCTCGGCGCCTGGAAACCCTGACGGAACATGAGTGGCACTAACGGCGCCAGGTCTCCCTGCAAGTAGAGGTCAGCGAACTGGTGGGCGAGACCTACCGTACCCGCACTGGAGAGGTTGCAAAGCACGATCGCGCTGAATCTCTGCTGCGGGAAGCGCAAGTATTCGCTACGATAGCCGAAATTTGCCCCGCTGTGCTCGGCCGTCGGATGACCGCGGTACTCGCCCAGAATGAGGCCCATGGCATAGTTGATCTGATTGCCATCGTTGAGGACACCACGGCTTTCGAGTTGTTGCACCAGCGTGCCCTTGCCGAGTTTGTCGGCAGAAAAATTCCGGTCCCAAAGAAGCAGGTCGTCAACGGTGCTCATCAGGCCGCCGCCTCCCACGAGGTCGTAGCTGGTGGACCAGTCGACCAAGAACTTGCCGTTCTTGCCCGGATCCTAGGCGGCCGCGCGATTCGGGACGACCAGCGTGTTGTCATCGAAAAAGAGCGTGTGCTTCATCCCTAGTGGCTGGAAAATGTTTTCGGCGGCGAATTCGGCAAGCGACTTCCTGCTGGCGCGCTGGACCACTTCGGCCAGGAGAAGGTAATGTGAATTGCCGTAGTTCCACTCGGCCCCTGGAACGTTGTTCAATCTCTTTTGCCGTACGATGAGCTTGAGAATGTCGGCGGCGGAACCGATGTCCGCGGGTTTGCCGCCAGCAAGCTCGATCAGGTCAAAAAAGTCGCGGAACCCGCTCGTCTGGTGCAGCATCTGGCGCAGCGTGACGGAATGATCGTAATCCGGAAGCTCTGGCAGGTACTTGTGGACGTCATCATCCAGGGAGAGATAGCCCTGTTCCGCCGCCAGGACGACGCTAGCAGCCGTGAATTGCTTCGACACCGAGGCAACGTAGAAGACCGACTCCGGTGTGAGCGGAACTCCGAATTCCAGGCTCGCGTAGCCGAAGGACTTCTTATAAACGAAACTGCTGTTCCGGATGATGCCGACGGAACACCTGGGAGAGCCCGGCTTCTCGAACGCCGCAAAGAGCTGATCTACCTTCTTCGCGTTGGTGTCCGTCGCGGGTGCGGTGGTGGCCGTGGTGATGCCCAGGAATAAGACGATCAGGAGTCTCATTTGCACCTGCTTTCCCCACATCGGAGTATTGCGACTACTGGATCGTCAGGTCGATTTCGGTCGTATGACGAGCAATCCCGAAGTAATCTCCGATGTTTGGAGTGTATCCACATGTTTGGGGTGAGGAACTCCTAAGATGGCACAAATTTTTTGAGTACAGTCTCCATTCTTCTAACAACGTTCTTGCATCTCCTTGCAGGATATGGGGTTTGGGGAAGGGGCGTCCCGTCTGTCAGTTCCGTCACTTCCATGAGCAGGGAGGGCCCGCTGAGTTTCTCTGGCGTTCGGCTGGGATACCCAAATGGTTCAAATATGCCGACCGCGCACAGCTAGGTAGCTGCCTCAGAATCGTGAATCTCAGACCCAGATTTTGGTGCGCCTCTATTTCGTCCGCCATTTCGCTAACGACTGTCGAGAATCCGAATTACCCGGCGCTAGCACCTGAATTCTTGCCCGCCAACCCCATCTCGCGCGGCGAGAACATCAGACGCACCAGCCTGTTTTCCCGCAATTTGGTCCCATGGAATGGCAGGAGAAACAACCCACGGAACATGTCTTTCAATAATGCCCGTTGCTGCTTGAAGCTAATCAACCCGCGCCAGCCGAGCTTTCTAAGCAGAGCAAGCCGCAACCGTGCAAGCCCGAATGCCATCTTCGACAAAGATGCCGCAATGTCCTCCTCACGGTGGTGCTCGTAGTACGCAAAGTTCATGGACCGTCCGGACTGCACTTTAACGAAGTTCTGGATTGCGCGGTTCTTCGGATTTGCAGCGACTTTCCGAATAAGGTCTTGGATCATCCTGGAATCGGCCTCAAGTGTTTCAAGGCTAGAAAACCAGTTCACCAGTTTCACTCCCAGCGGATCCCAGAGATATTCGTTCATAACCAACGGCAGCCCGAGGTGAAAAAGTTTGGTGACTGCCAGATGCACGCGCAGATGGCATTGGTACGCATCACCCATACACTCATACAGTCGTGTGGTATCCCGCGTCACGCTGCGTTGAAACGCGGCGATAACGATATCGAGATCCTTCGTGAAGTCTTTGGTGTCGCTGCCATTCAATTCCCTTTGGATGATCGCCGCGATCTGCCGGATCTGCAGCGACGACAAAGCCAGCCCGACGCTGTACAACGGGTCGACCGTATCGCCGGCATCGCCGATGATGTACCAGCGATGCGGTGAATAGCGTTGGCGGCATTCCCACATGTAGGATCCGTAGAAATTCGTGTCCACTATCACACCGCTGCGTGCCAGTTCGACGACGACCGGGTGCTCGCGCCCGACGCACTCCAGGAAATGCTCCATCGTGCGCACCTCGCCGTGCGGATAGACGTCCTTGCGGTAGGTGATGCCGATGCTGATGAGCGGCTGGTTTTCCGGGGAGCGCATCGGGATGCACCAGATCCAGTTGCCCTTTCCAAAAAAATGATGAGTCGCGAAATAAGGAACGTAGGCTCGGTTTTGCTTCTTGATCGCCTGGATGCGGCTCAGAATTTCAGGATCGAAATTCATTAGCCGGAACCAGAAAACGTTTTTCTGTTCACTGACCCGTTCATGGAGTTGCAGGTGTTTCGCGAGCAGCCGGTTCCGGCCGGTGGCATCGACAAGCCAGCGCGCGCTCAACGTCTGTTCACCCCCAGCGGGGTCCTGCACGGTCACCGCGTGCAGCCCGTCGTCCTGGTTCAGATTGATTCCAACCACAGTGCCGTCGATCAGCTCCACGCCGTTCACCAGGTTGCGGTCCCTCACCTCACGATCGAATGTGAATCTGTTGATCTGAAAAGAGAGGATTTGTGGCGCTGTCGGAATTTCGTCGACAATGTAGGTGCGATCCGCAGGATTGTCGATATCGGGCTTGAAATAATACGTCAGGCCGTATTTTGGATAATGTTTTTCCACAAGGTAAGCGCCGAGCCCGAGTTCGAAAAGGAAATCGACGCTCACCTCGACCAGCGATTCGCCCACGATCGGACGATTCGTGTGCGGGCCCTCGACTATAGCCACCTTCAGGTCCGGAAAGCGCTTTCTCAGGTACGCAGCCGCAAGCTGGCCTGTCGCTCCGCCTCCCATAACTAACACATCGCGCGTCATGGTCCTCCGGGTTTCAATCTGCGAACTCGTTGATTCTAAATCTTCTTTTTCACCTCTTGATCTACCGGGGTCCCCTGTTAACTCTCACTCAATAAAAGACTTACAAAACAACGCAACTGATACTTGCTCATTGATTCTCCTTTGAACACTGAAGTGTTCATTACAGATAACTACCGTCTAGAGGCTTCTATTCCACGAGCAGCGCTTAGCATCTCGGAAGCGAGGGCGTTCATGACCGCGATGAAGTCGTGGTCGTAATTTCTTGAACTGCGTGGCCACTAGTGGGGCGAAAACGTATGTCGGTTTGGAGTTTTCGGAAACTGAAAAAGTGCCAGCGAACGATGAATAACTTAGCTCACTTTTCGGTTTCAAGAGCAACATAGTGGAGACTGCCTAGGCGTTCAACTTGCAGTACGAGCGCGTCGGCGTTCTTGAGAACGTCGAGGGCTGAGCGCAGGGAGTCGACACTGTCCACAGGCGTCCCATTTACGGAATAGATTACGTCTCCCGGGATCGGCCCTTCACCTATGTAAGCTCCTTCGGCCTCTTTCGCTGCAACAACGACTCCAAATCGATTGCGAAGTTGTGGAAGTATCGGTAGAAGTCGATCATCGAGAGTAAGAGCCAGAATTCCGAGTTGCGGAATTTTGGCTTGTTCCCTTGTAACCAGGTCGGCAAGGCGTTCCTGCAGGTCCTGTTTTTCGCTCACGGGTATTTGATAGGAGATATTCTGATTGCCGCGCTGGATTTCGAGTGTGGCTTTCTCGCCCACAGCAAAAGAATAGAGAGCTAACGCGAATTGACGGATATTTTCAACTCGTTTTTCATTCACCGATAGCACGATGTCACCGGGCATCAAACCGGCGGTCGCCGCTGAACCTCCTGGAATTGCATCCTCAATCACGATACCGTCGTCGCGATCGAGCCCTAATCCCGATGCCAAAGCGGGCGTGATATTACGCGCCGAAACACCAATCTGATGATGGTGCACGTGACCGTCAGTTCGAAACTGGTTGTAAACACTTCGCACCACATTGCTGGGAATAGCCAGACCGATCCCTTCATTGCCGCCTGACTGGGTCAGAATAAGTGTATTAATCCCGACGACATGACCGCCCGTATCTATCAGCGGTCCTCCACTATCGCCGGGATTGATGGCCGCATCTGTCTGCACATAGATTGTCGGACTGTCTGGATCTGGTTGTCTCGCGACAGAGCTCACAATCCCCATGCTCACAGAATTATCGAGACCAAGAGGGCTGCCAAAAGCCAATACTAATTGGCCTTGTTTTAGATCGCTCGAATCAGACAACTCCAGTGTTGGCAGACCACTTGTTTCGATTTTGAGCAGTGCAAGATCCGTGTCACGATCAACCACTACGAGCTTGGCGTCGAATAAAGCGTGGCGTGAGACTCCATTCTGAGGTGCCGATAACGCGGCTTCGTGACTAAGTTGAACCCGAATCCGACGTCCTCCTTGCACGACATGCGCGTTTGTTGCGATCCACCCATCGGAGGCAATTATTAAGCCCGATCCGGAAGTCAGGCCGCGGGACGAGAGATCCGTGTTTCTATGCTCGTGGCCGCGATCGGGCATGTAAGTCGTGCTAAAGATCTGTACAACACTGGGCCGCACTCGTTTCGAAAGCATCTGCAAAGATGTGCTTACTTGCTGAAGCGGATCAAAACTATTGTCTAACGCTGAGCGTTTGGCTGGCACCGACGTTGATGCCTTGCTGGACTGCGCCCGTAACGGCGAAGATGCGATAAATAGTCCCAAGCAACAGACGACTGATCTAATCAGAGTTTCCTGTTTGCAGATTCTTGCTCGAAAGGTTTTCATAAGAGGTCCTAATCCCGGAAGCTTTCATCGAGCCGTTTTGTCAATGGACAAAGACTTTGCGTGATCCATGTTGGTCGATGCTTCATAAGGAGGTGCGAGGTCAGCTTGCATTGCTATGGTCTTTTTTGCCCAAAGGAGACGACACGTACCGCTGGGTCGGCCGGTCTATTGGCGCTTCAAGACCGGGTGCGCTGCTTTGGGTGACAGAGACGGTTTTTCCCGAACTCTCGAGAAGCGATCGGCCAGCCGGTATTTTTCAACGAGACGACTCATAAAGGCGACTACCGTTAGAGCCACCACGAGTAGCACAAGCCATATCACGATTGTTAGTCTGAACATTGTCGATCCCTTTCCTACTTTAATACCGACACCGGATTTCCAGAGTTCGCACCTCCGGCACCAATGCCTTTCACTGATGGATACCTGTGACACCCATGTTTTATTCCGCTCTTCGCCAATCCAACCCGCCGGAAGCCTTGGAGTGCCGAAGTGTACGGTTCTCAGTGCGCCAGATGAATACATTGATTGAGCGTCCGTTTAACCACTTCAAGCTAGATTTCATTCTTTCTTTGTCGCCTGGCAACGAACAGGGGGACGAATGACCGTTCTGCACCGGAGTGTGGAATAAATGGGCGAGTGCCCTGGTCCTGATTAACGAAGCACGTTGAATGGCGGACGCGGGAACCCCCAAGGCCGCGCCACGGCTCCCAGCTCCGGTAACGAAGGACGCGAAGCTTACTCCACAGTGGTGATGACGCACGCGGTAATTCAGAACTGTCACCGAACTCGCGGGATTGTGCATCTTGCTACGTACGGGCACGAGCGCTCTGTCGCGAAAATTACGAATCACCAAATGCAAGTTGTGGATGCGAATCGTCCTCGTGTTCTGCCGAGTCATGGCGTTGTTGCGAACGGCAACTTGCGCGCGTTCATACGTGCCGCATTTGTTTCGCAAATAGGTCTGTGGTTTGTGATTCTGAGGAGCAAGATTGAAGCCCATCCAAATTTGCTCGCTTTTCATATTGAGCGTTCTTGCGCAAGTCAGCCGAGCACAATCGGCAGCGACATCCGTGCCAGAGGCTAATCCGGGACGACCCACGGTATCGACGCCGGCGACGCTCACGCCAGTTGGATACTTACAGTTTGAGAATGGCGTGCTTTTCGCAGAAGGCTCGACGGAGTTTTCGAAGCGCACCGGGATCGGCCAAGTCACCAAACTTTCCGTACTTCGGCGGTTGGAGTTGTTCTTGCAGAGCGAGCCGCTCGCAATTAGTGAGTCAAAAGATCAGACGGCAGTGCATGAGGGAGAGGTCTTCGCAGGTGCCCAGAGCGTGCTCCTTTTCGGCGGTCAATCGCGGCCAACTGTTTCGATCAGCTATGTTAGGCGGGTTCACACAAGTGTCGCCCCGGAGCTCGACGTTGGCACTTTTCGACAGTCAACTTCGATTCTCCTGAGTGAAGATGTACACGGATTTCATTTCGACACGAACGGGATATTTGCCGAGCAGGCCGAGGGCGTTGTACGTCGAGCGCAGTTCGGACAAACGCTTTCTATTTCCCATTCTCTGGGGAAGTTCACAATTTCCGGGGAGATATGGCACTTCTCACAACCATTCGAGAAGGGCAACACCGTCGGCAATCTCTGGGCGCTTTCCCGTGCCCTTCGGAAGAATTTGGTGGTCGACGCGGGATTCAATCATGGACTGACCAAAACGTCTACGAAGTGGGAAGTGTTCGCCGGATTCACATACCTACTGCCGCATCGCCTTTGGAGGGTCCGTCCTGGATTCCAACCGTAACTCCGTTTTCAGATCTCTCCTTCGTTTCTCCTTGCATTGCCTCGTCGGGTCATCAGGCACCTAGCCCAACGCGATCCGATTGTGGACTTGGGAGTTTCTCAGCTTTTTCGCCTCCAAATGACGGTGTATTAGACACATTTGTCTCAACCAGGGGTTCACCTTCATGCTTTTGCTTGAATTTGGTTAGTAGCCACCTGCACTAGTTCTGGTTTCGAGCGATGGGCGTTGACCGAGGCTAACAGAGCATCAAAGGACTCCCATACCGACTGCGTAACGAAGTAAACTGAAATCAATGAGCAAGAAAGCGATCTCCCCTGGCGCAGTACACAATGTTCCACCGGATTTGCGAAAGGTTCTCATTTCCGATCCCGTTGCTCGGGCAAAATGGGAGGACATTACGCCACTCGCGCGCAATGAGTGGATCTGCTGGGTTATCTCCGTCAAGAAACCGGAAACCAGAAGACAGCACATTGAGCGAGTACGCACGGAACTCAAGGAAGGAATGCGCCGACCTTGTTGCTGGCCAGGCTGTCCTCACCGCTGAAAATAAGTCAGCCAAGGAAATTGCGGGGCTGAGAGCCGCCACACTGAAAGTGAGTACTAGCAGGAACTTTTCCGGTTTTCTCGACTAACAGTTCGTTGAAAAACCCCGTTCCACCGCAACTTTAATCTAAGAGAACTCGTCTGAGTGAAGGAAGGCGAAGGAGGCGAGTGAATGCGCGGCGACGATGACCTGCAAGAAGGAATGTTCAGCT
>Ga0137362_10001817_pt1 | contig 13559 bp, 10 predicted proteins | sample MadtaG_2_FD_104801 | JGI IMG/M metagenome (GOLD analysis project Ga0137362, IMG submission 104801) | Vadose zone soil microbial communities from Angelo Coast Range Reserve, California, USA - Mad1_100_16 metaG | ecosystem: Environmental > Terrestrial > Soil > Vadose zone | place: USA: California... | reverse complement strand
GCTAACTCTTCCGGAGTAAGACCATCCTTCGCGAGCTTGTGAATTTCATCCAGCAACGCGGTTTTCACCGGCTCGATTTTTTGCGGGTCGGTGCCGAGATAAAATGCAAAGAGTCCCGGCACCAGGCCTTGCATCTGGCTGGCACCAACGTAGTACGCCAGTCCCATTTGCTCGCGAATACGGATGAAGAAACGCGATCCGAGGTCGCTGCTTGCCTCATCGATTAATTCCAGCGCGTAACGATCAGGGCTCGACAGACTCGCGCCACGAAATCCGACCATGATCACGCCTTGGGCCTTGTCTTTGCGGCTTTCGACGGTTTCTGGTTTGCCAAGAGGGACCGAAGCCTTTGCATCGGTGAGAGCCAGCGCGCCGGGCTTCATCTTCCCAAGCGTCTGCTCGATAAGCTGCTTTACCTCGGATGCTTTAACATCCCCGAAGACGTAGATGACGCCGTTTTTGGCGGCCACGTAACGATCGCGAAAGTCCAGTAAATCCTTTTGCGTCAATCGCTGGACAGCCTCGACCGAACCATTTGAACGCAAGGCATAAGGATGCTGCGGAAACAGCGCCTGCCGCATGATGTTGCGCGCGACCGTCGTCAACTGTTCCTCCTCCTGGTGGATTGCAGCGATTTGGATTTCTTTCTCACGCGCGACCGCTTTTTCCGGGAACGTGGCATTGAGCAACACGTCCGAGAGCAGATCCACGCCCAATTTCACGTCTGGCTTCATGACATCAACAGACACGCTGAAGCTGTTGTTCCCGGCGTCGCTCGAAATGGAACCGCCTACTGCTTCGATCTCGTTGGCGATTTGCTCGGCGGTGCGGGTCTTGGTTCCTTTCAACAGCACCTTCGCCATCAAGCGGGTGATGCCGTTTGTCTGCGGCGTCTCGGCGAGAAGACCGCCGCGAAAAACCGCGCCCATCGCCACAAGCGGCAATCGAGGATCTTCACGCACTAGCAATCGCAATCCGTTCGAGAGTTCAAATTTCTGAATCTCACCGGCAGCGGCGACCTTCGGACCCTCTGCTTTGGCGGCTAACGAACCTTTTGGATTCAAGGAGATAACCGTCAGATTGTTCTCCGTCAGATAAGTTGCGGCGACGCGCTTAATGTCGTCCAGCGTCACCCTCTGAACAGCATCAAGATAATGCCGGCTAAAATTCAGATCGCGCGTGAGCAACCAGTTCGACCCGATGTCAGAAGCTTGGCCGCGCATGGTTGTAAGCGCGCTGAGATGATGACTAAGCGTGATTTTTCTTGCTTTCTCCAGCTCCTCCGCGGTGACGCCACTCTGTTTCACTTCGTCAACAATGCGCAAGGCTAATTGCTCGGCTGCTTCGCGTTTCTTTGGATCGACCGTGGCATCGATTCCAAACAAGCCTGGATCGCCAGGCGTGTAAGAAAATGCCGATATGCCAAACGCCAGACCGGCTTCTTCGCGCACGCGCCGATACAAGCGCGAGCTGCGCCCGTCGCCCAGGATCGTCGAGAGAAGATCGAGCGCGGGAACGTCCGGATTTGTGACCTCCGGGATGTGCCAGGCGAGCGAGAGATGCGTCAGTTCCGTGGCAAATTCCCGCTGCACTTCGCGAGGGCCAAGTTGCGGCGGTTCCGCCGGAATGAACACAGGCTTGAGCGATTTCTCCGGATACGGCTTGAACAGTTCGACGAGTTGTTGCCGAATTTTTTCCGCATCGACGTCTCCGACTACGACGAAGGTGAGATTGTTTGGGACGTAACGCGTTTTGTAATACTGCATCACCTGCTCTTGCGTAAGCTGGTTGTAGATCTCGAGCTCGCCGATGACCGGAAAACGATAGGGATGCCGCTGATACGCGGTTGCAAAAAGCAGCAGCCCGGCCACGCGATCGGGGTCATCCATGCCCATGGCAAATTCGCGCCGGATCACTTCCTGCTCCTTTTGATATTCTTCCGGCGGTAAGGTGGAATTCATCATCGCGTCGGCCAAAATGTCGAGCGCGGTAGAAACGCCATCTTTCGGCACGTCGATCCAAAAAACCGTGCGATCAAACGAAGTGTACGCGTTGATGTAGCCGCCTACGTCCTGGATTTTTTGGGCAATCTCATTGGTAGAACGCGTTTTGGTTCCCTTGAAGAGCATGTGCTCGAGAATGTGCGACAAGCCCGCGCCAAGGTGCTGGTCTTCGTCGATACTTCCCGTGGCGCACCATGCCTGCACGCTTGCCACCGGAGCACTGCGATCTTCCTGGACGATAATCGTCAGGCCGTTCGGCAGAATCCATTTTTGCGCCGTGCTCGGCGGAAAGTTAATGGCAGGCGGAGAGGCAATGGGCGCAGCTTTCAGATTAGCCATGCTGAACAATAGACCCGCGCAAAGAAACTTCACCACGGGGATACGATTCATTATGATTAGCTTTGCGGGCCGATCCCAGTGATCAGTGACTTGTAATCAGTGATCGCCGGTCACCACTCGCTTGCCCGACGTGGCGGGCTTCCGCGCGGGCAAAACTGCCGTCGGTTTGGCGATCGGTGGTTTTTCCGGGGCGAAGGGTTTCACAAAAGCCTCTTCAAAATCATAAACGTTCTTGAAATGTTCGATCGAATCCTCCTCGGTTTTCCCGAACACACCTGCGCCGATCAAATTGAAAACGATGTTGCCAATGTCCTCGCACGATCGGATTCCCCAGTTCTCGAAGACTGTCATCACCATCGGTCCAAATTCCTTGAGAGCGTACCGCCGCACTCCATCGAGCAATTCCGGCCCGGTGACGTGACGCACGCTGACGCCTTTGACTTTCTTCTGTTGCTTCGTCGTGAAATCCAGCGCGTCGCGCAAAAAGACATAGGCATCCCGCTGGTAACGCGGATCGCTGGCAACAATCGAATCCAGAGCCTCGGCAAAGCCAATTTTTTGCATTAGCAGAAATGCGTGTTTAGAACGCGCTGCTCAAGATAGTCGCCAAGCTGCAAAGCGGCAACTGATCTATGAAATCTCCAATCGTAGTTGCGTTTTAGTTTTCGAACTGGTCCTCCAGCGCATCAACATAGGCCGAGAGTGGATCATGTCGCTTTGAAGGTGAGATCTGCGATTGGTCCACCGCTTTGAGATAATCAGTGAAATTGCCGCTGCCGTTCTTCATCTGAGTCGCTTCGAACCAGTTCATGTAGTCGTCAATGTCGCTCATTCGAACAGCAAGTTGTTTGCAAGTAGCGTCCAAACGCGACAGACGCTTCGCAATTCCTCTCCTTTTTCCGCGGGCGAGCAGCGCGGCGATCTGCTGGTATTCCCGCGCGACAGGGCGCAAAACCGGATTGGCTTGGGCAACAAACACGAGCAAATCACGGTTCAATTGACTCAGCGCCATCTTCTCACTTGGAGAAATCTTGCGATGTGCAAGTTCGTCAAGGGCTGTCACCTTGGCCGGCTTATTTGGTTCCGAGATTTTGACGCGCAACAATTCATCGAGGCGTCGGTCGCTTTCGGTGAACGTAAGTAGCTGGTACACTTGGAAATTCCTTAACCGACGTAAGCTCAGCTGCCAGCTTCCCTCCGCATCGTTAACAAGGAATGGGAAGTACGCCTTCAAATTTGCGAACGGTTCCTTTGAGGCGTCAGATAGATGACCGATATACTGCGCCAGACGAGCGGGACCGTCCCTTCGATCGATGAGCATTTGCACGAGTGAAAAAGAATACGCCCGATAAAGCGTGCGGCCGGCCGAATCGAGAAGGCTTCGGCGTTGACTGAGAAATTTCTCCAGCGGCACTGCCTCCTCCGCCGTAGTGAGCGCTTCGACTAAAGATCCCCGATCGCGCCCGGGCGCAAGCACAAGCACGCCGTCAATCAACCAATCCGGTGGCTCGACGAATACCGTGCCGGCGGCCGTATGCGATTCTTTCCGATAAATCATCTCCAATAAGATCGCGCGCAGGACTTCGCGCTCGATCAATGAAACATCGAGATCTTGGGAAATGGTCAGGTCGAGCTGGAGCTTGAGCCCGAAACCGGTCTGACTAAACCGCACATCAGCCGATGGAACTTCGGGCAGGTTTGCCTGCTGCGGTTGCAGATTCACCACGATAGGGACCGTCCAGCTGTCGCGCTGCCGCAACAACACGAGAAGATTCGTCTTAGTCTGCTCTGCCAGGTTCGAGACCGCGCCGCGCAGCACCGCCTCAGCTCCGTAGATGATGAATTGGCGCGATGGACTTACACTATGTTCCTCTGGCGCCGCGCATAGCACATGGCACGCCGTAGCGAGGATGAAGATCAGCGTGCGCTTCATCGTGTTTAACCGCCGATGATAATGGCCATGGCTGCGCGCTGACCAGCACGAATCAATGCGAAACTCGAGCCCGGTCACGGGTTCTAATTACATAGAGGAATCTCACAGGGAGGTGCAGAGCACCAGCTGGGACCGTCGTGTGAACGTGCGTTCTGTCCAATCCCGAAGGGCGGGCGAAACCGACCCGAATCACTTCGGCGACAGCGCCTTGTAAGATGGGTAAACAAAAACCACACATAATCTAGTCGTGGACGGCACGATCACTTCGCGGCTTCTCGACCGGATGGGTCTCGCCTAATACGTGACCTGACCGAACATCGGGTTCGGTTGACTTTGGCCGGCGGTCTCGCAAGGAAAAAAGGGGCGGGCCGTCGGTCATCTATTTCAGGTGGGAACAATCAGGGCATTGGCACCAAGCGCACAGGCGTTTCATATGTTTTTACGCAAAAAAAGCGAGACTTTGAGCAGCGCACGGTGTCTAATTAATTAGAAACCCACCTTACTATGAATAATTCAAAGCTTGTACTTTTCGTGATTTGCCTTTTCGTGTTGATGTTCACCGCGCCATTGGTCCCAGCTGCTCCGCGCGGTGGTGGTGGCGGTCATGGCGGCGGCCATTTCGCTGGGCGCGCCGGAATGGGCACATGGAGCGGCCAACGTGGAGGCAATTGGAGCGGTCGAAACTGGAGTGGCCGAAACTGGAACGGCCGTAACTGGAGCGGTCGCAATTGGAATGGCCGCAATTGGAACAACTGGAATGGTAATTGGCACCATCATCGTGGCAATAATGTCATCTTCATCGGTGACTTCGGCTTCCCATGGTGGTGGGGTTGGGGCTGGGGTCCGTCGTGGGGCTGGGGCTATCCGTACGGATACGGATATTATGGTTCTGGCTACCCGTACGGGTACGGCTATGGATACGACGGTGGCTACGGATACGACGGCGGCTACGGATACGGCGACTCCGGCTACAGTAATGGATACGGCGACAGCAGCCGGTCCAGAGTGGCCGAGCTACAGCGCCGGCTCGCTCGCGCCGGTTATTACCACGGGTCCGTTGACGGCATCCTGGGACCGCAGACGCGTCGAGCAATTCGGGCTTACGAGCGCGATCGCGGAGACGCAAGCTGATCAGGTTTCCTTCGCTTAAAGGCGAGACGACTTAGTTGATTTTCGATTAATCGACCGGCGGAATTCGCAAGGGGGTAGAGGAGGGCGAGCCGCCGGTCGTTCTATTTTGTAGTAAGCTACGACTCCCGTCTTGCTAAGGGTCAGGTTCCACGGAGCTCTTTTGGCCAATCCGATTCGGGCGTACGAAGATGGTCCTGTAAAATTTTCCGCAGGAAATCACGAAAATCCACAGCGTCGGTGGGGCAAAGTCTCTCCATCGTATGCGCGCCAAGCATACGGTAGCTCTCGAATTGCGATTCGGAGAAAAACTGGTCGGCCGTGCTCTCGTGCGGGAAAGTTTCACTCCTCTTGAAGTATTCGTAAATGTCGCGGGGTTCATTCCCATAACACGCCGGCTTGATGTAAACGATGATGCCATCGGGAGCGGTGGAACCGTCCACCACAGAATAGCGGACTTGCCCAACGGCACAGTTATGGCCCGCCTCTCTCGACGGATCGATTTGGCTGCGGGAATAAATGCCCATTGGTCCGAACTCGATCGGGATTCCAAAATCGATTCGAATTTTGCGCACCGCTTCGCCGAGATCGGCAAAGGAACACGCCGGATCTTCTCCGGCGTCACTCACGACAATGTAGTGACATCGGCGCAATACCATCTCATAAAGCCCGAGGTTCTCGAAATGGCCGCCATCCGACAGATAGACATAGGGGCTGGTGTCGTTGGTTAGGCCAAAAGCTTCATCGACAATCGGCCGCACGCTGCTCTCCGGATAGCCAAGGTAGAAGGTGTGATCGCCTGCTTTCCCGGGGTTTCCCAGCCATGCCCCGAGCCGCACGTTGAGCAACGTGAGAATGAACGTAACCAAAGGCGATGAGTGATAGCCCATGTTAGGGCTGGCGGCAGCGCCGGAAACAGTAATGGCACTCCCGAGCGAGATGCCTTTAGGGCCGCCATATACTGCTCCATCCGGGCCCGCCGTGGAACGATACCCTGCGTGCATCGCAGAGGAGCCGGAGTGCAATGGGGTGACGGTGAAGCTTTGTGCCTTGCGCTCCTGCCAACCAAGTTTTTCGCCAGAGACCAGGTTGAGCGCGATATTTACAACCGGCATCAGCTTGCTGTGAAATTTTTCGCGCACCCAAAGATCGCGCATTTTGATATTGTCGTTCTCATCGAAGCCGGTAAACGGATTCGGTTTCCGATCCGAATTGGAAGCGCCTAGGTAGGCGCGAATCAATCGATCCCGGTACACTCCATGCAACGAAAATTTGTTCGCGTTCACGAGCCGCGCCATCACAACCCCGAGGAGCAGAAGCAGGAGGGCCAAGGGAAGCACCAGCCACAAGGGCGTGTAGAAAATCACGTTCAGATACTCCTCTGCCCGACCGAGCAGGCCGGATTTAGAGTTCAGATCCGCCTGGTAGCTGAGCTTTACGTGATAGGTTTCAATCAACTTCGCGATGACCGATGTGCTCATCTCGGTGATGAGAATCAATAGCACCGCCGAAAAGACCACCGCCGCGATGGTCGACGCCTTGGACAAGATCAGCCCCATCGGGCTTGCGGTCGCGTGATCCTTTTCATTCGCTGCGACGCGCGGGCTCCGTCCGCCCAACACCGTCACGACCGCGGCCACCCCACCCGTTGTGATGAAGGACCATGTCCATTTCAATGAGAGCGGGCCGAAAATGACGAGCCCGCTGATCAGCAGCCATCCGAGCGCAACCGCGAATAGCCAACCAGCCGCACGACCCCACCATTCGCGATCCGGATCTTCGGTCCAGCGGCTGGAGATTCCCGCGAAGACCACGATCGCCAAAAAAAACAGCGCCATAAAAAATGGAATGCTCAGGCAGATGTACAGTTCCATCTGCGTCACCGGCCGCGGAAATAATTGTTGCGCGCCAAACCAAAGAATTACGCCACCAATTGCGCCGGAGACGACAACCGCAAGAAATTCCAATGGCCGAAATCCGTGAGCTGGGAGCAATGACGTGAGCCACGAAATAATATGCAGCGCCATTCCGAGTTAAAGAAACGGCACCCAGGTCTGAGGCTGCCCAAAACCGAATAATGGCCACGCAATCAGAGAACGCCCGTAGTAATTGAACCATGCCCAGTGCATGGTCATCAGCACCGATGCGAGGAAAAGCGGCAGCAGGCACAAGAGCAGGAATCGCTTTTGATCCCATCGAAGGTTACGCCCGCATGGCAAATTGAACCCCATGTAAGCGACAGCAAAGATCACCAGTGCCGCTCCAGTCCAGAATAGCGCGTCGGTTCGCGGCGGCGGATCCATCATCACGATCGAGCTGTAAAGCCACGGCAGTGTCAGAAAAGCGGCCAACAGTGGAATGATCACGCTCCAGTTCAGCAGAAGGTTGCGCAGATATGTGCCCACGAGTGTCCAACTGTCTGCGGAAAACAGCCCGAGCCGCGGGCTAAGGTAGTTGCTATAGCTGCGCAGGTTTTGGATCTCTACCGGTTCCGGATTTGGTCTCGCCTCCTCAGTCGGGCGCGCCAGTTGGGCTGCAACACTTGGCAGTCCGCCCTTGGCGCGATGAATCCACGCGCTCAACCAACTGCCGATGTAGCCGCCACCAGAAACCGTCGAGAGATAATGAAATCTGCCGAGCAAGCCGCAACGGGCCAACCCCTGCAGCACGCCGAGACCAAAAGTAGCGCTGCGGATGCCGCCGCCCGAAATACAAAGCGCCGCACGTTTTTCCGGCAGCGCATGAACGGCCGCCCAAATTGCCTTTAACCGGGTGTTTGGTTCGGACGAAGTCGGATGATCCGGCAGAAATTCTCCATGCAAAGCGACAAACTCAGCTTCCAAAACTTCATGCAATGGGAGTGAGGCATTGGCCGATGAGGTCTCTTTCGCCATGGCACACAAATGCGGCGGTTTGCGCACCAGCGTTTATCAAACCTGCGGCAATGGGTCAATCTGCATGTGAGCTGACGCGTTCGCCGTCGCATTCGCGCTGGATTTTTCCCAGTCAAGAGCGACATATTGCCCTCGCAATCTGCGCCCGTAGCTCAGCCGGATAGAGCAACGGATTTCTAATCCGTGGGTCGGGTGTTCGAGTCACCCCGGGCGCGCACCCTCTGAAAACGGCTAAAGTCGAACTGATCACTCAGCGACGGCGCGGCCTCCGCGACTGCGATTTTTGACTTGCAGCCATAGCGAGCAAACTGCATCAACAGGGTGGCTCTTGCAATTTAACTTCTTTGGCAGCAATGCTGTTCTACTTAATCCAATGAATGAGACAGTTGAATTGGCCGAATCGAAGCCCTCCTCTCTCCAGACACTACAAATTCGGGAGTGTAGCTTTTCATTCCGAGGGTTTTTTGATCGACCGCGCCCTCTCGAATCCATACATACCACGCAACTAGCTGAAACGTTTCTCGACATGTTTCGTGAGTACAATCTTTCAGCAACGGACATAGTCTTAGAAAAAGGGGATTCCCTCTTCGGGTACTCTCTTAAGGCGCATTTATACAATCGCCTAGTCTCTATTAACGTCGGCGCGATCGCAGTCGAAGCCAATTTTCTCCGTTTGGTGGCTATTGCAGATCGTCGCATCGCCGCCGAATGCATTAAAAAACTAATCGATCTCTTTGGCTCACTATTATCACAGTACTGTTTTTTTGAAGCCGCTATCCATGCGGACTTCAGCTCCGCCAAAGATAGAGAAGACTTCTTTTCCCACCACGCGGACAGCGGACTAGACCTTGGGGGAATCCTCGCTTACAAGAAGATGGACAAAGAACAACTTATACGCCTAGAGATTGACCAGTCTTACACGTATCCTAACGGAGCTTTCATTGACTTTCGCACTATGGGAATGACGCTTCAGGACTTCTTGTCCTCTGATCCAATTTGGCGTAGATTTTTTGACCTAATAGAGCCATTCGCCTTAAGATTAGACGATGTCTGAAACTCTGCGAGCAGTAGATCCTTTCATTTCCACGTTAGGAGACGTTACGCCTTCGAAGGTGCACCGGCTTGGACGAGTCCCATCGCCAAGAGATCAAGCGTACTTCCTTTGGAGTTTCGGAAACTTGAAGGCACTATTTCAAGAAGAATGGAGTCGCGATCCACTTTCCTTCAGTCAATCTATCGAAGCGCCAGCGAGTGCCGGTTCGGAACCTGATGAAGAAGTTCGACAAACAGCAGTTTGGCTGACGTGGAAATCTCATCTTCCTAAAGCCCCTCAGTTCACAAGACAGCCAAATTATAAAGGCAGCTTAGAGCCCAACGAAGATATCTGGCAAACAGCTATCTGGCTGAGGACGAAATCACATACTCCCTGGAGTCGTGTTTCAAATCGCCAGCATGACCTCATTCCAAGTCAGCAAGCGCCGACTACTGATTGGAGTGTACTTGACGATCTCCGCCGCGCCAATCTCGTCGCGTTTTCACAACCACCAGAGCCGGAGACAGAATTGACCCCGGACGAAAAACGCTATCAGGAGCTGAACGAGAAGTACTTCAATGGCACAATCACGAAAGAGGAACAACTTGACCTCGCGCAACTAGAAGAGGTCTTAGATGAAGCTGACGCTAAGGATCCTCAACTCATGAAGTTAAATCGAGACGTCACCACCGGCTATGACAAGCTGCATACCGCGTTGCGCGAAGTAAATAGAATTTTGGACGAACTTCTTGCGAACTAGGTACAAAAAGAAGCCGGGCCTAAATGCCGATTTTTCAACGGCGACCTAATCCCCCAATCTACACCGACTACAGAGCGTACAAGCCGCTTCTACGCGAAGACTTCAAGCATCTGTGCGCATACTGTCTACTTCACGAGGGACAAGAAGGATTAGGCGGAGGGTATCAAAGCTTCCAAATAGATCACTTCCGGCCTGTTAAGGTTTTTCCTGACCTAATCGCGGTATATAATAATCTTTGTTACGCCTGTCGATGGTGTAATCGAGCAAAATGGCAGACATGGCCATCTGAAGAACAGGAGGCGTCTCAGTACAGATTTGTCGATCCTTGTGCTGAGGACTTATACAAGGAACACGCGCGCCTAATTGCCGAGACGGGCAAACTGGAGCCAACCTCCCGACCAGGGGACTACACGATTCGCCAGATCAAGCTTAATCGAAAGATCTTTAAGGAATTGCGCCGCAAGCGTATTGCGGCTCAAGAAGAAATCCAGCAAATCAAGATAAAAATCGCTCGACTCAAGAGAGATGCCGCTCCTCAACCTCAATTATTCGCCGCTTTGGAAGAGCGTATCGAGACGTTGGAAGATCGGTACATTAATCCCAAAGTGCCGTACGAACCGGCAGATCTTCTCGTAGAGAATTAGGTCGGTAGTGCAGACCAATTGAGTGCGCCGTGGGACGCTCCGAGGCGCAATTTCGCAATGCAGAGTACGTTTGGTCTTCAACGGAGTGACAATCCGTCGTTACACGTAGAGCACGACAAGGCCGTTGCCATTCAGTTGCCGATTCCAACGCGATTTCTAAATGGCGGAGGGCCGAACAACGAAGTTTCGAAATTCACCAGGGGACGTTTCAAAAAGGTGCTCGTATTGAGCGGTCGAGACGAGGTAATACTAATTCGAAGGGCCCATGAAACTAAAAGCACCTGGCGCCACCGCGGCGACTGCCCGCTCGCCGATAAATTGGTTTCCAGGCATTTTTCTCGCTGCATTTCTGACAATCATCTCCGCGTCAAGCGCGGTCGGCAAGACGGGCGCGAGGGGGTTGAACCCCGCGGAGGAATGGGTCGTCGCGCAGGCGACCGCGGGAAAGATCGCCGACCTGGACGGCGCTCTGAATGCAGATCACACGAAGAAATTCCCTGAAGAAAAGGATCGAAAGCTCAGCGCGCAGTTTCTTGAGGACTTGCTGACGGGCACGCTACCCGGTGTCAAAATGCATCGACATGGCGTGCGAATCATCGGGGCGATCATTGACGAGTCGATTGACCTCAGAAATGCCCAAATCCCTTGGGAGGTCTGGCTGGATCATTGCCAATTCAATAAAAACGCAACTTTCGGCAGTGCGAGTTCCACTCGCGTGGTGTCGTTCGATGGCAGCACGTTTAACGCAGAAGCCACCTTCGACCGCATGAAAGTCGGAGACATCTTTTTCCGCAGGGCTGTGTTCGAAGGGCCGGTAAACTTCGCCTCAGCAGACATCGCCGGCCAATTCGTTGCAAGTGGGGCGCAGTTTCAGAACAAAGAACAGGGCGCCACCTTCAACAGCATGAAAGTCCGAGGCCACGCCTTTTTTAGTAATGCTGTCTTCGAAGGGTCAGTCAACTTTGTCTCAGCAGACATCGCTGGCAATTTCGCAGCACAAGAGGCAAAGTTTCAGAACAAGGAAAAGGAAGCAAGCTTCAACGGTATGAAAGTCGGAGGCCACGCCTTTTTCCGGAACGCCGTGTTCGAAGGGCCGGCAAACTTCAGCTTGGCAGACTTCACCAGCAATTTCGACGCGACTGGCGCTAAGTTTCAGAACAAGGAAAAGGGAGCCAACTTCAACAGCATGAAAGTCGGAGGCCACGCCTTTTTCATAAAAGCGGTGTTCGAAGGGCCGGTGGATTTTGTCCGGGCAGACGTCACCAGCAATTTCGAAGCAGATGAGGCAAAGTTTCAGGACAAGGAAAAGGGAGCTAGCTTCGGGAGCATGAAAGTCGGACAAAACGCCCTTTTCAAAAAGGCGGTGTTCGAAGGGCCGGTAGACTTCGGCTACGCCGACCTTGCCCGGCTTGATCTGTCCAGTTCTGTCTTGCCGAAAGTCGCTGCCCAATTCCGCATGCAAGGAATGATCTACAAATACATTCGCGCGGTTCCGAAAAACGAACCCGAGTCGCACAAAGCGCTTCTGAAGTTGGCTGACCAGTCGGCTTACACCGCTGATGTGTATAGCAACCTGGAAGAGTTTTTTTACGCCAGGGCTATCGCGCCGATGCAGACGAAGCTTTCATTGCAGGAAAATGTCGGGAGCGAAAAGAATACTTTCGCAGCGCTTTTGGCTCCTCCTTTGGCGCTTCTGTTGGTTACTGGTTTCGGTGGTTAGGCAGCTGGATGCTCGATCTCCTTGTAGGCTATGGACGTCGTCCGTGGCAGGCTGGCATTCCCTGGGCAGTTTTGGTCGCACTAGGCTGCGTCCTTTTTTCTCCCAATAGATGGAACCGCAAAGACCGGAGGACACGCCTCGGGTTTACAGTCGCTTCTGGTATAGCCTCGGCCTGTTCCTTCCCTTCGTGGATCTCCAAGCGGATAAAGTGTGGAAGCCAAAAGCCGATCAGACTTTCCTAAGAAGTCATATGCGTCTGCACATAATGCTGGGATGGATTCTGATTCCCATCGTCCTCGCCGCGCTAACGGGTCTCATTAAATAAGTAATGAGCCAAGGCAGGGAACTCGCTTCGGAAGCGCGATTCCAGATGAGCCGTACGGATCACTTCTGCTTAAAGCGCCGCTCATGGTCGAGCAGCCATTTCTTACGCCACAATCCGCCGCCGTAGCCGCAAAGTGTGCCATCGGCGCGAATGACGCGGTGACACGGGATCACGAGGCAAATCATGTTCGTGCCGTTCGCTCGGCCAACAGCGCGACGCGCGTTTTCATCGCCGAGGCGTTTCGCCATCCAGGAATACGAGCGGGTTTCGCCAACTGGGATTGACCGCAAAATTTTCCAGGCGCGCAATTGAAAGTCCGAGCCGACCGGCGCCAGCGGGATATCAAACTCAAGCTTTTTGCCAGAAAAATACTCAGCGATCTGTTGGCGCGCTGCCGTGAGATGACGATGCTCACCAGGGACAACATTCGTTCCCAATCGCTTTCGCAGGATCGATAATTCGCGTTCAGTCGCGCGGCGATCAATAAACTCCAGCAAGCGCAATCCTTCACCATCCGCAACGGCAATCATCGCACCCAGCGGCGTGTCGATTCGCTCAGCAAGCAATGGAGCATGAGCCCTTGCCGTCGTCGGCGGTTCGCCAAAAATTTTCGTGAACGCTTCGCGGAAACCGCTCTCTGATTCAAAACCGCTGCCATTTCTCGCTTCATCCACTCGACCGCCGCGACGCACGTCGCGCAAGGCCAATCCCATTCGCCGCGCACGATGATACGCTTGAAAGGTCATTCCGTAGTGGCGTTTGAATTGCCGGCGCGCAGTG
>Ga0137362_10001814_pt1 | contig 13562 bp, 7 predicted proteins | sample MadtaG_2_FD_104801 | JGI IMG/M metagenome (GOLD analysis project Ga0137362, IMG submission 104801) | Vadose zone soil microbial communities from Angelo Coast Range Reserve, California, USA - Mad1_100_16 metaG | ecosystem: Environmental > Terrestrial > Soil > Vadose zone | place: USA: California... | reverse complement strand
GTGGTCCTCACCCATTACAACGTAGCTGCCAACGTCGAGCAGCTCAACCAGGTTTTCCTGCTGCATTCCAACGACCGCATCATGGGCATTCTTCCTTTCTTTCACTCTTTCGGCTTCACCGGAACGTTGTGCCTGCCCACGGCAACTGGGATCGGTGTCGTTTTTCACCCGAATCCGCTCGACTCCCGCGTCATCGGCGCCCTCATTAACAAGCACGCCGTAACCATGCTTCTCGCTACACCAACTTTTCTCAATGCTTACACGCGCCGCTGCGAACCGGAAGAATTCGGCAGTCTGCGTTTTGTGATGGCCGGCGCTGAAAAGCTTCCGGAGCGTGTCGCTCAAGCCTTTGAAGACCACTTCGGTATCCGGCCGCTCGAGGGATACGGTTGCACGGAATGTTCGCCGGCGGTGACCGTCAACACGATAGATTTTCGCGCCGCATCGTTCCGGCAAGTGGGCGCGAAACGCGGCAGCATCGGCCATCCTCTGCCGGGAATGACGGTGAAGATTGTCGATCCGGATACCTTGCAGACGCTGGCTGTCAACCAACCGGGCCTGCTCCTGGTGCGAGGACCGAACGTCATGAGGGGTTACTTGAATCGCCCCGAAAAAACCGCCGAAGTCTTGCACGACGGCTGGTATAACACTGGGGACATCGCGATGCTGGACGAAGATGGCTTTCTGCGCGTCACCGACCGGCTGAGCCGCTTCAGCAAGATCGGCGGCGAAATGGTTCCGCATATCAAGGTTGAGGACAAGTTGCACGAACTAGCCGGAGCCGCGGACCAGATGTTCTTAGTGACGGCGGTTCCCGACGAAAAGAAGGGCGAGCGTTTGATCGTTTTGCACACGCTCCCTGAAGAACAGTTGGGAGAATGTCTTGACCGCCTTGCGAAGTGCGATCTGCCGGCTCTTTGGCGGCCACGGCCCGACCAATTCGTGCGCATTGAAAAGCTGCCTTATCTGGGAACCGGCAAGCTCGACTTGCGAAAGGCGCGTGAGATGGCGTTGGAAGTATCGCAAAGCGCTTGACCGCCAGAGTGTAGGCCCCAGTCTGGAGAGCAGGAATTGAACCGATGACAAGAGCAGAAGAACCGCGCAATTGGCGTGGCCTGTTCTTCCGCTTTATCATCGCGGCAACTGCACTGGCTATTTGGTTCTGGACTCAGGCGCTCATCGGCGCGCGGACGCTGCCGGCTTCCGGCATACATGATGCAATTCACGAGCTTACCGCAGGACTCAATTCCTACTTCTACCATTCGCCGGCTGCCACGAACGCTCTTCTAATCCTCAGTTCTGCTCTCATCGATGCGCTGGGACTTTTCCTTCTGGGACGCTGGCTCTTTGGCGCCAGCGTGCGGCCGTTTCTTGGACTCGTGATCCTCTTGGGGCTCCGCCAAGTGATGCAAACTCTCTGTGCGCTTCCCGCGCCACCGAACATGATCTGGCACTATCCCGGGTTTCCATCCCTGTTGGTCACCTACAATGTGTCGAATGATTTTTTCTTTTCCGGGCACACGGCGATCGCCGTTTTCGGCGGGCTCGAGCTGGCGCGCTTCGGCAAGCGATGGCTGACCGTCCTCGCCGTGGCGATCGTGCTCTTCGAAATTGCCACGGTGTTGATCCTGCGTGCGCACTACACCATGGACGTTTTCACCGGTATTATCGCCGCACTCTGGGTGGCGCGCGTTTGTGATCGTCTTCCCGGGCGATTCGGCGCTCGATTGTTTCAGAAAATCTGAGCCTGTTTCCGCGGTTCTCGACACTGATGACTAACGCAGGACATACGAGCTATACTTGCGCCACGGTGTGAAGTTCACGGAGCCGCCCAGGAGGTTCCCTGGGGTGTCCAGGCAGTTCTTAAAGATCTCTACGGCAATGGCTATGCCCTGGTCCAGGCTCGATGAATTCCGCCCCGTTTTTGGATAACTCCCCTCTCCCGATTGCGTCGAAGAAGAGGAGGAGTTGACGGGGTTGCGTGTGCTAGGTCCAGCCTTACTTCCGTATGGCAAGTATGCTTCGCCAGCCATTCTTACTCGCCTGCTGATTCTGCTTGTAATGGGCTTGTTCCTGGCGTCGCGAGTATCTGCTCAAGGTCAATCGGGGCCGCCTGCCTCTGGATTGACGGGACAGGACGTGGGGGTCGTGGTCGTCTCGGTCAGGGAGGCCTTCGGAGGCACGGTTGAAAACCTTGTGACCGTGTATCTCTACACACAAAGACAGCAGCTTTATTCCTCAGCAACTATGAATGCCGGAAGCATCCGATTCGAAGGCGTTCCCCTCGGTACATACATTGTCGAGGCGACTTCGCCCGGATATGCAAGTGCACGGGAGGAGATCGAGTTGATGTTGCGCAACGACCAGCGCCAGGTGCTGTTATCGCTCCGCGCTGCGTCTGATTCCTCGCCAAAACCGGTTGCGCCGGGACCTCCGCTTCTAGTCCCGAAAGTCCAGAAGGAGCTTGCCCGCGGGCTCGAAGAATTACGCGCAAATCACCTCGACGAGGCCCGCAAGCATCTGAGTTCCGCAGCGCGGCTGGCGCCCCTGCATCCTGATGTCAACTACCTTTTGGGCTTATTGGCTACGAAGTCGGGTGATCCGGTAGGCGCGCGCAAGTTTTTTGAAAAAGCCATTAGCGAGTACCCCAATCACGCGCACGCGCTTCTGGCCCTGGGGGAGCAGCTCCTTCAGGAAGGCGACCTATCCGGCGCAAAGACGTATCTGGATCGGGCAGTCGCGGCGGCTCCTTCCGTGTGGCGGAGCTACCTGATGCTTGCACATCTCTTCTTGCGCGTGGGGGATTTCGGGGAGGCCCAGCGCAACGCCGAACGCGCCCTCGAACTCGGCAAGGGCGACGCAAACAGCGCGAGGTTGGTCCTGGCAAAGGCGCTTGTCGGGCAAGGGAAAAAGGACCAGGCTGTCCTGACGCTTCAAGCCTTTCTTGACGCCAAGCCGATCGATTCGGAAGGTGCCGCGGCGCGCCGATTGCTCGATGGTCTCAGCAAAACGGCGCTCTCAAGCTCCCAGGCCGGAAGCGTGGAGATTGTTGCGGCGTCCGACCCGGCGCCGCTGCCGTCACCTTTGCCTGCTCCCGCCGGATGGCTCCCCCCAAGCGTGGATGACGCAATTCCGCCAGTGGAAGCCGGAGTTGCCTGTGACCTCTCCACTGTCATTTCCCGCGTGGGAAGGCGCGTCGTGGAATTCACCCGCGCGGTTGACCACTTCACCGCCACGGAACATTTCGAACATCAGGTTTTGGACGCTCAGGGTATCGCCAAACTGAGCGAATCGCGCAAATTCAATTATCTCGTTTCAATTCAGGAGGTCCGGCCGGGCTACATCAATGTGGACGAGTACCGGAACGGTAGCACCGGCTACGAAATGTTTCCTGGGGGCATTGCCACCGTTGGATTGTCTTCAATCGTTCTGATGTTTCACCCCGTCAACGTCAATGACTACGAGTTTAGCTGCGAGGGATTGGGCACATGGCAGGGAACTCACGCTTGGCAGCTCTATTTCCGCCACAAAAACGTGACGAGAAGTCCGATCCGAACCTATCGGATTAGTGGTCGCATCTATCCGGTGCCGCTGAAGGGACGCGCGTGGATCGCCGCCGGCAACTCGCAGGTCTTGCGCATCGAAACCGATCTGCGCGCGCCGCTGCCGGAAATCAAGCTGCTTGCCGAGCACTTGGCGCTTGATTACGGTCCCGTCCGCTTCAAGAGCCGAAACGTTCAGCTCTGGCTGCCGGCGGTCAGCGACATCTACTTTGATTTTAGAGGTGTGCGTATCCACCGCCGCCACAGTTTTACCGACTTCCTCTTGTTCTCCATCGAAGACAAGCAAAAAATCGAGAGTCCACGAGAACTTACGACGCCGGCAGAATCCTACCGATAAACTAGCCTCCCGGCTCGCCCGTCCCGGCCTTCGCCAAAGCCGTCATCGCGCCGCCGTGGCGGTGCTAATGCACGAATTTGGGCAAGCAGCCCCTCAGGGCAGCTTCCTAATTGGGGGTACACGAAACGGGGAAGTGCACTTGGTGCGAGATCAGATTATCCGAGATGCCAACGAATGCAGATATTAGGCCGTGACGTTCGGGAGCTTCTCCCGCTGCCGCCCAGCGGTGGACTCTAGAACTTAACGCCCCAAAAGGAAGCGTCTGGCTGCACCAACTCAAGGCCTACGTCCCAGGCCTCGTGGTCGCGCCATACCACTTGCGCCTCGGCAATCCGTCCGCTCGCGGGATTGATCAGCCGCACTCGCTGGCGAAGTGGCAATCCTGCGCCCACAACGGCCAGGCACCCGGACTTGCTGACGTCTACGGTCACCCCATTGGCGCGTTGCGGCGTGGAGCCCTCTTCCCATTCGACTTCAAATTTCACGCGGGACACCACCCGTGGATGGGTGCGGAGTCTTTCCCAGCGGTCTTGTAGGGCGGTATTTGCCGGGATTCTGAGGATTTTGCCGGTAAGATTGGTGGCCATCGTTTACCCCCATGCGTAAGTAGTCCCGGACCGGGCCGGGAGAGGAACCTCCAACTTAATCCGGCGCACCGTGGCAGTCAATAGTACCTTTTCCGATTTTGCACTCCCTCCCGGGCTGTGCAAAAGCTCTGCCGTATGGCGACTTGATCCTTCCCCGTCTGGCCCTGGGCTCCACCACGAGGGAATGCGCTCACGACCGCAAAGTCAGGTCCCTTCCTCTTACAACGCGTCGCCAGGCTTACAGCTGATTGCAGAACAGGAACTTGCCGCCGCTTTCCGCGATCTCATGGAGCTGGCTGCTTCCTACCAGCGTTGTCAAGTGCGGGACGTCGACGTCATTGCTCAGCACATACAATCGTTCCGGGCCCGTCCATAGGCGCACGAACTGAGGGCCATTGATAAACACAGGCGGGCTCCCCGGGGCATAAGAGCCATACTCCAGGTTATTCACCTGCCCATCCAACAGCAGTGCCGTTCGGTTGCTATAGAAGAGCACCGACGAGAAAGCGTAGTACGGTCCATTCAAGATCAAGCGGCCTGCGGGGGCGCGCTCCAAGGCGGTCGCCAGTGGCCTCGACGATAGATATGGGTCGAAAACCACGAGTGCCAGCCGGCTCGCGTGTATAAACAGCACCATCATGACGGCAAAAGCCAGAAACGCGCGGCGTCCTTTCAGAAACCATCCACCGAGCGCCCCGATCAAAAAAGCGACCCCGGCGATGAGGAGGGGCAATCGCAGGTAAGCAAAGGACCCGACCGTGAGATCGCCCATGTGACCCAAGGAAAGCGTGTAGGCTTTCGGATGCTGCTGCAAGGCGCGGGAAATATCTCCAGGAGCCGGTATGCCTCGAACCAGAATGAGAATCGCGCCGATCGCCACAACAGCGAGCGACGCGATTGCCGCGACAGTCCGCGTTCCGACCCGCAACCATCTTGTCTCCCCCGCCATCGCGCAGCCGGCCAAGAGCGCCAGCGCTGGATAAACGGGCATCGAATAGTATTCCTGCGTCGTCGAGAAGGTGAAAAATACAAGCAGGAAGCCGGTCCAGCACAGCGCCAGCAGGCGCGTGCGGCTCGCGCGATCCTCGGGCTTGTACCGGAGCGCCGCGGCCGCGGGGAAATACACGCTCCACGGGAACAACCAGAGCAGGTGCAGCAGCCAGAATGCCGCGCGCGGCACCGTATTATAGTCGCGCGGATAGCGCAGGTTCAAAAACCGCAGCACATGTTCGTTGATGAAATAGAACCAGAAAAATCCCCGGTATTCACCCGGGCCGCTGTGCATCGTGAAATCGAAATAAGGTGGCATGCGCAAGGTGGCCAGAACATGCCACGGCGCGGCGATGATCAGGACAATCAACGTTCCGCTGAGCGCGCGAATCCTCCGCCAGATTTCCCGCGAGAAGAGCTGGCGTGTGACCACAAGGTAGGTCAGTATGCCGCCCACGGGCGCCACCACCGCGATCAAACCCTTGAGCATCAGCCCCACGCCCAGGCTTGCTGCGAATAGCATGGCCCAACGGTGCGGCTGGGACTCTTTTGGGTCACAGGCTCGCTGAAAGGACCAGAACGCGAAACATACCGACAACGTAAGCATCACGTCCGGAATTTGGATTCGCGTGAATAACCAGAGGCCGGCGCAGGTCGCGAGAGAGAGTCCCGCATAAAAACCCTCTCGCTCCCCAAACGCCCAGCGGGCGTAACGCGAAGTCACCCAGCAGAGCAGGATGGCAGCCAGTGCGACAGGGATGCGGGCTACCCAGTCGTGGACGCCAAGAAAGCGGTAACTCGTGGCAATGAGCCAGTAAATCAGCGGCGACTTTTCCAGGTAGGGGACGCCGTCAAGGCGTGCGATGACCCAGTCGCCCGAGTCCAGCATGTTCCGCGCGATTTGCGCCTGGACCGCGTCCACATCGTCCATCAATGAGGGTGGAGAAACAATGCAGCCAAGAAAAATGGCGGAGGCGAAAAGAACTACGATGAGGCCAGAGTGAAGACGCCGTCTTGAGCCGTCCGAACCGGCTTCGTCCGGGGCGTCGTCTGAATATTCCACTGTTTGATCCATAGAAACAATATGAGCACACCCCACAAATGGTAGCCGAGGTTGGCGCGGCGTTCCATGTGCTCTTCGATCAGGCTCGCGACGCCTTCACTCCGGAAGAGTTTCGTTGCTTCAATTGCTTGGGCGCTGAGCGTATCCAGAAGTAGCGGTCGCAGCGCTCCACGCAACCAGTCGTGCGCCGGAATGTCCAGCCCGGTCTTCGCTCGTTGCAGCACGGCCCCGGGCAGCTTGTCTTTCATCAGATGCTTGAGAATCACTTTTTGCCGGCTCCCTTGAATCTTGAATCGCTCCGGCAAGGAAGCGGCAAATTCCACGACGCGATGATCCAGGAACGGCGGCCGCACTTCCAGCGAATGCGCCATGCTCATGCGATCGACCTTCTGGAGAATATCGTCGGGCAAATAATAGGACTGATCGAACGCCAGGTAGCGAGTGAGCGACCCCGCTGGAGTGCAAGATATCATCTCGCTCTCGTAAAGGTCGTCTACGCTCGAGCCGTTGCACAGGTGAAGCAAGTCTTGCTGCTGACTGTGCGAAAAAGTCCCATTCCAGTAGGTGTGTGCAGCGTCCGCGGTTAGCAGCGTGCCTTCGAAGAATCGTTTGACTTTGTACTCCAGGCTGATCTTGTCATTCGACACCGGCCAGACGCGCAGAGCCCTCAGGAGTCCCTCGCGAAGCCTTCGCGGCACGCGTCGCGTCGGCCCGGCCAGACGATTCGCTTGGTACGTGATGTACCCCCCGAAAAGTTCATCCGCCCCCTCTCCGCTCAGCGCCACAGTTACATGTTGGCGGCTCAGCGCAGCCAGGAACCATACCGGCACGGCGCCGGCATCAGCAAAGGGCTCATCGGAGTAATAGGCCAGTTCCTCAATCGCCGTTGCCAGATCCAGACTCGGATTGAGATCCAGTTCATGGTGTTGTGTTTCATACCGTTCGGCGATATCGCGGATGTAACGCGTCTCATCAAAGCTTCTGCCTTGAAAAGAAATTGAGAACGTATTGACGCGCGAGCCGGAAACTTCCCGCACGTAATGCAAGATCGTCGAAGAATCCACACCGCCGCTCAACCACAGCCCCAGGGGCACATCCGAAATCAGGTGATCGCGGGTGGACTGCAGCAGAAGCGCGTCCAATTGGTCGGCGGCGGAATCCAGGGACAGCCTTTCCTGCGTTTCGAAACGCAGCCGCCAATACGCTTCCGTTTTCACCCGGCCATCCCGCCACTCCAGAAAGTGACCCGGAGGCAACTTTTCTATCCCTTCCACGAGTGTACGCGGACAAGGCACGTAGTTCAGGGACAGGTAATGGTGCAGCGCGGTGAGATCAATGGTTCTTTCGACTTCGGGGTGCGCGAAAATCGTCTTCAGCTCGGACCCGAAAATAATGTCACCGCCCCGGCGATGAATATACAGCGGCTTGATGCCCATCCGGTCGCGCGCCAGGATCAGCCTTTTCTCCCTCGCGGACCACAGCGCGATCGCAAACATGCCGTTGAACCGCCGGAAGCACTCCGTGTCCCATCTGAGAAAGGCCTGCAGAACTACTTCTGTATCGCTGCGGGATGTGAAGGTGTGGCCCGCGTCCTCCAGCTCGTCTCGCAATTCAGCGTGATTGTAGATTTCCCCATTGAAGACGACGACTGTCTCACCGTCCTCGCTGAACAAGGGCTGCTCGCCGGCCCGTAGGTCGATGATCTTCAGGCGCACGGCTCCCAGCGATATTTCCGCGGATTCGTAGGTACCCTGCTGGTCGGGACCGCGATGAAGGAGCGAATCTGTAGCGGTGCGGATCCGGGCAGGATCAATAAAACTATTGCCGTGCGTAAAACCAGTTATGCCGCACAAATTTGTTTGGTCTCCGTCTTCGGCCACCGCAGTCATCTCAGCCGGTTGCTTGTGCCTGGACCGTTCGCTATTGGAACTCGATCATCCTGAGATGGTTGCCTGGCAAATGACCCGTTGGGTTCCGTCGTGCAACGTGCTTGGGTCAGAGTTTACACCAATTTTCCTTGGAGACAACATTGGATTATTTCCTTTGGCCCCTCCTGTCAACGTCGCCGAAGGCGAAGTGGACGGACGTGGCGTTGGCGTCATTTTGCGTTCTATCGGTCTCAAGTAAGAGTAATATGGGGGGCAGAGGACGGAGTATCGGTCAGCCTCGGCCGATCGTTTGGTTGCCCGTTTCTTCCTCCTTGACTCTGGCGTTGTGGATCCATCTTCGCTGGTCCCCCCTAGGGAGCGGATTATGATGCTCGTGCGCATTAGTCTCCTTGCTCGATTCCTGCCGCTTCTGCTCTTTTGCGCCCTTTTTTCAACCCCACTCTCCAGGGCGCAATCTCAATCCGGCCCGGGTCAACAAGGCATTCGGCGGCTTCAGAGTGTCCTCACAGTGGAAGTCCGCGAGCCCGACGGTTCTCCCTTGGGCGTCTACGCGGTCGTCAACCTGTATGCCTTGGGCGGCGACTCCGTTGGGTCTGCGCCCCTCAGGGGTGGGCGGGCGGAATTTCGCGTTCATTCCAGCGGCCGCTACACCGTGGAGGTGAGCGCGCCAGGTTACGAGAAACATACGGAGCAGGTAGAACTCGGGTTGGGCGGCCAGCGCCAGATAATCTTGGTTACGCTCGTCCCCGAGGGCGGAGCCAACGCGTCCATTGCCCAGGCAGGAGCCCCCATCCTCGCTCCAAATGCGCAAAAAGAGCTAAGCAAAGCGCTGGAAGCGATTCGCGAAAACAAACTCAATGATGCGAGGAAGCATCTCGAAAAAGTCACTCAGGCTGCTCCCGCCAATCCGGATGTCAACTATTTGTGGGGATCGCTTTACGCTCGGCTCGAGGAGTGGGCCACGGCGAAGACTTACTGGGAAAAGGCCGTACAAATCTATCCGCATCACGCCTTCTCGCTCGCCGCACTTGCCCAGTTGACTGTGCGCGAGGGAGACTTGCCGGGCGCGATCCGCTATTTTGAACGCGCCGTTGAAGCGCAGCCCTCTTCTTGGCGCTTTCAAGCGGCCCTCGCGAATGCTTGCCTGCGCAATCAGGAGTTCGAGAAGGCCCAAAGCCATGCGGAACGCGCGATAGAACTCGGCAAGGATCGTGCCGGCCAGGCGCGCATCATCCTTGCTCAAGCCCTGCTCGAAAAAAACGATCGCCGGCGCGCCGTCAAGACACTGGAAACTTTTCTTTTGCAGCAACCCTCCGATCCTTTGGCGCCGGAAGCTCACCGCATTCTTGACACTCTCGTGAATTCCGCCGGCGCTGCTCCTGCTGCTTCAACGTTGGCGGTGGCTGCTCCAGTCAACTCTGGCGTCGCCTTTGTCGCCGGGGAACTCGCTCTACCCACGCTCTGGATGCCGCCCGATGTTGACGAAAATATGCCCGCGACGGAATCCGGCGTCGCCTGTCCTTTGCAGGAAGTCTTGGACGAAGCAGGGATTAGGCTCCGCGGCTTCGTCGATGCCGTGAATCGCATCAGTGCGACGGAATCGCTCGATGATGAAGTCTTAGACCGTTCCGGCTTCCCGACGAAACGCGAATCGCGCACCTTCAGTTATGTTGCCTCGATCCAGGAGTCCAGCCCCGGCCTTTTGCGCGTCGACGAGTATCGCAACGGCTCAGCCGCCCTGGACCTTTTCCCCGAGCATATTGCGACCCTGGGATTGACTTCCCTGGCGCTCATCTTTCATCCCATGTTCAAAGACGACTACGATTTCTCGTGCGAGGGTTTGAGCCGCTGGAGAGACGGGCTCGCCTGGCAAGTTCACTTCCGCCAGAATCCGCAAAAACCCGCGCGGATGCGTGGGTATCGGACCGGGGATCAATTCAGCCCCGTCGCGCTTCGCGGCCGCGCCTGGATAGCCACTGATACCTTCCAAGTCGTCAGCCTTGAGACTGATATCGTCGCCCCTATTCCCAAGATCCGTCTAAAGGCCGAGCACATTTCCATCGAGTACGCTCCCGTGAGATTCCGCAAGAACAATCAGGAGCTTTGGCTTCCGCAGAATGCCGAGCTCTTTTTTGACTATGGCGGCCAGCGCATGCATCGCCGCCACCATTTGCACGAATACATGTTGTTTTCCGTCGACGAGAAGCAACGCATTTCCCCGCCTAAGATGGAAACGGGGGCTGCTCCTGGTCTGCCGGAGTCTCAGCACAATTTGTAGAGGAGAATTTCGCCCACTCGCCTGACTCTGCGCAGTCCTGCCAGCCGTCGCCCTCTCCCCGTATATCCTTGAATGAGCATCCTCCTGCCGCCCCTGTGGCCGCAGAGCGCCCCACTAAGAATAATCTTCTGCTTTTCCGCAGGGGCGCTCCGCCCGCTAAGGTGAATTCCTGATAGGGGACCAAGTAGATGCCGGATTGAAGAATCTCCAGGAATCATCAGACTATCCGCCAGCTTGGCGATATTTCTGTGTCCTGGGCTCTGCTTGCCGCCTCGGTCGGATTGCATCCCGGGTTGTTACTTGAAAGGAGCGATCGCACCCTATGTTGCGCCTGTCTGCAAGACCCTTGTTCTCATTAATGGTCCTGCTTGTCGCAGGATCTCCTTTGTTTTCAGCCATTCCCGCCACTGGCACGCTCTCGGGTACCACAAGCGTCGTGAACTGGTCGGGTGGTCCTTTCACGGCGGTTGCAACTGACACTAGTTCTTGCACCATGCTGAACTGTGACACTTTTTTTCTCACCATCAACACTCCGGCTGACTTCTACACCACTCACCCGAATGATGAAGTCCAGATTCGGATCACCTGGCAAGGAAGCACGAACGAATTCGACCTCTACCTGTTTGATCCCTCCGGAAATCTTCTGGCCTCTTCGGTGCAAGCCTTTGAGACTTTCGAAGAAATCGACGCAGGGCCTTTGCCTCCCGGGACCTACAAACTTGTCATTGTGGCCTCGCAAACCGTGAATGTCTCCTATTCCGGAACGGCACAGATCGCTCCGGACCCCACAGTCGCCAACGGCAAAGCTCGCTACCAGCCCGGCAAAATGATCTTCAGTGCCCCATTCGAGCTCCCACGCCCGAACGATCCAGCAAATTCTGGCGCTACCCTTGTCTTAGATCAGGATGTCGAGCCGCGCATTGTCCACGATTCCCTCGGCAATCTTTACGCGGCTGCAATTCAAGGGGTTCCCGGCGGAGTGGATGTCTGGAAGTCCTACGATGCTGGAAAGACATTTACTTATCTCGGCCAGCCCGACGGCACTCAGGTCGCGGCCACCACAGGTCTCACAACGGGCACTGGTCTTGGAGGCGGCGATGAAGACCTCGCTGTCGGCACCTCCGGAAACGTCTACATGAACTCGCTTTGGCTGGGCTCGACCACTCAGGCCAGCTCCTTCAATGGCGGCAACGCCTGGGTCGTCAATCCACTCTCTTCCGATATCCCTGCTGATGACCGCCAGTGGATAGCCGCGTACGGTGACCGGACTCTCTATTTGACCTATAAACAGCTCGGGCTTCTCCTCAACGGCACCGTCAGCATTGTCGTCGTTAAGTCAACCGATGGTGGCATCACTTTTCCGCAGATCGCTCAGGTAACTACGCCCGTCGCCGGCGTTCAGCCCGGTGATCAAGGCAACATTGTGGTGGACCCGAAAAACGGAAACGTATACAACGTGTTCTTCGATCAAACCAGCACCCAGGTCTACCTCGCACGCTCCACCGATGGCGGCGTCACATTTAGCTTGAAACTCGTCTATCAGGGCCCCGCAGACACATCCCTTGCGCACGTCTTCCCTGCCATCGCCGTTGACGGCGGCAGCAACCTGCATGTTGTTTTCTCCGATGGAATCAATACGTACCTGACCACCTCGCAAGATTTAGGCGCAACGTGGTCCCATGTAGTGCGTGTAAACAACGGGGCCTCAACGCGCACGGCAATTCAGCCGTGGGTGGTCGCCGGTGATGCCGGCAAAGTAGACGTCACCTGGCTGGGCTCTGCTTCCACAAGTTTTTTGGACAGTTCCGCTCAGTGGCAGGTCTTCCTGGCTCAATCACAGAACGATTTCGCCAGCGTGCCGGCATTCGCGCAGAGCACCGTGACCGGCGTCGTCCACGTTGGCCCCGTCTGCGTCAACGGCCTAGGTTGCGCCTCCGGCACACGGACCCTCGCGGAGTACTGGACGCCCGATGTCTACCTGGACGGCAACGCCTTGATCGTTTACCCCGACGACAAGAACTCCGCGCTGCCATCCGGAGCGGCTCGCACCTGGTTCGTCCGGCAAACCGCTGGATCGACGGTCATCCAGACGGTGCACTAGTTTCCGGCGAAAGAGGGGACGGGAGCCGGACGGGGAGGAGGGAGGCCTGGGGCGCCTCCGAGGTTCCCTCCTCCTTTCCCTTCGATTACTCGAGACTCTCACGGTGTTTGCTTTATCTGCCCTGCAAAAACAAAAAGGCCGGTCGCGGCGTTAACCGGACCGGCCTTTTCTGTTTTAATCCCGGCGGCGACCTACGTTCCCACACAGTTACCCGTGCAGTATCATCGGCCCGGCGAGGCTTAACTTCCGTGTTCGGGATGGGAACGGGTGTGACCCTCGCGGTATGACCACCAGGAAACTGGAAACTCGCGTACCGATTCCCATGCTCATCCCGAGCAAGGGATCGCGAGTGCGACAACAGAATTTGGCTGGCATTACAAGTTCGACTCTTCGTCGAACACCACTGTGCAGAATTGGCGGTTCTTTTTCTGACTCTTACCGAGTCAGTTCTGCTCTTCCTCACGGGAACTCTTGCCGAGTTCCCTCAAAGACGATTTGAGAAAGTTTTATGATTAAGCCGAACGGGCGATTAGTACGGGTCAGCTTCACGCATTGCTGCGCTTCTACCCCCCGCCTATCAAAGTCGTAGTCTTCGACTGCCCTTCTTATCCGCCGAAGCGGATTGGGAGACCTTATCTTAGGGCGAGCTTCTTGCTTAGATGCATTCAGCAATTATCTCTTCCAGACTTCGCTACCGAGCGATGCCCCTGGCGGGACAGCTCGTACACAAGAGGTCTGTTCATCCCGGTCCTCT
>Ga0137362_10001811_pt1 | contig 13564 bp, 6 predicted proteins | sample MadtaG_2_FD_104801 | JGI IMG/M metagenome (GOLD analysis project Ga0137362, IMG submission 104801) | Vadose zone soil microbial communities from Angelo Coast Range Reserve, California, USA - Mad1_100_16 metaG | ecosystem: Environmental > Terrestrial > Soil > Vadose zone | place: USA: California... | reverse complement strand
TGCACATCCTTCCAAAAGGCTTCGTGCGCATCCGTAACTTCGGCTTTTTGGCCAACCGCAAACGCGCCACGCTCCTACCGCTTTGCTTTCAGTTGTTGGGTTCGGAACAACAGCCGCAAGTAGAACAACAACACGCCTCTTCCACCGAAGACTGTCCCGATCTTTGGCGCTGCCCTAAATGCGGTGGACCGATGAAGGTCATCGAAAGACTCACCGCTGCCGAAATTCAACTTCGTTCTCCACCATGGATCAGCTCTGCGGCATGAAACCACTCTCCTCAACTCGAAAACTCTGGGTACTTCCAGGCACTCCGCATCTCTCTGCCTCGCCGTCAAACCGATCCCTTCTTCCACCTTCTTCGACCACACTCTTTGCGATACTTTTTCGCCGTAGCCAATTTTCCGCGTGCACGGTGTCATGTGTCGTGCCCTGCAGCACAGTCTCGCCACGGCCTAACGCCGCTCCTTACCACAATTGAATTTGCATAGGGCCCGCGTCCACCGCAACCACGGACGGCCACGTCCAAACGGCTTTACCGGACGCGCGCAGAACTCCCCGCCTTCGTTCACTCCTTACCGAGAACGCGCATCCGTTAAAGCGCTAGCGTTTATATCCACGGAACTCCTCGTTTTCCTAAGTCAGAGACTCAAATATATCTGGATATCGAAGGACTGCCTGACAACGAGTCTTATTACCTCATCGGCGCTTTGGTTATCTCTGAGGGAAAAGAGATCTTCCACTCGTTTTGGGCAGATCACGAATCCCAAGAGCCGGACATGTTCTCCCGGTTCGTCGAAGCGGTTTGCCAGTGGGATGATTTTAGAATCCTGCATTATGGGAGATATGAAACAGTCGCCTTGAAACGGATGAAGACGAGGTTGCCAGAGTCCCTCCACTCGAAGATCGATGCGATCCTCGAGCGAGCAACAAATGTGCTATCGGTCATACATCCTCACGTCTATTTTCCGGTCCACTCCAGTGGCCTTAAAGAGATTGGCCGCTTTCTTGGGTTTGAGTGGGCCAATGAAAACGCCACAGGGTTGCAGGCGATAGTTTTGCGAAAGAATTGGAAGAAGACTAACGCCCCCGATATCAAAGCTCAACTCCTTCAATACAACCAAGATGATTGCCGTGCATTGAAGCACGTCGTTGAGTCTATCGGCAGGTTGGTCTCGTCGGACGCGCCGCCGCCTGGCCAAGCGCGAAGTTCAGCAATCAATACAGCGGATTTGAAACCAGCGAGTAGCAGGTCTCACAGATTTCGGAAAATCGAGTTCGCCCTACCCGGACTTGATGTTGTCAATCGATCCGCATACTTCGACTATCAGCGTCAAAAAATATTCGTTCGAGCCAGCACATCACTCAAGCGGCTACTTACGAAAGTCACGCCGAGGCGGTCGCGTCTAAAGCCAAATAAAGTTCTTCAAATCGAGGCTAAGAAGTGCGTTTCATGCGGGAGCAGGAAGATTTCTCAGTTGCGTCCAGTCAAGAGAACGGCGGTCGATCTGAAGTTTTTCAGGAGTGGTGTAAAGAAGTGGATCACAGATTACTTGTCGTGGAATTATAAGTGCACGAAGTGCGGCACTCTCTTTGTTCCAGAAGGTGTTCCCCCCGGAAGAGCAACAAAGTACGGACAGGGACTTGCGACCTGGTGTATATACAACAACGTGGCCTGCGGGCAGAACATGCTTAGGGTCCGGCAGGCCTTAAACGACATCTTTGATCTTGACATCCCACAGCCCACAATTTTCCGTTTTAAGTCATTCTTGCGTGAAACGCTTCAACCGATATACGACAGAATCCTTGCCCACCTACTAAAAGGATCGGTCCTTCATATCAACGAGACTGAGGTGAAGTTGAGAGGTTGCGAAGGTCATGTTTGGGTGTTTGCCAGCATGGACGCAGTCTATTTTGAGTATCGCGACTCCCGAAAGGCTCAATTCCTTGGACCGCTTCTCGAGGAATTTCAGGGCGTTCTTATTTCTGACTTCTTTACCGGGTACGACTCCCTGAAGTGCCCCCAACAGAAATGTCTAATACATCTGATACGAGATATGAATGAGGATCTGCTCGGCAATGGCTTTGACAACGAATATAAAGATATGGTGCAGAGATTCGCGCACCTGTTGCAGCAGATTGTCGAAACGGTTGACAAGTATGGCCTGAAGCGGCGACATTTTCGGAAACACAGAAATGATGCCGTCCGGTTCCTCAAGTCAGTTGAGACGGCGCACTATTCGTCGCCAATCGCAACGACGTACCAAGAGCGAATGGGCAAGTATGGCTCGAGATTTTTCACTTTCTTGGACTACGATGGAGTGCCGTGGAATAACAATAATGCTGAGCATGCGATTAGGGGCTTTGCGAGGGTTCGCAGATTTGCTGACGGCAGGTTCACCGAGGACTCAATCCGAGAGTACCTGGTCATGCTGAGCGTCGCTGAAACGTGTGGGTATCAGAACATCGGGGTACTTGAATTCTTGCTTGCGCACGCTAACAATTCTTCCGCTTGCCAGTTGTCGCTGCAATAATCAGAAAGGCGGAGTGTCGCTCTCGAGAGAAAACAGAGAAGTGGTTCTGGCGTTGCGGGTCTGCACCTCTGATCTGGTCGTCACGCTGGGCTTGTCCGCTTCAGTCCTTGAAAATATTCTCGCTAAACGGCTATTCAATGATTAAGGGCGGCAGAAGCAGCGCGCTTTGTTCCCTGAGAGAATGACCGCCGCTTCGCGCGTAAGGTGACGCGCGCGGATCGGACTTCGAAGCGCACGCCTTCAGCGTGCTGTAAATAGGCAACGATCTCAAACAAGTTGCGAGCCTGAGGGTTGCCACGGGGACCGAGCATCCGCATCAGACTTTTCGCTGAGCGGTGGGTAACGTCGCTCAATTTAGTAAAGCCAACTGTGGCATTGATGAAATCGCGCAGTATGATCTTGCCGGTTTCCACGTCACCCGAGAGAAAGTTTTCGATTCCCTCTCGGAGAAGCGCCTTGCGGTAGCCAGGATCGCGTTTTACGCGCGCCCGGATTGTTTCCTTGAAATCTCGTGTCAAAGCCATTGTAGTCATCTTCCTGCCACTTTCCGTTGTTTGTAGTCTTGCCATCGGGCCAGCGCAGTATTGATATCCTCCTGTTGACGTTTTTTCGTTCCGCCGCCAACAAGGATTACAAGGCGGCAGCCATCTTTGCCGAAGTAAATCCGGTAGCCCGGACCAAAGTCAATCCGGTACTCATGAACACCGGCCCCGATACCCTTGGCGTTGGACAAATTGCCCTGCTGGATGCGCGCCAGAGCTGCCGCCACCTTGGCTGCTGCCTCCCGGTTCAGACCGTCAGACCAAGCGGCAAAACCCTGTCGAGGTATTCGCGTACTTCGACCATAACTTATGGTAACACATACGATACCATTGTCAAAGGGCTACCTAACCGGTCTTTTCCCGATGCGCAGCCTTCTCTTGAGTAAGCTCCGGCGCTGCATAAGCGCAGAGAGGCCCACGCCGCTCACAGCCAGACCCCGCAGCGAACGCGCAGTCAAGGGCGACCGTAGGGCGTCGCGTCAGCGGGTTAGCCCTTTGACGGCGGCGAGAACCGAGCGATTGTCAATCGTTCAGAGCTTGATAACGCAAATTCTGGCATCAAGGAATTTGGAACAGCGGTTGGTACCCCGCAAGAAGGAAGTTTTTCGCAGGACTTGGCAGCGTCTATATACTTATCAGTTATCTAATATTACATCTTAAGTAAATGGTCGGGGCGAAAGGATTTGAACCTTCGACCTCCTGGTCCCGAACCAGGCGCGCTAGCCAGGCTGCGCTACGCCCCGACAACCCACAGCGACAGACCAACATCGCCGCAAGGAACTCTAGAATATCACAGCAATCTAGCATCGCCTACAGGCCAGTTTCTTGCTATGTCCATCGCGCGCTAAGCATGTCGGTCGATTATGACTTCAAACAAGCAAACGCCGCTACACTTGATTCGAGCGCAACGGCGTTTTCCTCAACCTTGGTTTCTTATTAGAAGCTGAATCTCAGCATGAACTCCATCACGCGTGGACCGGTCAGTGTCTGGCTGTATTTGCCGAAGCTGCCGGAATTATCAATCGCCGGCAACGCGCTGAACACGTCAAATCGCACGCTGTTAGTCACATTGAACACTTCCCAACTGAACGCCAGCTTCTGCCGTTCGGTAAAGTTCCACTCTTTGCGCAACGCCATGTCGAATCCAAAATAACCCGGCCCGCGGAGAACGTTGCGGCTACCCACCCCACCAGGGAACGGATAGTCGAACGCCGCAATTGCCGCCGTCGGGTTCTTGAATTCGTTCATGTCTCCATTTGAGTCCGTGAAAGCTCCAGTTTGCGGTTTCGCGCCCACAAGGTTGGCCACGCCGTTGAGTTCCCAGTTCGTCGGGAATTGGAAACCGTTCTGCACGCTGAACGGCAGTCCGCTTGACCATCTGCCGAGGCCCGACCATGACCATCCACCGAGCACCGCGTTGAGGCCTCGGTTCCAGTTCGCGCCAATGTAACGGTTGCGTCCAAATGGCAGTTCGTAAACCCAGTTCGTGTTGAACTGGTGCGTCATGTCGTAGTCAGAAACGGCGCGGAACTGTCCCGGATTAAACGGATTGTAGATCTCACCCGTCCCGAAGAAGCTGCCTTGGAAGAGGGAAACTCGCTCCGCGTCAGAGGTCTCGTCGATCGATTTTGAATACGAATAGTTGAAATCCATCGTCAGTCCGTGGGTGGCTCGGTGGTGCAGCATGACCTGCAAGGCGTTGTAATTGCTCCGCCCGCCGCTTGTCCATGCGAACAGAGACGCATCCTGCGCCTGATAGAAGGCAAATGGCCCATACCCGGATGCCACCTGGCTGTTCCTCGGGAAGTAATTCACGCCACTCAAGTTGGCGTCCGGAATTCCCGAGGTGTCCCAAACGGACAATGGCGTCGTTTCGTTCAGGCTGCCACTGCAAAACAGTGCGTATGCGGCAACCAGTGGACTCGTAGTTGAAGTCGGCGAGCTTGAGTCCGTGCACGACCCTGAACTCACCGAATACGCGCCACCAGCTTTCAATGGCTGCATCATGTTGGTCCAGTATTGTGCTACCTGCGCCGACACGCCCGGAGAGGCCGCAAACTGTTCGACCGATGTACCTTGGCGATATACCTTCGCTAAGGCCGTTACTGCCTGGAAATAACTTAATTTCGAGCTTGGGTCAAAAAGGTTTACGGGCTGCGCCAGATCTTTTTCTTGCAGCAGGCGGCGGCCGAGCCGCCCAACGTAAGCAAGCTCCAAAGTGAATCCACGCTTCAGCTCTCGCGTAATGGAAAAGTCAAACGCGTAAGAATACGGCGTCTTCAACTTGTCGTCGAGTCCCCAGTAAATCGAGAAGGCATCGGGGGGCGTTACCGGGAACCCTGGTGTTGGCGCAGGGAAGAGCAGCGAAGCTGGAAGGTCATGCTCGCCGGTATACCTCGGCGCGGTGTCCAGGCTAACCGTTCCCGGCGGAAAGGTTGCATTGGAAATGAACCCAAACGACCCTTGCTGATCGTACGTCGTGATCACGCCTTGTCCAAAATGATCGTAATAAATGCCGGCTCCAAACCGCACCGAGCTCTTGCCTGGGCCTCCAAAGATGCTGCCCAGCAAGCCATCTTTGTAACCGGGAGACCATGCCATCGACAAACGCGGCGCGAGATTCTTGTAGTCCCAGGCCCATGCGCCAGGCTTTCCGTTCGCGGGACCGCACAAATCCATGTTGAAGTCCGGCGAATAGGAAATCCCCTGCACCATGTCTTTCATCCGAGTTTGAAAGAAATTATCGAGGCTGAAGCTCGGGCAAACCTGATTGCCGTTGCGCTCGTACGGTGGCTGCAGCAGCGAATAGCGCAGCCCGTAATTCAGCGTTAGATTGCTTTTCAACCTCCAGGAATCTTTTATGTAAAATTCCAATTCGTTGTCCCGGTAGCTGCGATTGACGAACGCCCCGGGAGGTAGGAACTGCCCGGATTTGTTCTGCACATAAACCGTGTCGGTCTCTGTCAGCACGCCGGCAAGCGCCATCATCGGAAAGTCATACGAGTCCTGAAACCCGCTGTCCACCGCGGGAAAGCCGAACGCCGCGGGATCGAAGCTTCCACCGACGTTGGAAATACCCGTCGGAATCAAGAAGCCGGCATTTGTCAGCGAATCGCTAAATGAGTTGGCGTTTGTGCTGTTATTGTTCGTGATCAGCCGATAATTCGCACCCAGCTGAATCGTATGGTTGCCCTTCGTCCGGCTGAAATCGTCCGTAAAGTTATGTACCGGAACAATGGTGGTGGTGCTGCGATTTTGCGAAGTCGTTGTATCCAGTCCACGCAACCTGACAAATGCATCGAGCGCATTGCCATTCACTCCCAGGCCCTGCCGGATATATCCATAGTGGAATGAATTCGCCGTGCTGGGGCTGATCACCCATTGGTACCCCACCACTATCCCTTTTGTATTGTTTGTCGCTACCGTGGAGTCCGGTTGGCCGGGAAATTGTGGCGCCCCCGTATTGGTTCCAGGTGAAACACCGCGCGTCGTGGTGGGCACTCCATGATCGTTTTGCAATCCGCCCCGCACGAATAATGTCTGGTTCTTGGTTAGATTGAAATCAATCCGGCTGATATACGTGTCGAGTTTCGATGGTGTACCGGAAGAGAATGTAAATGCTCGGTAATTGAGTCCGTCGCCGAGTTGGTCACTGTTCGCGTGCGGATATTTGTTCAATGTCGCAATCACGTTTGGATCCACGCCGGGGCCCCACGGACACGTCCCCAAGCCGGAACAATTCGGGTCCATAGACGCAATCTGCGATGGTCCGAGCGCGTTGTAGCCCGGCTGAGCAGTGTAGGTGGCGCCGCTCAAACCATTCACGCTGCTCCCCCCGGGACAAAGTGTTGTGTTGAGGCTACCGTCGGGATTCGTCTGGCACTGGTACTGTATAACCCCGTCGCGCAACGAATCGCTTGGAACCGACCGCGTCACTTGAAAGCTTTCCCGCGTTCGCTGTCCTTCGTATGCCAGGAACACAAACAATCGATCCTTAATGATCGGACCGCCGTAGCTTCCGCCAAATGTATTTCTCAGCAGCCGCGGAGGAATGTTCGGTTCGCCGTTCTGCAATTCAGCGTGCTTGTTGAAGTAATCGTTGGCCACCATATTGGTAGGCCGGTTGTACTCGTAACCAGTGCCATGATACTGATTCGTCCCGCTCTTGGTGACCAACTGTACTTGCGCCCCGGAAGAGCGCCCCTGGTCAGCATCCGAGTTCGTGGTCACCACCCGGAATTCCTCGATCGAGTCCAGCGTCGCGCGTAAAGCCCCCTGGAATGCCGTCCCCTGCACTTCGTCGTTGTCTCCGATTCCGTCTAGCGTAATGTTCGTTTGGTCGCTGCGTGCGCCATTTACCGAGCCGCCACGGCTGTCGCCATTGGTATCCACTTTTCCGCGATCCGCGACCGTCACCACACCGGGCTGCAGACTCAGAATTCCAGCAGGGTCCCGTCCTTCGAACGGCAACGACGCAATCTGCGTCTGGCCGAAAGCTGTGCCAATTGTAGCGTCCTGTGTATTAATCACCTGAGAGGTTGTTACGACTTCGACGACGGTCGCTACGCTTGCCAACTGCATTTTCACATCGTTTGTCGCCGGTGTTCCCACCAGCAGCTGCAATCCTGTTTGCTTGTAGGTTGCGAACCCAGAGGCCTCCACGGTAAGCACGTACGTTGTGGGGCGTACTTCCGAAAATCGATAAGCGCCGTCTTTATCTGTTTTTGATGTAAGTGTTACGCCTATTTCAGCATTGGTTAGAGTGACCGTCGCCTCTGGAACCGATGAACCATTTATATCAACTACCGTTCCGCGCAAGGAGGTGGTGGCGGATTGTCCCATCACCGCGTTGCCAGAAACTAGAGATACCATCACCACTACGATAAAAAGGCCAAGCAGGCCTTTATTATGCCGAAGCATGAAAGACTCCTTTTCCGCACCTGACTTCATTTATGAATATCGCTAACTTCTTCTTGCGAGTTGGCGCACACCCTGTGGCTGATCGCGCTCTTGGCGGAAGCTCTTGCAGCGCTGCGCTTTGCGCAAATCCACCGACTCACCACAGTTCTCTTAATTATTGGACAATCTTTTAGGACGATTTTAGCCGGATGTCAATACATGTTCTTCAATACTGTGGTTCATAAATTTTAGTTCTGTTTTAGATTCGACACTGATTGACCCAAATCTAAAAAATATCGCATCTTCGCAGTTGCAGTCCTGATCGCCGTAAGCTCTTCATCACCTTTGACGTGAATTCCAAAGGTACCTCACGAGTCCTTCACAAAATCGGCATAGGGGACTTCGACGCGCAACCGCTGGATTTACATTCAGTGTCCTTGATGGATCAGGGCTTCGCTGCCATTGGCCAGCTCGCCCGAACACTGCCTGCCTCATATCCAGTTCTTGTTCATCGGTTCGCGTCTTTGCTCCGCGCTTCTTTCAGGCCCCGCCTCACGGCGAGTGTTATTTCACCCTTGCGCTTCGCTATCACTTCACCTCCATCTGGTTGTGAAGAGGACTTGCACCTCCTAGCTGTCGGACATGCTCGGCACACCAAAAAAGCCCGTTAGGAACTCTCGTTCCCAGCGGGCTTCCTGACCTGCGTTGGTTCGATCTCTAGAACTCGTAGCGCAATGCGAACTGCATCACGCGCGGATTTGTCAGCAGCCCCGTATACAACCCAAATGCTGCACCTGAGTCGATGTTCAAGTTGGCGCTTTGCACGTCGAACCGGTGCAAGTTCGGAACGTTGAACACTTCCCAGCGCAATTGCAGGCTGTGTGATTCCTTCCACGGCATGATCCACCGCTTCGACAATCCAAGGTCCAGGCCCGCAAAGCCCTGCCCGCGGATCTGGTTTCTGCCGCCGCTTTCACCAGGGAAAGCGTGTGCGAAGGCTCCAATTCCCGTTGCGCCCTGCGCATCTTTGAAGATGCTGATAGTTCCGGTTGTAGGATCAACGGTCGTACCCGTTGCAATTGGACCGATTTGATCGGCGCCACCGCCCAACTGCCAGTTGGTAGGCCAAGTTCCGCCATTGAGCACTGTCGCCGGGAAACCGCTCGTCCACCGAGCCACGCCGGAGAGTTGCCATCCTCCGATCACGGCGTCCAGAGGTTTGCCGGCATCGCGTGCGAATGTTCGGCCTTTGCCGAACGGCAGTTCGAGCACCCAATTCGCGTTCACTTGGTGCGGAAGGTCAAAATCGGAAACGGCGCGCCGCGCGTTCGGATCCCAGGAATTGATGACCTGGCTCTGTAGACCGCCCCACTCCGTAATGCGCTCGGCATCGGACATCAAATCAATGGATTTCGAATACGTGTAGTTGAAGTCGAACTGCAGGCCGCGCGCCATGCGCTTGTGCAAACTCACTTGCAGCGCGTTGTAGTTGGCATTTCCATTCGAACGCCACGCGTACAGCGACTTGAATTGTTTGTTGAAAAACGCGGCCGGTCCCAGTTTCGTCGGATAATAATGTAGCGGATTACCCGATGCGTCTGTAGCCACGCCCGCGATTCCGGCGTTCCCGGAAAAGTCGGACCCTACCTGATCCAGTTGCCAGAGCGGAGTGGTTTCGTTGAAGACGTTGCAGTTGTAGAGATCATAGACGGCTTGCAACGGGCTCGTTGTCGATCCGCCGCTGCATGCCAGCGAATAAGCGTCGCCAGGCGCAAGTGGCGCCAACAAATTTTGCCAATACGGCGCGGTTGACCCAACCAGACCCGGTGTTATCGCCGAGGTAGGCGTCCCCGCGGCACCTAATTCTGACAAGCGTCGAGCCGCTTGAAAATAAGTTACGCCCGAAGCTTTGTCCGAAAGGTTCAGAGGCATTGCCAGGTCTTCTTGAACCAACAATCGATGCGAATACCGTCCCACATAGGAAACTTCAAGGCTGAATCCCTTCGCGAATTCGCGACCGATCGAAAAGTCCACCGTGTATGAATACGGAGTTTTGATCGAATTGTCTAAACCCCAGTTGATCGCCAGGCCGCCCTCTTGATCCGGCGGCGTAAACGGGAATCCGCCTGGAGGTGCGGTCGGGAAAAGAGGGCTCGATGTCGGCAAATCATTTAGTCCGGTCACCCGTGGAGCAGTGGCGACTGACGGCGAGGTCGTGTTTGTCAGTTGCGTGGATAGCCCGAACGACCCGAATTGATCGAACGTGCTGAGCAGGCCAGCTCCGACTCTGTCGTACACCATTCCGAAACCTCCCCGAATCGAGGTTTTGTTGGTCCCGAAAAGAGCGCCCATTAAACCCGACGCCGAATTCGGTGAATAGGCAAAGGCGACTTTCGGCCCCACATTTTTGTAGTCCCAATTGTAAAAACCTGGCTTGCCATTTGCCGGTCCGGCCAAATCCATCGTAATTACCGGATCCTGATTGGATCCAATTTCCTGCGCCATGTCGCTTGCGCGTTGCGCGAACCAATTCCCCAATCCTATGCCCGGTGCCACCTGTGTTCCGGTCGTCTCCCAAGGCGGCGAAAACAGCGAGTAGCGCAAGCCCAGGGTTAACGTAAGATTTGGTTTGGCTTTGAAAACATCCTGAACGTAGAACTCATATTCGTCTGCCCCCCAGCGGCGTTTCACGGAAGAATTCGTCGGTAGCAAATTTCCGTGTTTGTCGTAGTTATAGGTGGCGTCGAGTTCGCTCATGATTCCCATCAGCGCCATCGTGGGATAGTCGTAAGAATTATTGAAGCCTGCGGCTACTGCCGGAAATCCGTTCGAACCGGGGTCCAGCGGGCTGGCCTTGTTGGCCAATCCTGCAGTGTCCAGCCCCGAAGAGTTGGTGACTGCCCGGCTAAACGACGACAGGAAATTCTCTCTTGGATTGCGAATGAAACGCACATTGGTTCCGAATTGCAGCGTATGGCGCCCGCGAATCCAGGACAAATCATCCACAAAGTTATTCACTGGCGTTTGGTAGTTGAAACTGCGCGTAACGGCCTCCGAGGACAGTGCTGGTGTGCTGTTGTCGTTCAACCCCCGGAAATAAACGAACGGCTGCGTATCGTTGTTTCCCAGAACCCCGATGCTCTGTCGGGTGTATCCCCAGCGGAAATTGTTCAGTAGATTTTGTCGGATAGTCGCGGTGTAGCCGACCGTGAATCCTTTGCTGTAGTCAACGTTCGATTGCAGCGGACTTTGCCCAAGGAAATATGGCGCGGTGGAATGTACGTCATTGCGAACCGCGCCGCGCCAGAACAGTGTGTGATTGCCGCTGGCCGTCAGCTTGTAATCCAATCTAGCGATGTACCAGTTATTCGTGGTCGGAATCGGACCACGGAAACGGTAGCCCACAAAATTATGCTGGTCGCCCATGGTCAGGTCATTGGCCGCCGGAAAACTGTTGAAGTAATTCAACACAACCTGGTTTGGTCCGATATGCAGTGGATCCATCGCGGTCAGGTTGCCTGGTGTCAGCGCCGCGAATCCAGACGGCGTCGAAAAAGTCGTCCCGGAAATCGCTCCTCCGGGGCATTGCGCGGCAACCGCGCACTGGTAAATCACGATTCCCTGGCGCAGCGTGTCGCTCGGTACAATTCTCTGTTCCGAAGCCTCTTCCGCCTGCCGGTATCCTTCGTAATTCGCGAAGAAAAATAAACGGTCCTTTTTGATCGGTCCGCCAAGCGAAGCGCCGAAAATGTTTCGGATCAATTTTGGAGCGACATTCGGCTCGCCGCTCTGCAGCTCGGCGCTTTTCACAAAATAATCATTCGCGCTGGTGAGCGTGTTGCGATGGTATTCATACGCCGAACCGTGCAGGCTATTGGTCCCGCTCTTCGTGACCAGCGTAACTTGCGCACCCGACGAGCGGCCCTGGTCCGCATTGTAACCGGTGGTCGTTACTCGGAATTCCTGCACCGAATCCACCGACACCGGCAACACCGAAGTAAACGCGTAGCCATTCACTTGGTCGTTCACGTCCACGCCGTCCAAAGTCAAGTTGCTCTGATCGCTGCGCGATCCATTCACCGAACCGCTTCGTGTGTCCACATTCTTGTCTATGTCGGTGCGGTTGCCGGTGTACACCACTCCGGCCTGCAGCGAAAGAAGCTCTGGCACGCTTCTTCCTTCCAGCGGCAATTGCTTGATCTGATTTTCGTTGAACGCCGAGCCAATCGACGCATCGGTGGTGTTCAGCGTCTCTGCGACGGCCGAAACTTCAACTGTTTGCGCGGTCGAACCCACCTGTAACGTTACCGTTTGCGTGGCTGGAGTATTCACTAGCAATTGAATTTTGTTCAGTTCGAATTTCTGGAAATTTTCCTTTTCCACCGTCAGCGAATAAATTCCCGGCGTCAATCCGACGAATTCGTACGCCCCGGTTTCGGAACTGCTTACGGTGCGTTCGAACCCCTGCTCCGAATTCGACAGCGTGACCGTAGCCCCGGCGACCGCGGCTCCGCTTTTGTCCAAAACCGTGCCGCGCAGCGACGCGGTTCCCGTCTGCGCCAAAGCCAGATTCCCACTCGTGAGACACACCAACACCCAAACAATGCAAAGGCCTTTCAGGCCTTTCTGTTGCCGCCACATGAACTGCTCCTTTTCCGCACCCACTTCGTTGTTGGTATTCAGCGAGCCCGTATCGCGAATTGGAGACGCGACGACCTTCGCTCGCTCTGCCTGGTGAGAATCTGGCCGCACCTATTGCGCACGAACCCACCGATGACCGCAAACTGCATTGGCCCACTTCTAAAATGGGCTCGCAGGCGAGTCAACGTAAGTTCTGATAATTTATTTTTTATGTAGGTAAAATATGGCGGATTTACTTGGAAATTATCGGTTAACTATAAATTTTTTCTTAATCGGCGAAGCGCAGGAGCTTGGCTTCGGTGATGGCTTTAATTTGCAGGATTTCGCTGAGAATTGTGTCCTGCACCGGACCATCCACGCGCACCAGCGATACGGCTTCCGCGCCGCGCGTTGCTTCTCGTCTGCCAAGCGCGAAGGTCGCGATGTTGACGCCGAGGCGTCCCAGTGTATTGCCGACCTGGCCGATGACCCCGGGCTCGTCGTGATTGCGCAAAAAAAGAATGGTGCCGCCCAGTTGTGACTCGAGCGAAATTCCGTCGATCGCCAGCACTCGCGGCGAACCGTCGAACAAAACTGTTCCCTCGGCCATGAAGCCGGTGTCGCTGGCTTTTTTTGAGAGTGAGGAAACTTCCAGCGTGTTTGGAAATGCGTGTTGGCGTTTCCTCGTTTCTTCTTCCACCGTGAGGCCACGAGCTGCGGCCATTGCTGGAGCATTCACTACGTTCACTTTTTCGTCCAACACTGCGTTCAAAACGCCCGCAAGGACTGCACTGCGCAAAAGATGGGTTCCTACTTCCGCGACTTCTCCCGCGTAGCAAATGCGAATCCGCTCCGGACGCGTGGCTGTCGCCTGCGAGACCAGCGAGCCAAGCCGCTCTGCCAGTTCCAGATATGGGCGCACACGACGATACTGATCAGCAGAAAGCGCCGGCAAATTCACGGCGTTGCGGA
>Ga0137362_10001810_pt1 | contig 13565 bp, 9 predicted proteins | sample MadtaG_2_FD_104801 | JGI IMG/M metagenome (GOLD analysis project Ga0137362, IMG submission 104801) | Vadose zone soil microbial communities from Angelo Coast Range Reserve, California, USA - Mad1_100_16 metaG | ecosystem: Environmental > Terrestrial > Soil > Vadose zone | place: USA: California... | reverse complement strand
GTGTGGTAAGCTGTTGAAGACAAACCGCGGAGAGGTGGCAGAGTGGCTGAATGCGGCGGTTTGCTAAAAATCTACCTGCCCTGTTCGTACTCACCACGTTTCACATTTTTTGAATAACTTAGCACGCTGTCAGTTGCACTGAATCATCCCATTTGCAAGCTAGAGTGCACCAAGAGTGCACCAAAACAAGCTCTTCGCGCTCGCAACAGCAATTTTCGTGGTGGGAACTCCGCACAACCCTTCGGTCAACCTGTCTATCGAAGTTCGAGATTTTCCACGCTACAATGTGCGCCGCACTCCAAGGTGAGTGACCCGATGGGTCTACCTACCGGAACCCTACTAGGCCCCTATGAAATTCTTTCTGCCATCGGTGCGGGCGGCATGGGAGAAGTGTACGAAGCTCGCGACAATAAACTCGGGCGCAACGTAGCGATCAAAGTTCTGCCGGAAGCGTTCGCGCATGATAGCGATAGGCTTTCCCGTTTTGAGCGCGAAGCGCGGATGCTTGCTGCACTGAACCATCCCAACATAGCGATGATCTTTGGATCGGAGCAGTCTGACGGCGTCCATTATCTGGTAATGGAGTTAGTACCTGGCCAGACGCTGGCCGAGCGACTCAGGGTAGGTCCTCTCGGGGTGGAGGAGGCTCTCCAGATCGGTGCGCAAATCGCGGAAGCGATGGAAGCAGCGCACGAAAAACAGGTGATTCATCGAGATCTGAAGCCAGCGAACGTGAAGATAACGCCGCAAGGCCGAGTAAAGGTGTTGGATTTTGGTTTGGCTAAGGCCTTTGGCGGCGACGCCGAGCATCTCGAGAGCTCTCCGACGTTGACCTCAATGGGCACCGAGGATGGAAGGATTCTTGGGACGCCGACGTACATGAGTCCGGAGCAGACTCGCGGCAAGCCAGTGGACAAGCGGACGGACATCTGGGCCTTTGGCTGTGTGTTGTATGAGTTGCTTGTTGGTCAACGTGCATTTCAGGCCGACACAGTGAGCGATACGCTCGCCAAGGTCCTGGAACGCGAGCCTGATTGGAAAGCCCTACCTCCCGCGACTCCCGCAAAGGTGCGAGATTTACTTAGACGATGTTTGGAGAAGGATGTAAATCGCCGCTTGCGCGATATCGGTGACGGCCGAATCGAACTGCTTGATGCAGTATCCAGCGCAACGCAACAACGCATCTCTCCCAGCGAGCGGTTCAAAGTGACACGTCGCGGCGCAATCGGAGGTTTGGCCGGTGCCGCTGCCGTTGCCGCCGGTATCGGCACATCGGTCTGGTATTTCTGGCCAAGGGCTATTAAACCCGTGATGCGCCTAAACATGGATGTATCACCGGCGCAGCAATTCGCTGGGTTTACTTGACCCATTGTGTCCATTTCCCCGGTGGGGAACCACGTTGCATTCATAGGCGTTCATGACGGCGTACGACAGGTTTACTTACGCGCGCTGGACAGCTCCGCGGCCAAACCCATGGCGAGCACCGAAGGCGCCTACTGCACTCCGCTCTTTTCCCCAGATGGCCAATGGCTCGCATTTTTCAGCACTGATGCGCAGGAACTCAAGAAAATTTCCGTCGAGGGTGGGCCTCCGATCACGGTAGTAAAGGCTGGGGGGCTCATGGGAGCGAGCTGGGGAAGCGACGAAACCATCATCTATGCCGACCCTTATGCCCACGGTATCCAAAGGATTTCATCGGCGGGCGGAACGCCGAAGTTTATTACCCGAGTGGACTCGACCAATGGAGAAACCGCTCATCGCTGGCCGGTTTTCTTGCCCGGGGGCAAAGCGTTTCTCTTCGTCATCGAGAAAGGCAGCGGTCCGGACGAGTTGCAGATCGCGGCGCAACGTTTGGATACGGGACAACGGCATGTCGTTATTCAAGGGGGGACCTTTCCCCAGTGCGTTTCGGAAGAGCGTCTCGTATATGTCCATCGGGGAACACTCCTCGCGGTTCCGTTTGATGCAGACAGATTGCTCGTCAAGGGCACGGCTGTTGCTGTCGGTGAAGATGTGCGGGAATCCGGTTTTGGCGCCGCGCAATTCGGCCTTTCCCCTCAGGGGTCGCTCGTGTACGTTTCGGCTTCTGGGGGAGCCCAGGCGGTCGAACGAAGGCTCATGTGGGTAAACCGCAACGGTACAGAACTGTCCTTGGCTGCCCCTGCTCGTGCCTATCTATCGCCGCGGATTTCTCCGGACGGACGGAGGTTAGCCCTGGAGATCGACGACCAAGTCTGGCTGTATGACCTCGCTTTGGAGACCTTGACCCGGTTGACATTTGAAGGAGCTAATGGGAATCCCTCCTGGACACCGGATGGAAAGCGCATAGCCTTTCAATCCGATCAAAACATCCTTTTCTGGCAACTGGCAGATGGCAGTGGTGGGCGGGAGCCGTTGACAAACAGCAAGTTGACCCAAAGAGGGGATTCTTGGTCTCCGGATTCCTGGTCCCCAGACGGCCAACTGCTGGCCTTCACCGAACTCGATCCCACCACCGGGCGGGACATTTGGGTGCTGCGGCTTAGCGATCGCACATCGCAACCATTCCTTCGCACATCCTCCAATGAAAGCTCACCACGCTTTTCTCCCGATGGGCGCTGGCTAGTGTACGTGTCCGACGAATCCGGACGCTATGAGGTTTACGCGCAGCCTTACCCGGGGCCTGGGGGGAAGCGGCAAATCTCGACCGAAGGCGGCACGGAGCCCTTGTGGAACCGGAATGGGCGAGAGCTATTCTACCGCAGCGGCAATAAAATGATGGAGGTGCGGATTACAACAGAGCCAAATTTTGCCTTCGGTAGCCCGCGGATTCTATTCGACGCAGGCCAGTACATGCCTCCCACGGGACCGTACTCCTACCCGTTTCCGAATTACGACGTGTCTCCCGATGGCCAACGGTTCTTGATGATTACTAAGGAAAGCAAACCGCAAATCAACGTCGTGGTGAACTGGTTTGAAGAGTTGAAGCGCCGCGAGCCATCCGGAAAGTGACGCTTTTACCGGCAAAACTATCTCCAACTATTGTGGACGAGATGAATCTTAATCAAACGCGTTAGAAGTGGTGACCTGGAATCGCAGCGCGGAGACGAGAGCCGCATCATCCATCGTTCGACACAGCGACTTCCACTCTGCTTCTGGGCTGCGCGGTTGTAAACTATCGGTCCGTGGTAGCTTTCAGATGGATGCAAAGACGCATTGGGAAAATCCTACAAGACCAAGGAACCAGAAACGGTTAGCTGGTATCGGGCGCACCTCGTCTCGCCTTCGGGCCCGACATTGTGGCTCGTAGTGCTCCCTTTTCGCATAGAGACAACCGATGCTGATCCACCTGCCAAAGCCGTATCGGTTTGTTGACTCAAGCGTCTAATCCGCCTAAAGTCGAAATAGGGCAATGAGCAAGAAACTACTCATCGTCGTGGCGTTGATCGCCTTGTTGGGCCTGCAATTTGCGGACTGCACGTCCGCGATGACGCAAGATCAGCAGAGTATGAAATGTTGCGGCTCCATGCCCTGCGACCCGTCCAATCAAAGTCACGATTGCTGCAAGGGGATGGTTTCGTCTCCGTCTCCTAGCGTGTTGCCAGCCGAGCACGTGACGCTCCATGCGCCGGTGATAGTTGTCACCGATATTCTTGCCTCACCTCAGGCGACGCCTTATCCCGAAATTTCTCGCTTGGATTTCGAGGCTCCGCAGCATTCACCTCCACAGCTGTACACTCTTCATTCTTCCCTGCTGATCTGATTCTCTACTCAACGGTGCGGCAGCGCGCCGGCTTGTCTCGTTTTCCGTTCCCACTGTCCCTTTAACCCGCCGAACTGTTTCGGCCGAGACCCTGCTTGGCGTCTCGCCGAAAGTCCGCGGCCTCTTTATGTGCGGTCAGGAGAAAAAGATGTTTTTGATAGCGAGAAAGAATCCCGCTGCGGGATTGTGTTGCGCAGCTCTAATTCGAAGTCTTTGTATGATTTTCCTTTCCGTTGTTTGGGGGGGGAATATTTTCGCGCAGGAGTCCGTATCGTCGCACACGGGAGCGGTTACTCCGCTTTCCGATTTACTCGCGGAAGCGGAGAAGAATAATGCGCAGATCGAAGCGGCGCGGCATGGTTGGCGAGCGGCCAAGCAAGTTCCGACGCAGGTCTCCACACTGCCAGACCCGCAATTCAATTTGCAGCACGTCAGCGTTGGCAGCCCTCGCCCGTTCGCAGGCTACACGAACAGCGACTTTGCCTACCTAGGTCTCGGTGTTTCGCAAGACATTCCGTATCCGGGCAAGTTGCGCCTGAAGGGCGAGATCGCGAAACGCGAAGCGGATGTTTCGCAGCAACAAGTCGAATCCGTGCGCCGCGCCGTCCTCGCTGATCTCAAGGGCACGTATTTCCAGCTCGCGTATCTCTCCAAAACACTCACGATCCTCGAACAGGACGGCGAGCTACTCAAGCAAGTGGAGCAGGCGGCCGACGCCCGGTACCGGGCCGGCATGGGAACGCAGCAGGACGTTCTCCAGGCGCAACTGCAAAAAACGAAACTGCTTCGCGAAATCGCCATGCATCATCTGCAGGTCGGCAAGCTCGAAGCCCAGCTCAAACAACTCCTCAACCGTTCGCAAGAATCACCGGACATCGAGCCGGCCGATCTCCTCGAAACACCTCTTGTGCAAACGTACGGCGATCTTCTGGCCGCGGCGCAAATACAGAATCCGGAAATCGCCGGCGCACAGAAAATGATCGAAAGGCAGTCGTTGCAGGTGGACCTCGCCCGCAAAGACTTTTATCCAGACTTCAACGTGCAGTACATGTGGCAGCGCACCGACCCCACTCAGTTCCGCGCCTATTACATGCTAGGCATCGGCATCAAGGTCCCGATCTATCGCAGTCGCAAACAACGCCCCGAACTGGCCCAAGCCGAAGCGGAGCAGTTTCGCGCACGAAGTGAACTCCAGGCGCAATCGCAGCAAGTCGCCTCCGAACTGCGCTCGCAATACGTGATCGCGCAGCAGACTTCCGAACTGCTCAGGATTCACCGCGAAGGACTGTATCCACAGGCGCGTTCCGAATTTCAAGCGGGTCTAGCGGCCTACCAATCGAACAAACAGGAATTTCAGGCGCTGCTAGCGGCGTTTCTCGATGTACTGCATCTTGACGAGGACTACTGGCAGAACGTCGCCGAATACGAGACCGCCATAGCGCGGCTCGAACAACTCACGGGATTGTCATTGCGTGGGGAAGAGGCGAAGTGATGAAAACCTATCGCACAGGGTTCTTGTTGGCATTGATTGGAAACATCGTGCTCGCAGTCGTCCTCGTCGGGTTGTGGCTCCACTATCGGGCTACGAAGCCGATGGCAAATGCGGAAACCAAGCCGTCGAATTCTGCCGCGCAGGATTCTATGGCCACTTCGATGGCCGCGCCGCCTGCATCGACGGAAGTGCCTCTGGTTTCGGTGCAAATTTCGCCCCAACGGTTGCAGAGCATCGGGGTAAAAACCGGCAAGGTCGAACGAAAGTTGGTCGCAGATGAGATTCGCACCACCGGCAGTGTCGCTGTAGACGAAAGGCGACTGGCCTACGTCCAAGTGCGGTTCTCCGGCTATATCCAGAAAGTCTTTGCCGATGCCACGTATCAATACGTTCGTAAGGGACAGCCGCTGTTCACAATTTACAGCCCCGATTTAGTGGCCACCGAACGCGAGTATCTGGTTGCCAAGCAAAATCAGCAACAGGTGGCACAGAGCACGGTGCAGAGTGTCACCGCGAGCGCAGCATCGCTGCTCGACGCGGCTGCGGAGCGTCTCAGGCAGTGGGGCGTGCCGCAAAAAGAAATCGCCCGGCTAGATTCCACCGACCAGGTGCAACAGGAACTGGAAGTCGATTCACCAGTCTCCGGCTACATCACCGAACGCAGTGCTCTGCCCAGTGTTGCTGTTCAGCCGGAAATGCGCCTCTACACCATCGCGGATCTTTCGACCGTTTGGGTTCAAGCGCAGGTCTTCCAGAACGATATCGAACGTATAAAGATTGGTGCTCCTGCAACGCTCACCGTGAATACCTCCGCGGGTCAGACACTCACTGGCCGCGTGGACTTTATCTACCCGCAGGTGGATATGGATACGCGTACGGCCAAAGTACGTATTGTCTTCTCTAACCCTGGACTGCAACTCAAACCCGGCATGTTCGTCAACGTAAGTCTGAAGGTTCCGATGGGGAACCAGCTTGTTATCCCGGCGAGCGGCGTCCTGCAGTCCGGCACTCGCGCGCTTGCTTTTGTCGAGCGTAGCGACGGTTACATCGAGCCGCGCGAGGTGCAGTTGGGATCCCGCGTGGGTGACGATTTTGTCGTGCAGAAAGGCTTGAAAGCGGGCGAGCAAATTGTTACCTCCGCGAACTTCCTCATCGACTCCGAGAGCCAGCTTCAGGCTGCACTCGGTTCGTTCGTTCCACCTCCGCCCGGTGCGGGTGCGGCGTCTACTAGCAACGCCCCGCAAGGAAACGTCGAATTGAGTTCAGACCCAAATCCGCCGCACAAGGGCAGCAACGTCTTCCGCGTGAAACTGACAGACGCAAATGGAGCGCCTATTCCTGGAGCAGAAATCAGCGTTACGTTTCTCATGCCGGCGATGCCCGCAATGGGCATGGCAGCGATGCGCATACCTGTCACTCTCAGCGACAAAGGCAATGGTCTCTATGAAGGTTCGGGACAGCTTGAGAGCGGCGGAACCTGGCAAGTCACAATCCTCGCAAAAAAGAATGGCCAACTCATCGCCAGCAAGCAACTGAGCGTGAACGCCACGGGAGGCATGTAACGTGATCTCCCGATGGATTGATTGGTGCGCGCAAAATCGTTTCCTCGTTCTCATGGGAACGATCCTACTTGTGCTCTCGGGAATTTGGGCCCTGCGTCACATTCCGCTCGACGCGTTGCCAGATATTTCCGACGTGGAAGTGATTATCCACACCCCTTGGGCGGGCCAGCCTCCCAGCATTATCGAAGACCAAGTCACGTATCCCATTGTCACTACGCTTCTCGCCGCACCGCATGTAAAGGCCGTGCGAGCACAAACCATGTTTGGCGATTCTTATGTCTTCGTGGTGTTTGAAGACACTACAGACTTGTACTGGGCGAGGTCGCGTGTCTTGGAGTACATGCAACAGATCACTAGACGTTTGCCAGCAGGCGTCCATCCTGTCATCGGGCCGGACGCGACCGGCGCAGGATGGGTCTTTGAATACGCGCTCGTGGACCACAGCCATCAGCGCAGTCTGGCCGATTTGCGCAGCCTGCAAGATTGGTACCTGCGCTACCAGCTCGAAACGGTTCCGGGAGTGGCCGAGGTCGCAACCATCGGCGGATTCGTGCGCCAGTATCAGGTCAACGTGGACCCTGACAAACTTCGCGCTTACGGAATCCCTCTCTCGACGGTCATCGAAAGAGTTCGAGCCAGTACGAACGAAGTGGGTGGACGGCTGCTTGAAATGGGCGGGGCGGAATACATGATTCGCGGCCTCGGCTATCTGCATTCCCTGAGCGACCTCGAAACCGTTCCTGTAGCAACCAAGAACGGCACACCCGTTCTCGTCCGGGATTTGGGAACAGTTACGTTCGGGCCGGACATCCGTGAAGGTGTTGCCGAGTGGCAAGGGGAAGGGGAAACCGTTGGCGGGATTGTCGTGATGCGCGACGGCATGAATGCTCTGACCGTCATTGATGGCGTTAAGAAAAAGCTCGCTGAGATCAAACCATCTTTACCTCCAGGCGTCGAGGTAGTCTCCGGTTATGACCGCTCTGGATTGATTCACGCCTCCATCGAAACACTGCAACGCGACTTGCTCGAGGAGGCCATCATCGTCAGCATCGTGATCGTCATTTTTTTGTTCCACTTCCGTTCCGCGCTGATTCCCATCCTGACATTGCCCATCGCTGTGGTCGCAGCGTTCATTCCGATGTACTACCTCCATGTCACCTCGAACATCATGTCGCTCGGCGGTTTGGCGCTGGCGATTGGCGTCCTCGTGGACGCCGCCATTGTCATGGTCGAAAACGGATACCGGCAGCTTTCGGAGCACCAATCCTCTCAATCCGCTCCTCTTCCTGAGCCACAGAGGCGGAAAATCCTGCTGGATTCAGCCAAACAAGTTGGTCCCGCCATTTTCTTCTCGCTGGTGATCATCGTGGTTTCCTTCCTGCCCGTGTTTTTACTGGAGGCGCAGGAAGGACGTATGTTTCGTCCGTTGGCGTGGACAAAGACACTGGCCGTTGGCTTCTCCTCCGTCTTGGCTATCACGCTTGTGCCCGCACTCATGATCCTGTTCATCCGGGGGCAGCTGATCCCTGAATCGAGGAATCCAATTTCAAGAATCACCCAAGCTGTCTATTTGCCGGTTCTGCGCCTGTGCTTGCGGTTCCGCAAGACCACCTTGCTGCTGAATCTGCTCTTTTTGATCGTCACACTTCCGCTCGCACTTCACATCGGCAGCCAATTCATGCCGCCCCTCTTTGAAGGGTCGGCTCTGTACATGCCGACCGCCTTGCCCGGAATCTCCATCGGACAGGCGTCGCAACTTCTTCAGGAACAAGATCGGATTATTCGCACGTTCCCGGAAGTCGAAACCGTTTTCGGTTCTATCGGCCGATCTGACAGCGCTACAGATAACGCTCCTCTCGATATGTATGACACCACGGTCATGCTCAAGCCGCGCAGTCAGTGGCGGCCGGGGATGACTTACGAAAAACTCATTCAAGACATGGACGCGAAACTCCAGTTTCCTGGCCTGTCCAACACCTGGACCATGCCAGTCGAAAACCGTCTCGATATGGAATTAACGGGCATTAAGACACCTCTCGGCTTGAAGATTCAGGGTCCAAATCTGGAGGGCATCCAGCAAGTTGGCGCGCAGGTGCAACAAATCCTCTCAGCGATTCCTGAAATGCGTTCCATCTTCGCTGAACGCGTTTCGCAAGGTTTTTATCTCAACATCGAGGTTAACCGGGCAGAGGCGGCTCGCTACGGCCTGACTATCGCCGATGTGCAGCAGGGGGTCACTTCGGGAATCGGCGGCGAAATGGTCGCCGAGAACGTCGAGGGCCGCGAACGGTATCCAGTGAATGTCAGGTATAACCGCGACTTCAGGGACAACGTCGAGGAGTTGCGACGCGTCCTGATCGGCACGCCTACTGGCGCGCAGATTCCCATCTCTGAAGTCGCGAAAATCTCGTTTTCTCGGGGACCCTCCATGATCCGCGATGAGGACGGCGCGTTGACCGGCTACGTTTACATCGATCTGAACACGAAGGACTACGGCGGCTTCGTCACGCATGCGAGCAATTTCCTCAAGCAAAAACTCAACTTACCTCCCGGCTTTACCTACAAATGGTCAGGTGAGTACGAGTTTGAATTGCGAGCAAAAGAGCGTCTGAAACTCATTCTGCCGATCGTATTTTTTGTCATCTTCTTGTTGCTGTATATGGTATTTCACTCCATCACCGAGGCCGCTGTTCTCATTTTCCCAACCATCTACGCGCTAACGGGCGGCCTGATTCTGCAGAAGCTGCTTGGCTATAACTTCAGCGTAGCGGTGTGGGTAGGCTACATCGCTCTCTTCGGCATTGCCGTTGAAACCGGAGTCGTCATGGTCGTGTATCTCCACGAAGCTTTGGATCACCGGCTGAACGCCGGCGTTCCGTTGCGTCACGAGGACGTCGAAGCAGCGGTAATCGAAGGTGCCGTCCATCGCCTGAGGCCAAAACTTATGACGGTCTGCGTTGTACTCGCCAGCTTAATCCCTATCCTGTGGGAAACAGGCGTTGGCTCCGACGTGATGAAACCCATCGCCGCGCCCATTGTCGGCGGCATGATCACGTCTACGATCCACGTTCTGATTCTAGTGCCGGTATTTTTTGCGCTGATGAAAGAGCGCGCACTACGTCGCGGCACTTTACAGCCAAAAGAATCACAGCCGGAAGGCTAGGAGTTGCGGGAGCCGTGCTTGAGGCCCGCCCCTTCTAACCCCCAGCCAATCAAGACTACGCGCAACGATTCAGATTTAGCCACAACACTTCATAGCCGCGTTCTTGCAACAGGCCATGGTGTGCTTGCAACACACCATGTTGTTGGAACCAAACGCGGTTCCAACGGTGAGAGCGAAAAAAGCCGTAAGGCTCAGGACAGCTGCTGTAATCTTTTTCATAGCGATCTCCTAGGTCCGGTTTTTGATATATAAACCGAGAATGCAAGACTGTGGAGCAGACGCACTGAAGGGGTCAATGCTCCGCTCTTCAATCGTCTATCAACAGCTAAAACATTGTAGCCAGAAGACTTACAGTAGAGTTTCAACTGCTCGCAAATTGACCGTATGCGTCGTGTGTGCTAGCTTTGCGCTCAGGTAAGGAAGTTCCCCATGGAAAATCCGGCGGCGCCCCTCATAGCCCTCCGATTTGGTCTTTTCGAGCTCGATCTTGAAGCGGGCGAACTTCGCAAATCCGGCGTCAAAATCAAACTCCAAGAGCAGCCCCTTCAGGTTCTTATCGCCTTGCTTCAAAAGCCCGGCGAGATTGTCACGCGCGAAGAGCTGCGCATGAAGCTTTGGGATGCAGAGACCTTCGTTGACGTGGAGCACAGCCTCGGGACGGCCATTAACAAAATTCGTGAGGTGCTGGGCGACTCGGCGGAAAATCCGCGCTTCGTCGAGACCCTGCCTCGGCGTGGTTACCGCTTCATGGCTCAGGTGAACGGGCTCCAACGTGGCGCCCGATCCTCCGCAGCTACTGGAGAATCCGATCAGCTCCAAGCTTCGAAACGGCCTTCCGCAGCGTGGCACCCGCTCTGGCGACGCGTGGCTGCGAGTACTGCCGCTGTTTTTGCGATCGCAGTGTTGGCCTGGGGAATCGGACGCCGTCGGATCGCAACTGGCGATTCGCATCCTGCCATTCGCTCCCTTGCCGTTCTTCCTCTGGCGAACCTTTCGAACGACCCCGAACAGGAATTCTTTGCCGATGGAATGACTGATGAATTGATCACCAACCTGGCGAAAGTCAACGCGTTGCGTGTTATCTCTCGGACCTCGGTGATGCGTTATCGCAATACCCAAAAGCCTTTGGCGGAGATAGGCAAGGAGCTCGGTGCGGATGCGCTCATCGAAGGAACTGTCCTTCGTTCGGGAAACAATGTTCGCATTACGGTACAGCTCATCAACGCATCGACAGACCGACACCTGTGGGCCGAGGAGTATCAAAGAGACGTTCACGATGTGCTGGCGCTGCAAGCGGAAGTGGCAAAAGCCATCACCGCTGCGGTACAAGTTAAATTGACGCCCCAGCAACAGTTGCGGCTCGCCAGCACACATCAAATCGATCCTGAAGCCCATGACGCCTACTTGCGCGGCTTGTATCTTTACCGCAAAGGCAAACCCGAGTCCACGGAGAAAGCCATCGGCTACTTCGAGCAGGCCATCACCAGAAATCCCAGCGACCCGCTTGTTTATGCCGCGCTTTCTGATGCGTACTCCTCGTTGACCCCTCACGCACGAGCGCCGCTCGACGTATTGCCCAAAGCGAAAGCGGCCGCGGTCCGGGCCGTTGAGCTCGACGACACGCTCGCCGAGGCGCACGCTTCCCTGGCTTACATCAAACTCTGGTTCGACTGGAATTGGCCCGGGGCCGAACGCGAATACCGGCACGCGCTGGAGTTGAATCCAAACCTCTCGAAGGCGCATACCGGTTACGCGGCTTACCTCGCCACTATCGGCCGGACGAAGGAGGCGATTAACGAAGCTGAGCGTGCCCGTCAGCTCGACCCCGTCTCATTGAGCTCGCTCGACTCCGAGGCGTCTGTTTTGATTTATTCGCGACGTTATGCCGAAGCTGTGGAGCTCTGTCGCCGCAAGATCGAATTGGAGCCCAACGCTGACCGTGCCTACGCATGGTTGGCTGTCACTCAGACCCTTCTTGGGCGCCATACCGAAGCCGTGAACGCGGCCGACCGCGCAGTACAGGTCAGCGGAGCGCGCGTACCGTACGAGGCCGTCTATGCGTATGCGATGGCAGGGCAAAAGGAGAAGGCCCGGAAGATGTTCGCTTCCCTGGTGGACATCACCGGCAAGCCCTATGTTTGCGGATATAACATGGGCATCATCTCTCTCGCTCTCGGCGAGAAAGATCAAGCCCTGGATTGGCTTGAGAAGGCCTACCGAGACCACTCCACTTGACTAATATGGATCGGGGTGGATCCCCGACTCGATGCTCTCCGCAGTGACCCGCGCTTTCCGATGATCGTCCGTCGCGTCGGCGTACCCCTTTCTGAAGCTCAAGGAGTTAGGTGAGACATCTGCATTAGAAGTGACTACGCGGCGACCTGAATTCATCGCGCGGCGGCCGAGTCATTTGGCCCGTCTACTGGGTGGGTTGTTCTGGAGATTGACTTCGGACTGGAGGGACGCTATGGGTTTCTACGCAAGACGCGTCTTACCTCACATCATTAATATGGCGATGAAGAACAAGGACGCCACGCGCCTGCGGGAGGCTTGGGTTCCTAAAGCTCGCGGCGAGGTGTTGGAAGTTGGCATTGGGTCCGGCCTGAATCTGCCGTTTTATTCATCGCAGGTTCAGCGAGTGGTTGGCGTCGAGCCCTCTCCGGCACTGCAGGAAATGGCACGGAGGCGGGAGGCCGCCGGGCACACTAAAGTTGACTTCTTGTCGCAGTCTGCCGAAGAGCCGCTGCCGCTTCCCGATCAGAGCATCGACACCATCGTGATGACGTGGACGCTGTGCTCCATTCCGAACGCTCCGAAAGCCCTTGCGCAAATGAAGCGGGTTCTCAAACCAGATGGCCGTCTGCTTTTATTGAGCATGGCCGTGCTCCCGACCCCGGCGTCGTCGCGTGGCAGGACCGACTTACGCCGGTCTGGAAGCCAATTGGGGGCGGCTGCCACCTTAATCGGAAGATCGACGAACTGATCGCGGCGGCGGGATTCGAGATCGGTGAGTTGAGAACGTGCTATCTTCCTGGGCCGCGTCCGATGACTTACACCTACCAGGGGTTTGCTCAGCCGGTGTAGCGGTGAGCTGCCGCGCTCCGCGTGGCCATCCTGTCGAGGATCCGTGTCCATATACAGAAATCATATCTATCCTTATCTTGTCAGTCGGATGGGTGATCCGAAGCCGATCAGGAAAATTCGTCAGCGTGTCGTCCGATTGCCCGAGGGCACCGTTCTCGAAATCGGGGCAGCTCGGGCGCGAATTTCGTGCACTACGATCCGGCGCGAGTCACTAAGCTCTATGCCCTCGAACCCAATCGAGGGATGATTGCGCTCGCGGAGCAGCAGCTGCGCCGAACAGCGCTGGACGTCGAATTTCTGGACCTGCCCGGGGAACGCATTTCTCTCGAAAACGACAGCGTCGATTCGATCGTCAGCACGTTCAGGCTAGGCACAATTCCGGACGTGCTTGCGGCCCTTCGAGGGATGGGACGTGTCTTGGCGGCCCGATGGCAAGCTCATCTTCTTTGAGCTTGGGCTTTCACCCGACCCTCGCGTACGCCGCTGGCAGAAGTGGTGCGATCCAATCGCCAATTGGCTGTT
>Ga0137362_10001809_pt1 | contig 13568 bp, 15 predicted proteins | sample MadtaG_2_FD_104801 | JGI IMG/M metagenome (GOLD analysis project Ga0137362, IMG submission 104801) | Vadose zone soil microbial communities from Angelo Coast Range Reserve, California, USA - Mad1_100_16 metaG | ecosystem: Environmental > Terrestrial > Soil > Vadose zone | place: USA: California... | reverse complement strand
TAAAGCTACTGCCGAAAAAGACCTTGCAGAGGCGAGGGATACTTTGGCGGTGACGCAGGGTAATAAACACAAACTGGAGCAAGTCTCTGACGAGGTGCGGCCAAATATATTATTCGTTGTTGCTTTTCTCATTCAATCCGAGCAGCTGGAGGCTGCAAGGACGACTATCACAGAGCAGAATGCTGTCATAGAAGCCTTGCGGGAACAGATCAAGGCATTGGAAATTAAAGTAGATGAAAGCCTGCAAAGTTCGGAAGCTCTTCGTGCCGACCACGCCAACAATTCTGACATCATAGCCGCCGCAGAAAGAGATCGGCAAGCCCTAGCTGAAGCCAAGGCACAGCTTGAAACTATGGAGACCGAGACAGCTATTCAGGCCGAAGCATTGGATGCGGCTACGGCGAAGATTAGCGCACTCGACCTCCAGGCGTCACGTGCCGAAGCTCTTGCCACTGAAATCGCCGACCTTCGTGCTGAGAAAGAGGGGACATCTAACAAGCTCTCGGAGCTAGAAGTCGAGATTCTGGAGCTTAAGGAAGCACGGGACCTAGCGGAGGGAGAGCACGGAAACAGCAAGACTCAGATCAACTCCCTTCGCGAAGAAGTAGCAACGGCTACCGCCGCTGCCAAGAAGACTGTTGAAGAGGCGGCGGCAAAGCAGAGTGCTGCGGCCGAGCACTTGGAGGAGAACAAGAAGCAGCACGAAGCGGCACTGGCGCTCGTCGTAGAAGGGAGCAAGAAGCTGACCGAGCAGCTCCACGCCTCGCAGGCAGAGATTGATGGGCTTCGTAACAATCTTGAAGCCTCGGATGCAGCCGCCGCCTCCGCCGCAGAGGAGCACGCGGGCCATCTCACAGAGGTTGAGCAGGCGCACAAGGCTCGACAGGATGAGTTGATGGCAGAAATCGAGAGGATTTCTGCAGAGCTTGCGGTGCGTAGCCTGACTGAATTACTCGCTTCATCCAATGTTTATAAAGTGATTTTCAAGACCCAGGAATCTGTGTACGATGCTAAGGTTCAGGGAGTAAAGGACGAGCACGAGCAGCGCCTGCAGCAAGCTTTCGAGCGGGCCAAGGTAAGCTTTCCTAATGACTGGATGCTATTATTTTTCTCATTCATGTAGAGCGAGGCAGGTGACGCCCATACCCAAGATTTGCAGGTACTCAGAGAGAAGTCAGAGGAGGCCACCGAACAGCTCCGCTCTTCACATCAAGCTACGGTTGAGAGTCTTAAGATCGATCATGAAGCTGCACTCGCCTCTCAGGCGCAGACCTCCCAGAAGCAACTGTCTAGCCAGGCGCTTGAGCTCAAGGCCACTACTGAGGATCTCGCGAAGGCGAAGACAACACTCAGCACATCACATCAAGCAATGGAGATGTTGAAGGCACAGCTGGATTCGGCTCGACAAGGCGCTCTAGTTGCTGCAAGTACTGCGGCGGCTAATCAGAACGCTGAGATTGAACACCTAACTAAGGAGCTTTCCAACGTGCGGGAAGAGCTTGATGGGGTCAACGCGGTCTTCCGCGCCACCCAAGAATCTATGCAGGGTATGGGTAACAATCACCAGAAGGAATTGGAAGAGGCCGCCAAGGGACGTGCTGAAGAAGTATCGAAGCTTCGCGCGGCTCATGACACGGAAATCCAGTCGTTGGTGACCGATAAGGCAGACCTCGTGACAAAACTCTCGGACCTCGAGGGCGAGCTGCTTTCCTTGCATGCGTCTGCTGCGACTACTGGGACCCCCGGGTCGCCCACTGACAGGAGGAACGGATCCGCCGCAGCGCCCGCAGAGACCGTGACGAAGGATGAACTGCTGCGCATGCATGGGGCGCACAATTTGAAGATGAACGACTTGCAGGCCCAGCACGACAAGGAGATTCGAGCTCTGCAAGAAGAATTAGATGCCGCACGCACGAGGGCAAGCGAAGTTGAACAAGACTTGGATCGAAAGAGGATGGAGATCACGTATCTCGAACGGGACCAAGAGGAGAGTCAAGATGAAATTACAAAGTACGTCAAGTTGTTCGGTTATAAGAGTTTCGTCGGTTCTTTATTTGCTTTGGCCGTGGTCATTGGTTCCGGCATCTTCTGATTTCTTTGGTGTGATGCGCCGGCGCTATGTGCGCTTTTTGGAGCCGATGTCAATTTCATTGGCCCATTTCAATGGGTTTGATTGCGCCACATTATTATTGCATTGATTTCATTTAAATGATCTTACGATTCTATCAACCGTGTTTTGATTGCAATTTATCTTCGTTCTTCTATTCTTTCAACCTTTTCACATCTTTGATCGTGCTTGATGCTCACGTGGTTTCCACACTGTCAGACTGAAGGAAGATCTGGAAGGCCTGAAAGAGAAGTCATCCTCAGATCCTCAGTAATTTTTCGAAGGACCCGTAGCCTCGCGATTTTAACGATGTTTCCTGCTGGGATCGTGCAGGAAACCTGAAGGTGGCTGGTGCTTTCACACGTTTCATACTATGCGGATGGCAACATACCTCATTACCCTATGTCATACCCCTTTGTTATTCTTATCCATGGATACACTCGCTCCTAATGCGCATTTTGTTCCTTCCCCGGTCTGAACTGCGTATGCGATTGTTCGGGGCGGTACCGGATTTCCGACTGCTGACTAATATACGCGTCTCCCCCACAATGGGGCAACAAAAAGCAACAAAAAGTGTGAACGGCCATATAATCACCGGGCGCCCACTAAACCCGCTTTTCTCTCCGTCTATCCACCATCCACCCCCTTCGCCGGCAATCATGGGCATGCAGAAAGAGCCAGGTCAGAAAGGTGTCAATTGGTCTAACATTGCCGTCGGTGCGTATGCATCTTTCATGCTGCCTGACCCCGCTAGACCAATACACGCGACAGGTGCAATCATGAATATGGTACTATCAGTACGATTTTATCTCTGAAGTAGAACTAATCACGCTATGATTCTGTTTCAATCTGATAGTTTGTGAGCTATCCTATCGATCATGTGTGTTCATGAACTAATCGCCCTTGTATTCCAGGAGGCAAGTTTGGCAGCAACATGAGGGGGCAGAGTTTGGCCACTGACTAATGCCACCATCAGGTCACGACCCTTGGCCAGCCTCTAGAGGTTGTCAAAACCCAGATGGCTGCAAACCGCTCGCAGACGATGGTGCAGGCGTTACAATCCGTCTGGGCTCGTGGCGGCCTTGTTGGCTTTTACCAAGGTCTCATTCCATGGGTGCGTATTCCCAACGCACAGGTGTTTCTCCCGACCCACTGGTTTTTATCCAGGCGTGGATTGAAGCTTCGACAAAAGGCGGTGTGCTTCTCTTCACTGCGTCGGAGATTGAGACGGCCACGACAGCCATCGGAATGAACCCAGCCACAGGCGGGCTTCTCGGTGGTATGGGGGGTGGTATCGCACAGGCTTATGCTACTATGGGTAAGTCCAGCCAAGTAAGCCAAGTCCTTTTTGAGTTGAAGTCCTATCTATTTCTAGGTTTTACGACTAGTATGAAAACGGCAGAGATCACTCGCCATAAACAAGCTGCTTCGGGTGTGAAGCCCCCCTCAACCTGGGCATTGTTCTTCGAGATTCTTAGAAAAGAGGGCATTCGTGGCGTCAACAAGGGTGTCAATGCCGTTGCTGTACGCCAGTGCACAAATTGGGGCTCTCGGCGCGTGAAGTTTGTCTGTTGTCAATTTGTTGGAACCTGACACTTGGTTTAGTATTGGTCTTGCCCGACTTGCTGAAACCTCGATTCGGAAGGCCCGCGGTAAGGAGGGTGGTCAATCTCTCGGTGCCTTGGACAAAATTCTGGCTTCATCTATTGGTGGTGCTCTTGCTACATGGAACCAGCCCATCGAAGTTATTCGCGTTGAGGTACTTTGTCGCTTAACTCCTCTACGCCCTGCCCTCTCATTATTGAATGCAGATGCAAAACATGTCAAAGGAGGCGACCGCCTCTGCTAACCGCCCAGCGAAGTTAACCATGTTCAATACATTTGGTTATATCTACAAAGAGAATGGCATCAAGGGTCTTTATCGTGGGGTTACTCCTCGAATCGCTCTTGGGATCTGGCAGACAATTTGTATGGTATCATTTGCGGATTATGTCAAGGAATGGGTAAAGGGGAACCAAAAAGTGTAGAGGATGCGGGCGATTTCTTTACACCTAGATGCTTTCTCTGGTAGAATAGATAGACGATTACAATAATACCTATTAACCGTCACATGACCGCATACACGCCTTCCATGCTGCCACCACCATCCTCCAAGGTGTCGAGGAATCCCCTTCTGCGTGCATATCTTACGCAGCTTACAGAGCATCCTTTGCGAACCAAGGCACTAACATCTGGTAAGAGCCGCCGAACAGCTTTCTTGTCGAGGTCTCAACACGCACCTTTCACAAAGGGACACTCTGCTTCGTACAAGAGGTACTTAGCTCCCATCTAGCCTGTGTTCCAGCACGGCAGCCCGCCAGGGATGCACCACTCTATTTGCGTTTGCTCGCGCGTTCCAAGGTCAATACGCGCGCTGTAAAGATTGCGCTATACGGACTCCTCGTCTCGGGACCGCTCAGCCACGTTCTCGTCGGCCAACTGCAGAAGGCTTTTGCCGGCAAGGCCGGACGTGCCGCGAAGCTCGGTCAGATCTTTGTCAGCAACTTGATTATCTCACCCATCCAGGCCTTCTGTGGGTTTCGTTTTTCGTTTTCTCTTCGGGTTTCCTTTGCTCTCTTGCTGAACGCCCCATCATCTTTACTAGTCTATCTCGTTTCTTTGTCGGTTATCAATGGCGCCAAGTCATGGGACGATGTGAAGGAGGCTTTAATGGATAGCTTCCCCCCGGTTATGAAGGTTTGTTTTGGACAACTCATCTACGAGGACGTTTATTAAAACCCGACACGCATCGGTTTCTCGCACGTAGGTCGTGTGGTTCAGCACCCCACCATCTATCTTTTTTGCTCAGAATTTCCTTCCACCTGAGGTTTGTGATTACATTCCCAAATTCTAGGCCAACGACGGGTCTAATGGTGAGCTTGACACTAAAACAGCAATGGTCGCCGTTTTTCAATTTGGTTGCAATTGTGATTGGAGTGGGTTTTTTAATGCCTACTTTTCCGTGTCACCCATGGGAGTAATATTTTGTCCCCAACAGACATATTACAATACCAAGCTAAAGAAACTTCGCAGGTCACCGGGAAAGAAGGATGGTAATAAGAAATAATGATTGCAATTGCAAGGCGTGGCATGTGTGCTTGTAACGTGAGCTAAGTTATTTTCTGGCATATCCCTCCTTTGTCTTAATAGGCCGAACGCTAAGCGGCACTGTGCTGGATTCTTTGATACTGTTACCCTATATACTAGTACGTTCCAGTGCCCGAGTGGAGGACTCAACCTGGATCAAGTCCTCGCCGACTGGTCTATGATGACGCGCCTGTACACATTCGGGTCACTCGTTTTGCGATTCTTAGCGATTTTTAGGTCCGGCCTTCTGATAGTTGTGACCCATGGGACCGAGAACCGAACGTAAAGTGCGCCAGGTTCAGTCGGAATAGTGAATTTATGACATCTACCAAGTCTAAGGTACGTATCCTTCGATTGTCCTGGGCCCCCCCGATGTCACGTTATATGAGGCGTAACACGAAAGTAGCTCAATTAGTTTAACATCTGTCTTAGCGAGAGATTATCTCACGCATAGCCGAATATCCAGAATGACACTTGTCACATACGTTGGTTACTTTGGTTGCTGCCAGGAAGACATGTGTGGGCGTGGCTAACTCGTGACGGATGTGCCACCTCCAGAAGATCCTGCCCCAGCCAATAGTTTGAAAGGTTGTAATTTGGACCAGAAACATCCGAGTCCTTGTCTCTGACAGCAGCGATTTTATGTGATCCTTGAATTAACATTTGAAACACGAGAAGACCAATTCTTAAGCACACGTCCAACACTCATGAATAGAAGCTGCACATTGGCTCCGCATGGGTCTAAGCATCTACAGGGTGAATGCGTGTACGTGGAACAAGAAATTTTATGACGATGGCGTAATGGCTACCACGGTGACACAAGGCCGATGAACTTTCGAGGGCTTCTCCAAGTAACGATAAATCGTTCGCCAGCTCTGATCAGTCTTCTGTCCAACCTCGACTTCTAACTGCCAACACTCCAGAGCGTACGTGTCGGGTCCGGTGACAAGTAACGTTGGGGTGAGGGTGACGTGCTGCATCGGCTCCAGCATTCCGCGGAATGTGAGACGGCCGATCCAAGACGGCGGTGCCAAGTCTCTGCAAGGTCGCACAACCGTGGTCAGTAATTACCCAATGGACGAGCGAAAGACGCACTTGGATTCCGATGCGTCATTAGCTGCTGGTTCTGATGCTAGCTTCAGAGTATACTTGGACGGGTGGGTCGTGGAGAAATTCCTCAAGATGAATGTAACTGTGATCTGGCACGACCTGCAAGGCATGGTGAGACGAGCTCGAGAACATAGGTAGAAATTGACAAGACCTCTCGGAGAAGTCGTGATTGATCACACCAGGTTCAACAGTGGTCAGCAAGACGGGATTCATCTCTGCGTTCCATTCGCTTGCTCGTAAGGCCTCGAGAATGCTTGATCTCTCCCTCTCTGTCTCTGCATACATGCGGCGTTTGACTTTCAGTTCCTGGGTCTCTTGAATGAAAGCATTGAGTGCACCGTGCTCTGCTCCAACGTTGACTCCCGAGATGAGGACATGTCCGGATCTCTCACTGGAAGGAATATCCCAGAATATAAGAACGTCCAATGAATGTGGGTGATATAACGGAAAAATATATGGGTGAAGAGCAGGGGTGATATCTGGATGTCGAACCACCAACTCGCGTGCAATCAGGTTTCGACGACCTTGATGAAGCAATGACAGCCCCGAAGCTGTATTGATGCAGTAATCCATGGACTAGAAAGATATAGTTAATCGAACTTGTCATAAGCAGTGACCAATTGACGGACCTCAACTATATAGTTGGACATTATACTCAACGGTGGTGGTGGAGATTCCTCTACGGGCAGCCCTTTCAAAACTTGTACAAGCTTTCGTACCACAAACAGGAAGGTATCGCTGAAATCAGGGACATAGTCCCGTAAATTCACACCAATTAGTGATTGAAAGCTTTGACTCGGAAGGAGTTTTTCACTGGATGGACGTCAGAGATGTATGTACACCACAGGGACATATGGCCTACCGTTTAGAACTCGTGACAGATTTGCACGACCATGTCGGACTCAGTGTCACCATCTGCGACACAACAACCGGAGTGGAATCGGCAATATTCCGAACCTCTAAGACCGACGTAAAGAGATTTTCTAACGTTCGGCTCGGTTCAAATGCTAACGTCGCTGAGAGTAGGGGCCGGACTTCAAAGGAACTTGCTGCCTTAACGCAGTGAAATGCATGGCCATCTCCCTAGAAATGGGGCGTTAATTGGAGTGGGCTGTATCCGGGGAGACAACCGTATACCTCTCGGAAGGTGAATAAGAGACAGAGCTCTTGCTCGCCTAATTTATTCGCATGGAGCACGAAAGGAAGTTCAAAGTTGGCACCCGGAGCTAGTGACGAGTTTTCCATCGTGGAAGTCCATGAAATCTTATGGGGTGTTCTAGGGAGCAGAGAATTGTCGGAATCGAAGGCCTCGGAACCAAGAACTGAGGCTTTGGCTACGGGTTATTCAGCAGAGTAGACGGAGCAGCGGCGCTATTTAACGCGTACCAGTCTCAGGTTGGTCAACCCAGAATTCGTCATCTTCTCCGCCAACTAGCCAGATCTCGCTGATCGTCTGAGTGCCAGTATTCGACAGCCAGATTCGCATTTCCCTGCACTCCCCATGGTAGAGCACCAATCGGCCATCATCCAGGAACTGAGCAGACAGTCGCTGAATGGTATCTTCGACCTCGACTTGAATGGTATTATCGGGCGCATATACTTTGTTTTGTCGTTGATGGGGCGTGTCTTGAAGTCTCCGACCTCGCGATACTAGGGGTTCCATAGCGGGGAAAAGAGAAAGGAACATATATGAGACATGGGTGATCTGCAAAGTCATTGGCCGTCTCGCCAGAATCGACAATGGGATCTTAAATTGACAAAATTAGCTTGTGCTAAGGAATTGAACAAGCTGACAATGTTCACCGTGCAAGTCTCCTTCGGGTCAAGGATAATCTCATCCAAGATCTCGATATCTACGAGTTCTGAGGACAATTCAGAGCCTGATGGGAGCCTCTTTAGAGTAACAGTCAACTCTGACAAATTCACTTCTGCGTTGAACGGATTGTGAACGACAAGGTCCACCCAGAATGCCTCTACGTACTTCTCAGCAAAGGGAGAAAGTAGACTATTACACACTCACCGTTGACAGTCGCCCTCCCTGTGTGGTGAAGAGTCTCTTTACCTCTAGCTTTCCAGAACGAAGTCCAACTGTCTTCCCGCGATTGCCATGTCGCTGCATTTCCACCCACCGCATCCCCAGGTAATCGCACTCTAGTGAGACGTGGATTGAAGAATGCAACTGGGAGAGTCAAGTCCGTGGTATGAAATTCTTTGCCAGATGTGTCTTTCAGATGCTATTTTTTTAAGTCAGCACCCTGAGGTCTAGAGACGAATGGGCTTGAGCACCTGGAAGGCGACTCGAAAATCCTCCAAGAAGACTTTATCCACCGCGAGTTCTTTGGGTACTTCTGAAGCGTCCTCTGGCGAAGGCGTCGGGTTGGAAGGTCTCGCCAGAATTGACAAAAAGAATTGAACTGCCTGCCGAATCTCGCCAGTCGTATAATAGAGACGCCCTAATAACAAAGCGTCAGTCCCTGTACGACATCGAGCCTACATAAAAAGTACCCAACGCATGCTCTAAGCCAGGGAGGATCCCGTCAAATCGGGTCGATGCCTGCATCTCAAGCCCCTCAGAGTCCCAAAATGAAGGCGACAAATTCTTTTCCGGAGAAACCTTATATAGCTCATGTGCCTTGCGCAGCAGATATAGGGTTAGCGGTTTCTACTTGATATATCAGCAGTGTTGTTCTAAGACAGTTCGAGGACGCGAACGCACAATCCCAGACTTTTCAAGCCGGTTTGCGGCGATGAGGTACCAAAGTGCAGCTCGTCGATTGGCCAGCCTTCGGGCACTGAAATGAGCGGCTTGTGCAAGCAAAAGAGCGGAAGGTGGTTCTTCCGCCTTTAGAGCTCATGTGTTAATATATTGAGAAGTTGTTACCACCTTATGTCACGTACCGACGAGGCCGCCCAAACCAGCCACCTGTCCCCTTCGAGGGTGCTTGTCAGAAAATCGGCACTGGCCTCCCAGCGTACGGCGTAGGTCGCCGCACGTAATTGGGCCAAAGCTGATGCTTCTGCGTCGGGGAATGTGATTGCGGAGAGTGCATGCACGACATGAGTGATTACCGCGGGAGATGGAGAAAGGAGCAGTGGAAGCATTTCCTTCAAAACGAGACAGCTGAGTACCCTGATTCCCCGCATACATAAGTATATCCTACCGATCCGCCCTTCCCATCTTTCTTTAGCGCCTCCCATACGCTAACTGCTAGCTTTAGATCACCCAATATAGTGGCAAATTCTGCTAGTCGTCTCTGCTGACTTGGAGGAGAATGTGCTGCAGCAGCGAGACTTGATATTGAGAATTGCGAGCCTGATCGAGTTGCCGACATGACAGGAGAAACTGATGAAGTAGGAGGATGTGGAGGTGCAGGCGATGCTGTCCCGGAGCCAAAGAGACGACGCGTGGAGGAAAAGAGACGGGAAGGTAGCCGTCGCGTTGAGGCGAACTGGAAGCACGTACGAGTCAATTATACGGATCAGGTATGTGAGAAGACAGCGTCACGTTTTCGTTCCAATCTGCAACACATTTTTCCATCCAAGGCACAAGACTCATCGAGACGAACTCCCGAACGAACTTGGCAGTTTGCTGGATGTCCTCCTCGCTCATGCGAAGCGTGTTCACTTCGTATGGGGCCCCGGGAGTTAAGCCTGACTTTGACCTGGTAGTGGATGGATCAGGGGTGTCAAGTGATGACTTCGGTATTGGCGGCAGCCGTAAGGGTGCCATCGGAACAGGCACAGGCTGGGGTGGTGGGGAGGGAAGCTTGAGAGGAAGCAGATAGCTATGTAAACCATACTGCTTTTTGACGGCATTAAAGAGTGCGTTTGCCCTTCACGACATGAGTAGACGAAGATGGATCAATAAGACCACGCACTCTTCGTCTGACAGGGGAGAAGTTTCGGGATGGACAATCAGCGAATAACGTAGATGTGTGTTGTCCACCCATGAAGGCAGTTCTAAGGGGCGGACGTGCAGCTGTGCCAAAGTCTGCAGAGGATTGGGCAACATGGTAGACACGGCGTATACGACTGTGAAAGTGTTCAGGACCCTGGAGTTGACTAGCGTAAGAAACACACACTCGCAACTGGATGGTTCCAACCCTCGAATTTTGACGGAATGTGATCTCCATCTACGCAATGGCGTAACTCGTTCCACCAAGGGGTCCTCGAGCTGTTAGCTCGGTCATTCTGGGCGGCTGCTGCCTCGACTCGTTCCCAGTCTTCCAACCACTTGGCGCATCTGCTTGATATACGAGCGCTGATCCAGTCTATTGTTCGTCCTGCGCGTAGTTCTTCGTCCTCACGGCATCCGTCTTCGACTTCCCCCAAGTCCGAGAAGCGCAAAGCGAAAGACGTGAGAGGAACTGGCGTTAACGATGTTGTCCTCGTTGTAACTACGTACATGTGAGCTGGGCGCATCGATACCCCGAATGAAGGACGTCTTACCCTGCGGGAGAGGAGAAAAGGATTGTAGAATTTGAGGCAATGGGGGTAACGACGACGCGGAGAGAATATCGACCAAGTCAGACGACGAAATGATGCATACGTGAGGGCCCAACGAGGGCGGAATCACAGAGGCAACCCGTGCCATTGCTCGGGTGACTTTGTTTGGAGAAGTGAGGTCTTACGGTGGTGCGCCCCGAGCCCCGCTATTAGCGTGATGCAGCCCCGGCTCGTTCGAGGAATCAAATCAAAGAAATGATATTTTGTCCATCCAGCTGCATCCAAGCGTACAAAAGGGGCATATAACAATCAGATTTACAGCAAATTAAATCCCATCTCGTATGAAAACCGTTTAGAAACCACCAATCATGTCACCCAACAATAAACCACCAGCAAGGGCACCTAGGAGAGGCAAGGCACCTCCTCCCATGTTGCGCTGACGCTGGCCTCCATAACCATTGCCGTATCCGCTGCCGTATGGAGGACCGTATGTATATGGGTTTCCCGGTGGTGGCCCATAACGATACTGTGAAGGCCCTGCGGGGTATTGTTGGTTATAAAGGGCTTGTTCCTGTGCATAACGTGCTCGCTGCGCATTTATCGCCTCTGTGTACTGTCGCCGCCTCTCCATCTCGATCTATCCAAGAACAGATTCAGAAGAAAGCTGACGGAAAGTATTGTTGTACTTACCCTGGCCTGCTCCCTCTTGTATGCTTCGCGCTCTTCTTTTGTACCGATAGCCTTATCCTTGAGCTTGCCAAAGAATCCTCGCTTCTCTTTTCCTTTCTTGGAAGAATCCATGGTAGCTTTGTCGTTCTCTGGTACCATGCTGGCGCTATCACGGCCATTGAAGGAGTGGCGACGGGACTTGGAATCATTTGATTCTTGCTGCTGCTTAGCAACGCTTTCGACTTTCTCCCTAACTTCTGGATGCTCCTTGAGGTATTGTTCATCGTCATATGGATGTGTCCAGATTGCACGAGGCGGATCCGCTTTCGTGTCCACCTGTAAGTGCGTTGATCAGTCATAGATGCAGTAGGTTGAGGGGAAGGGCATATCACACACCCAGAATGGATGATTGGACTTGGGATCAACCTCTTTAATCCAACCGTATGGAAGGGGGAGATCTTCTGAGCTCATGATGGGTAGTGAGAGGGATGTGTGGTCGATGACAAGTAGATACGCCGGTCCTCTTATAACAGGTAGCGCCAGGCGCGTGTCATTTAGACAGCACAGCCATACACCGGCCTCACCGGCCTGAGCACCGACCACACCACCTGCACAGGATCCGTCATGTCGGGCACAGCCCCATCTGCCAGTGGCCTTGACTAAGATAATTTGACACGGTCCACACACTTTCTAATCTACAGCAAACCATGATGTAGGCCACTAACCGAACTTGTGCTTGAATTAAAGGCGTCCGTACTATGAGGTACACGTCCGCCTGATCATATATTACAGCTATGATGGAGCAACAATCCAAAACTATCCCAATAGACTGAAAGCCATAGAAGACTAGAAAGCCATTGTTCACTGACCACGGAGGTCACCTATCACCTCTTGGATTTTCCTGATTTTCTGTTCCGTAGGCATCTTGAAAGGGTTACGCCTCAACAAACGAAAGTTGTACGTCATAAACGTGTGACTAACCTCATAAAAGATCCGCATTCTTTCCCGTTGACGAGCGTCAACCGTATGATGTTGAAGGAAATTCTCAACGAATGAGGGAGCATCGTCCTCATTATGGGCTCCGTCGCGATCCGGTGTAGTACCTTCCTGATGCATGCTCGTCATGCTACTACTCCCTTCTCTTCGATGATGCACTTGTTGAGGCACTTGCGCGACGGGTGTGCCCCATGCCGACGCCCACACGTCAGGGTCGGGCGTCCAGTCTTCGGCGGGAGTACGCCAACCCCACCCGTCGTCCTCGACGGGAGAACTACCCCAATGACCTTGGCTACTTTGTAGTTCCTCCTCCAGTTTATCCAAAAAATCGTGCATTGATTCAGCTTCTTCTCCCCTTTCCGCAGCCACCAACCCCCTGCGCCAAAAGGAGACGAGGTTAGGAGACAAATCCGTCCAGTGGCTACGCTCTTGTTCGGCTCTTCTGAGACTTGATAGAATATCAGAGGTGGGTTTCCGTATGGCAGACGAAGTGGCTTGTAGGCCATAGGCCTCTGCCCTTGATGAATGTTGGGCCGAACTTTCATGAGTTATGGCTTGCTTGATGGTCATGACGTCCGCTTTGCAAATGTTGCAGAGCCATTTTCCATTGCCTACATCTGTAAAATCTACGCAGGGATTTTGTTTTTAGAGTCGTCATCACCATAGGTGAAAAAATGCGCACTTTGTCGATGTTTAAGGTGAGCAGCCGCTCGCGGCATGCTTCATGGACGTTGATACGACTTAAGGGAGTTATGAACAGGAATACAAACGAATGTGCTGTATGAGTTGTAAAGGGTATACCGAGGAGGATTGATGACGGAGCTCAGGAGCTTTGCTTGCCCAGATGAGCAGAGTGCGGTGGCAGCATGACGAGGTTAATATATAATGAGCGTGTGAGCCGTCCCGTGCGAAGTGTTAAGTCATCCGGCCCAATATTACATTCTTTCCGCAGTCTCGAGAATTTGTGTCTCCATTTACGATTTCCATCAGAGAACACACATTACTGCCGACGAGTTCGTACCTCACTACTTTTGGCTGTCAGGCGTTCAATTGTGTCCACAACTTACCAACCATCATAGCATGCATTATTAGGGGCTCGACCAAGGATACCTCG
>Ga0137362_10001796_pt1 | contig 13601 bp, 9 predicted proteins | sample MadtaG_2_FD_104801 | JGI IMG/M metagenome (GOLD analysis project Ga0137362, IMG submission 104801) | Vadose zone soil microbial communities from Angelo Coast Range Reserve, California, USA - Mad1_100_16 metaG | ecosystem: Environmental > Terrestrial > Soil > Vadose zone | place: USA: California... | reverse complement strand
TCGCGGCGAGGCTCCTTGCCCGCTCCGGTCGCGCCGGACTTGCAGTCGCAGATGACGCCATGTTCCGCAGCGATCCAGCCGGCGTCAACGAGCGGCCGCAGCGCGAGGATGACGCTGGTGGCGTAGCAGCCGGGATTGGCGACAAGCCGCGCGCTCGCGATTTCGCCAGCGTACAGCTCGGGCAAACCGTAAACCGCTTCGCCGAGCCAATTGGCATGCGGCGCGGGGAGCTTGTACCAGGCGGTGAAGGTTTCAGCATCACGGAAGCGGAACGCGCCGCTCAAGTCGATTACGCGCAAGCCGGCTTGCAAGAGTGCGGGGCCCAGCTCGGCCGAAACATCATGCGGCGTTGCGAGAAAGGCAGTGCCAGCCGCGCTGGCCGCGATGGATTCGACGGAGAGCGGGCGCAAGGGCGCTTCCCCGCGTCCGCGAAACTGGGGGAAAAGCTCGGCGATGCATTTGCTTCCCTGGGTGTCGCGCAAATAGTAGGCGCTTGCAGTGATCTCCGGGTGACGCAGGAGAATCCCCGCCAGCTCCAGGCCCGTGTAGCCGGTGACCCCAACAACAGCGATGTGACGTGGATCTCTCATTTCAGGAGAGCTTCGATCTTTTTTTGCAGGGATTCCCGCGTCTTCCGATTCGTGGTGATGATCAAGACAGTGTCGTCACCGGCGATGGTGCCCGCGATTTCCGGGAATTTTGTGCCATCCACGGCTGCGGCAAGAGGCTGCGCGCCGCTGGGAGGGGTCTTCAACACCAGGAGATTCTCCGCGGGGCGGATGTCGAGAAGGAACTCGCCGAGGGCGCGCGCGAGCGGAGGAAGCGGGAGCGCAGCGGCATCTTCGGGGAGGGCAGCGGCGGGCCGATAGCCCTCGGGAGTCTTGATAAGTTTCAGCTCCTGGAGGTCGCGAGACAGGGTGGCCTGGGTCACGCGCATTTTGCGCTGCGCGAGACGGCGACGCAGATCCTCCTGGTTGCTGATCTGCTCGCCAGTAACCAGCCGGAGGATTTGACCGTGGCGGAATGTCTTCGCCGTACTCATGGCCTGCAAGAATATACAGCCTCCTGTATTTTTATACAGCCTTTCCCGGCGGGCTGTCAATGCATTTTCACAACTTTCTGCAAACGCGCCCGGCGCGCCACTCGCCCAGGCAGCCATGCAGGATTCGCACCACTTGGCGGAAGCAGACTGGATTTTCGCCGCCAGGAATGCTCTCCTATCAGGAAGCGCGTTGCGCGCCCTTATGGCCACGGGATGCAAAGTTACGGGATGCAAGATCGACTCGCCGGCTGCCCTTGCCGAGCAGCAACTCTGCGTGCTGCATTTCACTCTTTCCATCGAGGCAAGCTGCGCTGAGATGCGCCGCGAGACCGCGCTGGGCAACGCTCCGCACGATCGGCAGAAGGAGATCATGCGCTTCATCACGGAAAACGGCGAGCGGCTGGCGCGCGTGGCCACCAGCGGCTTGCACCTCACCGACGACCTGAAAGCGCGGATTCTCAGCACCTTCCTGACACTGATGAATCTGCGCGAGAACCTCGACCGCGCCAATATGCGGAGTTCGTTCGGGCGAAGCGGTCACCCGCGCTGAAACGCGCACCGCCCAGTTGCAAAAAGCAAAAAGTCAGGCGCCGATGTAGCGGGCGTAGAGCGAACGCGCGACGGCGGGGTCTTTTGTGCCTTTAAGGATGGCGCGGCCATCGGCGAAAACGGTCATTTCATACGGCGGGACGCGGAAACGGAGAAGGAATTCGTTGTGGCGCACATCGGAGACGGTGGGCGCGAGTTTTCCTCGAAGAGCGCCGAGGTCCAGCGTGCGGCCGCGCTCATGTATCTGCACGGAATCCCTTCCGCACATGGTGATATGAGGCTGCGCTTCGCCGTGCAGCCAGGAAAACTCGCCGCGCACACATGCGCGGCAGTCCGGATTGCGCGCGATACGCACGGATTGGAAATGGCCGGTCCAGAGATCGCAGGAGATCAGCCGGCCGTGCAGAGCTTCCTCGCGGCATGCAAGAATTTTCAGGGCCTCGGCGGCCTCGAGGGAAGAAATCAGATTCACGATGGGCCCGAGCACGCCGATGGTGTCGCACGTTTCTTCCAGGCCCTGCCCGTTGCCACTGGATTCGAGCAAGCAGGCAAGACATGGCGTCACCCGAGGACGAATGGTCATGGTGAGGCCGTAGCTGGCGACCGCGGCGGCGTAGATCCACGGACGTCCGGATTGGACGGCAAAGTCGTTGAGGAGAAAGCGGGTCTCAAAATTGTCTGTGCCGTCGAGAATCAGATCGAAGGGAGCGAGCAGCTCGGCGGCGTTTTGGGGAGTCAGGTCTGCGACAATTCCTTCCACGGTCACACCTGAGTTGATGGCGCGCAGTTTGCGCTCCGCCGCGATGGCCTTGGGGAGCGAGGCGCGGGCATCGGCTTCATCGAATAGCGTTTGCCGTTGCAAGTTCGACGCCTCGACGAAATCGCGGTCCACGATGCGCACGCGACCCACGCCAGCGCGCACGAGCAGGGAGGCGGTGGCCGCACCGATCGCGCCGCATCCGACGATCACGGCGCTCGAGGCGAGCAGCTTTTCTTGCCCGTCTTCGCCGATTCCGGCGAAGAGCATCTGGCGGGAATATTTTTCCTTGAGCGAATCGTCCACGCCGGCTTCGACTCCTGTAGATAGTGCCTTCTCCACTATTTCATGATAGCGCCACCGAGAGCGAGACAGGCAACGCCCTTGTGCTACCCTTCGTCTGAGCCATTGGACGCATGAAATTGCGCTGGGAAAATGGGTTACGAAGGATTGCCGCGCTCACGCTTCTGCTGGGAGCCACCTGTTTGCGCGCACAAGCGCAAAATGCCGAGCCCGCAGTCGCGTCTGCCACGCAGGCCCCTGTCGTGGCCGTGCGAATCGTGACCGAAGACGGCCGAGTGTTGCAAGAATCTCCGCCCGGACTGGCCGTCGAAACCGGCAAACCGCTGGACCGCCACCAGGTGGCGCAGAGCCTGCGAGCACTCTATGGGACGGGCGACTACGCGGACCTGCGCGCCGTCGCTGAACCGGCGCCGGGCGGCGTGCGCCTGGACTTTGTAGTTCGCGAGAATTTCTTTTTCAACCGGGTCCTGATCGAGGGGCTGACTGCGCCGCCCAGCGACAGCTCTGCGGCCGCGGCGATGCAGCTCGCACTCGGCCAGCCCTTCCATAGCGAGGAGTTGAATGAAGCACTGGATCGGCTGCGAGAAACATTGCGTGAAGAAGGCCTTTATACCGCGCAGGTTTCCGCGGAATCCGTGCCGCATCCCGATACGCACCAGATGGATGTGGTGGTCCACGTGAAGCCCGGCCCACGGGCGCGGGTCGGTGCTATACAAATGAAGAACGGCACGGAATACCACGACACCGAGATTCTAACCCGGCTGAAGATGAATCCTGGCCGCGAGGTCACCACGGCTCGCGTGCAACGCGGCACGGACCGCATACGCAAATTCCTGGTGAAGAAAGGACACCTGAGCGCCAGGGCGGTGGTGCGGCGCGGCCAATACGATCCCGCAAAAAATACAATTCCGCTCGAACTGGAAGTGACGGAAGGGCCGCAAGTGCGCGTGGAGGTAAGCGGGGCAAAATTATCAAAAGGGAACCTGAAAAGGCTTATCCCCATCTATCAGGAGGGGGCGGTCGATGCGGATCTCCTCGAAGAAGGGAAGCGCAATCTTCGCGAGTGGCTGGAGCGCGACGGGTATTTTGACGCGGAAGTCGATTACACAACCAAGACGCGCGACGTTCAGGGCAAGGAGCGCCGCATCCAGGGGACCGAGGAGGTCATTACCTACACGATCGAGCGAGGCGACCGGCACAAGCTGGTAGGAATCGAGATCAGCGGCAACCATTACTTCGGCTCGGAGCTTTTGCGAAGCCGACTGCAGATTTTTGGCGGAGCCTTTGCTTCGCGCGGGCGCTTCAGCCGCAGGCTGGTGGATTCCGACGCGGAGTCCATGCAAAACCTTTACCAGGCGAACGGTTTTCTGGACGCCAAAGTCACGGGGCAGGTTGAGGATAATTACAAGGGCAAAGAGGGAGACCTCTTCATCCGATTCACCATACTGGAAGGCGCGCAGACCCGGGTGGCATCGCTCTCGATCGAAGGCATACATGCATTCACTGAAGAAGAGTTGCTGGGTGTGGTGGGCTCGACGCCCGGCCAGCCCTATTCCGACTTCAACGTGACCACGGACCGGGACAACATCCTGGCGCTGTACTTCAACGAGGGCTTCCCGGAAGCAAGCTTCACGGCCAGCGCAGAACGCGTCTCTGCTGAAGCGCCGGCGGCGAACAAGGGTGAGACGCAATCGAAGACGGCTGCAAGCCAGAACGGGCAAAAGAAGGAAAAAGACGAGGGCGAGAAGGACCCTGTTCTCAAGATCGCCCAGGCGGAACCCGTGCGCCTCGTGTACCACATCACGGAAGGACCGCAGACCAGAGTGCGGCGGATTCTGATCAGCGGCTACGATCACACGAGGCTGGGACTAATCCGCCGCGAGGTGCGCGTGAAGCCGAATGGACCGTTGCGCCAGGGAGAAGTGGTGGATTCCCAGCGGCGATTGTATAACCTGGGGGTATTCAACCGCGTGACGATCGAGCCGCAAAACCCCAACGGGAAAGATCCGGACAAGAACATTGTAGTTCTTGTGGAAGAGGCCAAACGCTACACCATCGCCTATGGCGGCGGTTTTGAAGTTCAGCGCCTTGCCAGCACCACGGACCCGACCGGTGGTCAGATCCAGGCAGCGCCCCGCGGGATTTTCGAAGTGAGCAAGAACAATCTAACCGGCCGCGCCGATTCGCTTTCCTTGAAGCTCCGCGGGAGCACGCTGCAAGGCCGCGCCTTGCTGGGCTATGCCTCGCCGAATGCATTTGCCAACCCGAAACTCAGCTTTCAATCTACGGCATCCGCGGAAAAAACCCGGGACATTAACACGTTCACCGCGACGCGCTACGAGGGCTCGGTGCAATTGACGGAGCAGGCCACGCCTTTGACTACGCTGCTCTACCGCTATGCCTTCCGCAAGGTACTGATCTCGAATTTGAACACGCATATCTCGGCGGAGGAAATACCGCTATTCGAACAGCCGACGCTGATCTCGCAGTTTGGGGTGACGTGGTTCCGCGACGCGCGCGACAGTCCTGCGGACGCCACCAAAGGCAGCCTTAACAGCGCCGATTTGAGCGTCGCCGACACGCGAATCGGCTCCAGCGCAAGTTTCCTGCGCCTGTTTTTCCAGAACACCACGTACCACCGCATTAAACGGCGCTTCGGCTTTGCGCGCTCGATTCGCCTGGGCATTCTTGAACCGTACGGCGATACGGTCTCACTCAGTTTTCCCGCGCCCACAACCGAGCCCTTTCCCATCGTGATCCCCCTGCCCGAACGGTTCTTCGCCGGTGGCGGCACGTCGCTGCGCGGGTTTGCGCTGAATCAGGCCGGGCCGCGCGATTCCCTGACAGGTTTTCCCGTGGGCGGCCAGGCGCTTCTGGTGTTCAACCAAGAGTTCCGTTTCCCGATGCGCCTTCCCTATCTCGGGACGCAACTTGGTGGCGCGCTATTCTATGACGGAGGAAACGTTTACAGCCGGTTGAGCCGCATCACGTTTCGCGCGTCGTCGCCGAAGCCGGTGTTTGTGCTGCAGGATCCGACGCAGCCGCCGGGTCCCACGAATCCCACGCAGTGCGTCTTCAACTGCTCGAACGAGCTGAACTATTTTGCGAACATCATCGGATTTGGCTTGCGCTATGCGACGCCGGTGGGACCGATTCGCGTCGACCTGGGCTACCAGATTAATCGCCCGTTTTTTGTCGTTCCGTGCCCCAACAGTACGACCAGCGCTACAGGCATCCCGAGCTGCCTCCGCGGCACGCAGCTCCCGAAGCTGCAAATATTCTTCAACCTGGGGTCGTCATTCTGATGCGCCACCGGACGATTCTCGGCTTTTCGCTGGTATTCCTCGTGTTTGCAGGGGCACGGGCGCTTCGTGCGCAGGAAGTTATCGACCGCATCGTGGCGCGAATTGAAGGAGACGTTATCCTGCTGAGCGACGTCCGGGAACTTGGCCGGTACCAGGAACTCGTCGACGGCAAGTCAGAAAGCGACGCGCAAGTGCTGGACCGCCTGATCGATCAATGGATTGTCCGCACCGAAGCGGATCTCGCCCATTTCCCGAAGGCTTCGGAAGAGGAAGTGGAAAGTGGTGTGGAGCGCTTGCAGAAATCGTTCGCTTCGCCCGAAGAGTATGAGGCGCGGAAGAAGCGGAGCGGTTTGAGCGACACGGAAATCCGGAGAATCGTGGCGGCACAGCTTTATCTAGGCAGCTATCTGGATTCGAGGTTTCGCCCAGCCGTGCAGATGGATGAGAAGTCGATCGCGGATTTTTACCAGAGCGATTTGGTCCCGCGGGCGAAAGCGCGCGGGCAGGAACCGCCAACGCTGGAGGCGGCCCATGACGCCATCCAGGAAGCGTTGATTCAGCGTGGCATAAATGAACAGGCCGATCGATGGCTGAAAGAGAGCCGCACCCGGCTGCACCTGCAAAAACTTCTCGGCGAAGGGGCGCAATGAAGCGCGAGAGCCGCCACCCAATCTGGAGTTGGGTTATCCACACGCCGTGGGTACTCGCGGTGATTGCGCTGCTTTCCGTGATCGCGTTTTTTGGCAGCGGCGCAGGCAATCCCTTTCTCCGCCGCTTGATCGTGCATCGCATCGAGGCCATGACTGGCGGCCGTGCGGACTTGGACTCCCTGTCCATTCGTTGGCTTTCCCTCCAGTTCACTCTGAAAGGCCTGACGATTCACGGCCGCGAGCCAGCCGGTACCGAACCGCTTTTTTCGGCAGAGGAAGTACGGGCGGCGCTGCGCATCGATTCATTCTGGGGCCGAAAAATCTCTCTCAATGAACTTCTCGTGGAACAGCCTCATATTCACATCCGAGTAGACAAGAACGGCTCGACGAACGTGCCGGCACCGCCGCGTTCCACTTCCGCAAGTAAGCCGCTGCGCGAGACGCTCTTCGGCCTGCGCATCCGCCGCGTAAAGCTTCAGAACGGCTGGATTCTTTACAACGATCTGCAGACACTGCTCGCGACGGAGGGAAGCGATCTGCAGCTGGCGCTGGACGCCAGCGGATCGCCCGACCATCCACTTTATCTCGGGAGTCTCGATTGGCAGTCCGTACGGTTCACGGCGACGCCAAATCTTCTCCCGCCCCTGAATATTTCCGCGAAATTCACATTGTGGCATGAAGGCTTCACGCTGGATCAGGGGGTGTTCAGCACGAGCCGCTCGCATATAGACGCACAGGCGCAAATGGACGGATTCACGCAGCCCAAGTGGACCTACCGTTACCGCGGCTGGCTCGACCTCCTCGACGTTCGCGAGACTTTCCGGGCTCCACTGACGCCTGCGGGGAGAGTCGACGTCCATGGTGAAGGCTCGTTCACCGCCGGGCAACTCACCGGCACGGGGAGCTATTTCGGACACGATATCAATCTGACCTACGACATTTTTCATGCCGGCGGGCTGAGCAGCCGTGGGAGCTACCGGATCGATAAGCAGGGCCTAGTCGTGCCGGATTTTTCTGCGCAAGCCATGGACGGCAGCGTCAGTGGACGCGTGGTAATGCGTTTTGACGGGCTGCAGTTCCGCGCAGATACGCACGTGCAGGGCGTCCGCCTCGCCCCGCTGCTGCCGGCGGTCGAGCATAGAAACTTCCCGACCGATGCGCTTCATTGGGACGCGCTGATCAGCGGAGATACGGTCGAAACCTGGACCAAGACTTTCCAACATTTTGAAGTTTCCGGCAAAACTCATTGGTCCGCGCCTGATGCACCTGCCCCGCATCACGTGCCCGTGACTGCCGACTGGCAATTCCGTTACCGCCAAGATCCACAGATGCTCAATATTAACGCCGGCGAATTCGAAACGCCGACGTCGAGCGGCACAATCTCGGGAGTCCTCGCACCCCGAAATTCTGGGCTCGAGGTGCGCTTCGAAACGGGCTCGCTGGAAATGTATAAAGATTTTATTAACGCTATTCGCGACGTCCCACCCAGCTCTGCGGAAGCCGCCAAGCCTATTACCGGCAGCGTGCGATGGGAGGGAGCGGTCAAAGGCCCTGCAGGAGGACCGGCATTTATCGGCCACATCCGCGGCGAGCGGGTGCGCTATGACGGGCTGGCTTTGGATTCTCTCGAGGGGGACCTCACCTACTCACCCTCAGAATTGTCGCTCGCTCGCGGCCGGGCCCGATTCGGTCCGATGGATACGGAGATTGACGGAACGCTCAGCCTGACGAGCTGGGATTTTTTGCGCAGCAATTCCTGGACGGTGGAATTGAATTTCGAAAAAGCGCCGGTCGACAACATTAAGCAACTCCTGGGCTGGTCGTATCCCGTGCAAGGCGTGCTGAGCGGCCAATTCCACGGTCACGGAACACGCGCCGAGCCCGCGGTCACGGGCCTCTTCGATCTGGCCGACGGCAAAGCGTATGGTCTTTCCTTTGACCGGCTGCGCGGTCAGCTCAACGCGTCGCCAGAGGAATTCCGAGTAGCGAACGCCGAGTTGCGCATATTCCCAACCGGAAAAGAGAACGGGCGCGGCGCCGGCATCATCACCGGATCCGCCGGCTACCGCTTAACGGATCGCACGATCTCTGCGGATGTGGTCGGCGCGTCGCTTCCTCTTGAGAATTTTGAAAAGCTGCAGTCGCTGCGGTTCCCCATCGGAGGGTTGATTACTTTCCGGCTCAAGGCCAGCGGACAGGCGTCGGCACCTCAAGGCGAAGGAACTTTCCGCGTCGTGGACCTCCGCGTGGGGCAGGACGTGATCGGCAGCTTCGACGGGGGCCTTTCCTCGGATGGACAGCAAGCAAAACTTGAGCTCAGTTCCTCGATAGCTGCGGGCGGTATCTCCGGCGAGGTCACGCTGGGTTATACCGATCCATTCCCTCTGAACGGTAAAGTCTCGATCAAGAACATCGACCTGGACCCCTTTCTGCAGAGCGCGCTCCATCTTCGGCCGCTCAGCGGTCACGGAGTAGCCGACGGTGACATCACCATTGCCGGCACCCTGAAACAGCCGGAGAACATCGTGGCGGATGCAAGGTTATCGCGCCTGGTGCTGAATTACGCGAATGTGCGGTTGGAAAATGCGGGGCCCATCCATTTCCGCTCTTCGCGGGAAAGCTTGGAAATCGATCAGGCAGAGCTGCGCGGTACAGACACGAACATTCAGATTACCGGCGCAGTTCGCTTTGCCGGCCGCCGCACCCTGGGCTTGCGGCTGAATGGCGCAATGGATCTGCGGCTCCTCAGCGGGTTTGTGCCGAAGCTCGATGCGCGGGGTCCGGCTCAGATCAACGCATCTTTCGAGGGCACGCTCGACCACCCGCGCATCACCGGACGGGTGCACATCGCCAACGCCTCTGCGCGCGCATCTGAATTTCCCGCCGGGCTGAGCAACATCAATGGCGACCTGGTGTTTGACGCAACGCGCTTGTTCTTCGACAACGTGACGGCCGAATCAGGCGGGGGCACTCTTCACGTCACCGGCAGCGTGAACTACGTGGAAAGCCCGTTGCGCTACGACATCACCTTGCGTACCGACCGAGTGCGCATTCGCTACCCTGAAGGGATGAGCTGGCTTGTCGGCGGTGCACTGCGGCTCACGGGTACACCAGACGGCGGCGTTCTCTCCGGGCGCGTGACCATCGAGCGCGTCACACTCACGCAGGGCCTGGAAGTCGCCGGAATGCTCGTCTCCGCCAAGCAGGGCATCACCGGCCCTTCGACAAGTTCCTCTTACTTGCGCAACCTGCAATTCGATATTGAGGCCCTGCACTCCCCCGATGCGCGAATGAAATGTCACGGCGCGCAACTGTAGGCCAAGGCGAACCGCCGCGGCCGCGGCACATGGGAGCACCCCATCCTCCTTGGCCACATCCACATTCTCTCCGGAGATCTGGTCTTCCATGGTGACCGCTATCGCGTAACGCGCGGGGACTTGAACTTCGCCAATCCATTCCGGCTGGATCCGGTGCTCAACGTCGAAGCGACTACCACCATCCAGCAGTACGAGATAACTCTGAATTTCAACGGACCCGCCAGTAAGCTCACGCTTGCCTACCGTTCGGACCCGCCACTCCCCGCGAATGACATTGTCACCCTGCTGGCGCTCGGCCAAACAAGCTCGGAAGCTTCCATGCGCGGGGGCGGAACTGGTACGGCGCAGACCGCAACCTCGGGCGCTTCGCAGATTCTTTCGGAAGCGATTTCCAGCCAGCTGGGAGGGCGGCTCGAGCGGTTGTTCGGGATTACGCGCTTTCGCGTAGATCCGGGCCTTGCGGGCGTGGGCTCAACCGGCTCGGAGCAAAACGCCGCGGCGCGCGTGACGGTGGAGCAGCAAATCACACGAAATCTTACGATCACTTACGTATCCAATGTGAGCTCGACGCAGCAGCAAGTGATTCAAGTGGAGTACAACGTGGACCGCAATGTCTCAATCGTGGCGCTACGCGATCAGAACGGCACGTTCGGCATCGACGTCAAGATTAAGAAGCGCTTTGAGTAAAAGTGGGGGCCCGCGCCCGTTAAGCTTCAGAGCTGCGGGGGATCAGACTGCTGAGCGGCCTGCTGGGACTGTTCCTGACGTGCCCTGCGCTGCTGCCAGCGGCGAGCGCCGTTACCATTTCCATTGGTATTGCCGTTACCCAGGCGCGCGGATTGCCCGATCTCCGTATTCTGCGCTCTCAATGCCTGCAGCGCCTCTTTTGCGGCCTTGGTTCCTTCGGTGCGGCTCGAGGCCTGGATTTCGCGGGCAATCTTCGGCATTTCCGCGGCAACCTTCTGTCCCAGCGGGGATCCGTAGAATTGCAGCAAGGCTTTAATCTCGTCTTCCGTGAAGTGCTTGTCGTAAATTCCGACGATCTGTTCCGTCACCTCATGCACGTCAAATTTCTTCTGATAGCTGTCGGCGAAAGCGCTCACGAACGCCTGGCCCTTGTCATTGCTGGGAACCGTCGCGAGCAGTTTTTCCTTGTACTGCTCGGTGGAATTGCTGACGGCATCCTGCATCTGATCCCGCGCCCCGACCAGCTCCATCAGCGAGCGGATATCGGCATCCTTGACGGGATCAATCGCCGCCGGTTTCGCGGCTGCCGTCTGGTCTTGAGCCGAAGCGCTCTCCGAAGAGGCTTGCGCGGGATTCTGTGACGCACCTTGAATGGCCAGAAAAAAAGTTCCCACGTAAATGACAATGAGTGCCAGGACCGCCTTCATAACTTCCTCCGTAGCGGCTTCCGACTGCAGTTCCGCCACGCCTATGATTGTAGGAAACGCCGCGGTTCGCCACGCCTTCCGCAAGGTACAGGCGTTCTTCGGGGATAACTGTCCGTCTGTTCAGGCGGTCCAGCCGCCCTCAGCGCGGCTTTCTGCTACTATGCCGCCAGATGGCCCAGACACAGGACGCCCACTCGCGGCAACAGCGAAGCGATCCGGGCGCTGCGATTCTCGAGCGCGAGGCGGGGTTGCACCGCAACCTGACGCCGCGGCAGCTCTCCATGATCGCCATCGGCGGAGCGATCGGCACCGGCCTCTTTCTTGGGAGCGCCATTTCAGTGAAGCTCGCCGGCCCTGGCGTGATCTTTAGCTACATCGCTGGCGCGGTCGTCGCACTGTGCCTGATGTGGGCCCTCGGCGAAGTGACCGTCGCTCATCCCGTGGCGGGCTCTTTCGGCGTCCACGCCGAGATTTACGTTCATCCCTGGGCCGGCTTTGCCATGCGCTACTCATACTGGCTGGCACAAGTCATAGCCATCGGCAGCGAAGTCGTGGCCACCTCGATTTATTGTAAATACTGGTTCCCGAATGTGCCGCCGTTGTTGTGGATTGCAGGTTTTTCCGCCGCGCTGGTTTATGTGAATGCGCGGAGCGTGGCGAGCTTCGGTACGTTTGAGTATTGGTTCGCGATGATCAAGGTTCTGACTATCACGGTGTTCCTGATTCTCGGAGCGGCTTTGCTAATGGGTATCGGTTTCCCGCGCATCGGCACAACGAACTACACAGCGCACGGCGGCTTTCTTCCAAACGGCTGGCGGGGAGTGGGCCTCGGCGTGGCCATGGCGATTTTCAGTTTTCTAGGTATCGAGGTGGTCGCCGTCACTTCCGGCGAAGCAAAGGATCCCGCAACCGCCCTTCCCCGGGCTTTGCGCTGGACGCTTGGCCGGCTCGGCCTTTTCTACATTGGAGGACTCGCCGTGGTTGTCGGCGTGGTCCCGTGGAACCAGGTCGGGTTGGGTGAGAGCCCGTTTGTCCGAGTCTTTGAAACTGCAGGAATTCCCGGCGCGGCTGGCGTCATGAATTTCGTTGTTCTTACCGCGGCTCTCTCTAGTATCAATTGCAACCTGTACCTGACGGCGCGAATGCTGTTTTCGCTGTCAAGGGGCGGATATGCCCCCGCCGCGCTCGGGCGATTGAGCAAAGAAGGCACGCCCGTAACTGCCCTGCTAGTCTCCAGCGCGGGGATGATCGGTGCGGGGATCCTGGATCACTGGTTTCATGAAACAGCTTATGTTTACATGCTTGGCTCGGCGTTCCTCGGCGGGATCTTTGTCTGGCAGATGATCTTCGTCACACATCTGGTATTTCGACGGCGCACTGCGAACTTGCCACACCCACCGCAGCGTTTCGCTCCCCCCGGCCCGTGGAGTTCTCTTTTCGGCCTCGTCGCGCTCACTGCGGTTCTCGTTTCGACATGGTGGGTTCCCGGGCTGCGCATCACACTAGTTGCCGGCGTCCCCTGGCTTGCTTTCATTTCCCTGTGCTACTTTGTTTGGAGAAAAGTGCGTTCTTCTAAGTCTCTCGATGGAGCCTTACGCAATGGATAGCCTTCTGAAGTGGCGGAGCGAGTTCCCGATTCTCGACCGCACGACGTATATGATCAGCAATTCCCTCGGGGCCATGCCTCGCGCCGTATACGACGAAATGCGCGCTTACGCGGACTCCTGGGCCGAGCGCGGCGTGCGCGCCTGGGAAGAGGGCTGGTGGGACATGGCCGTCAGCGTTGGCGACCAGATCGCACCGCTCATCGGCGCGGCTCCCGGCGAAATCTCTTTGCATCAAAACGTGACGCTCATCCAGGCGGTCATCAGCTCGTGCTTCGATTTCCGCGGCCCGCGCAACAAAGTGGTGATGACCGACCTGGAATTTCCCTCCATTCAATACTTCTATCACGAGCAGCGCCGGTTCGGCGCCCGCGTGGAGCTTGTAGCCGGCCCGGACACGGTCCGCCTTGATCTGGATAAATTTCTCTCCGCCATCGACGAAACCACTCTTCTTGTTCCCATTTCGCAAGTGTTGTTCCGCAGTGCCTATATCGTCGATGCGCGCGCTATCATCGAAAAAGCCCATCGTGTCGGAGCGCACGTCATCCTCGATCTCTTTCAGGCTTCGGGCACTATCCCGGTTGATGTTCGCGCCCTCGGCGCCGATTTTGCCGTCGGCGGCGTGCTGAAGTGGCTCTGCGGCGGTCCGGGTGTCGGCTATCTCTACGTTCGCGAAGATC
>Ga0137362_10001794_pt1 | contig 13603 bp, 10 predicted proteins | sample MadtaG_2_FD_104801 | JGI IMG/M metagenome (GOLD analysis project Ga0137362, IMG submission 104801) | Vadose zone soil microbial communities from Angelo Coast Range Reserve, California, USA - Mad1_100_16 metaG | ecosystem: Environmental > Terrestrial > Soil > Vadose zone | place: USA: California... | reverse complement strand
GGCGCCGATGATGCCCACACATTCGCCTGGCCTGACCTCGAACGAGATATCCTGCAAGACCGGCTGACCCTTATTTTCGTAACTGAACGAAACGTGGCGGAAGGCCATACCGCCGATCGCGCGCTCTAGAGGTCGAGCATTCGGGCGCTCGACCACTTCAGGCGCTGCGTCCAGCAGAGCAAAAGCCCGCTCAGCGCTAACGAAGTGGGACTGCATGGTTGCCATTTTTTTGCCGACCGTTCGGAGAGGATTATAGAGTTGTCCGAGATACCCCATCACAAGCAGCAGATTACCCAGACTCAGTTTTCCGGATATGATGTCGAGTACCCCGAGATAGAGCACGCTCGCCATGCCAAGGGCTGTAAGCAAGCCAACGGCGATTCCATAACCGCCTTCCAGAAACGTTTGCTGAATCCGGGCCTGCATTCCTTCGTTTGACTTTTGCATGAAACGGCCTTCCTCGCGCTCTTCCTGACCGAATGCCCTCACGACTCGGACCGAGCCCAACACTTCCTGCACGACAGACAAGGCGGAACTCTCGATGTGCTTCACTTTCCGCGACTGCCTGCGCATCTGCCTGCGGTAGTATTGCGAGACCAACAAAATAAAAGGCGAAACTGCCAGCCCGACCAGCGCAAATTTCCAGTTGATGCGTGCCGTGACGTAAATCATCGACACGAGGGTGACGACGGATGAAACAGACGGCACAATGCCCGTGATGAAGATGTTTTGAAGAGCACTGGCGTCGTATTGAATGCGGTAAATGGAATCCGCCGTACCCTTTGAATCGTGGTAGGACAAAGACAAGCGCTGGACGTGACGAAAGAGCTTGGCCCGAAATCCACGCAGCATCTGTTCACCGGCATAGGCCGTCAAAACCGAGGTGCCAAATTCACGAAGCTGATTCAACAATGCCAGCAGCACCACCAGAACAGCAGCCATCGCGAGTAAACGGCGCTCGGAAGTTTTAAGAGCAGCAGGCAACAGCACATCAAGGTAGCGGGGCAGTGGGCGCGAGCCGATGATGCTGTCCACGGCAATCTTCAGCGGCACTGGAGTCAGCAGGGCCAGCGGTGTTCCCAACAGGCCCAGCGAAAACAGACCCGCCAAATGCCAGAAGTAAGGCTGCACCTCTTTGCAAAGCCTCCAGGTATTGGATTTCACTTCGTCCTCCGGATGCGATGCCCGTTTGTTCCAATAAGCCTTGAACGCGGGCTAAAGCCCGCGACTACGTACCTGGCCGCGTTAGTCGGTGAATTCATAGTTGAGAGAGACTTGAAATCTTCGTGCCGTTTCTGCCGAATTAGCACGCCCAAAGAATGGCGAGCCGAGAGTTCCCACAATATGGGTAACGTTGGTGTTCGGCAGCGGCTCGCCTCTACCAAACAACGGGAGCCGCACCCTCTACGACATTCGGCATTGAACCGGGAAAACTAAACGGGCGGCACCCCATAGTCCACCTGGCGGCCACCTGTCTCCGCTAAATCAACCCCGATCTTCGGGCGGCCGCTTGGAGGTGATCGTACCGCCAGAGAGTTTTTTCACGGAGAGTCCAATCCGGCCTTTCGCCCAGCCACCGAAAGTGCAAATAAATTTTGGCGGCCTCGAGCGTTCGCGAGAAGTTGGCTGGTGTACACTTTGGCCAGCGGGCACGCTGGTATTCGCGTTCACATTGGTGTGCGATTTGCCCGCGCCAGTGCTTTCCTTCCGTAAGCGTCGCCACGTCAATTTCGCCTGGGGCGACGGCGGCGGACTCCCAGTCCACCATGAAAAGTTTTTGACCTCGGATCAGGACCGTCTTTGAATAAAACTCGCCGTGAATGAGCGTCGGTGGAGCCGTTAGCAACGGGGCGAACCATTCGTCACCCGCTTGGCAAAGTTTGTCCAACCACGGAAAACGTTTGCGTATTGGCGCCGCGAATTCAAATGTCCGGATCGCCCATCCGCGATAATACTCTGCGTTGTAACGCTTGAGGAACGAAAACTCCGGCTCACAGACGCGCTCCTCGTGTCTCGCGTGAAATTTTCCGATCCAGCGGGCCGATTCGGCCATGGCGCGCGGTTGTCGGGTGGCGCGTTTGTAAACCAGATCGCTGACGCGCACGGCGCTGGAAACGTATTGGAGGACAAGCCAGGTCTTGCCGGTGTTTGGATCCGTGGGCGCGCCCAGGCACTTGGGATAGAAATCCGGCAACGGCTGCAGCAAGCGGCGATAAACCTCCGCTTCGTAGGCGACGCCGCCGCGATGCCCGAACGAATCGTGACTGCGATCGGCCTCGTACTTGATAAACACTCGCCCTTTGCTGCCGTCCGCTAACTGGCAGGTCACAACCTCATTCGGAAATGTGCTCATCATCTGCGGCAGCTTTCGATCAAGGATTCTTACCGCATGCCCGCAAGAATCGTCGCCGTTGAAAGCAGAGGTGAGACACGCGGTCAACGTCTCCACATCCGGCAAAAGCGACGATGGCGTTTTCAGCGGTCCGCATTTTCCCATCCGATATTTCATGCAGACACCTCGCTCTCGGTACCGCTGGGCCCGGTCGTTAACGCAATATCCAGAGCGGCGAGCAGTTGCCCGACGCCGGCCTTTGCGGAGGGGTCGGCCCGCCGGAGACGCTCGACTAGGGCGAGCACGGTGTAGGTAAGGAGTTCATCCTTGCTCATTGCGTGCGCTGCCTCCGAGTTGTAATTTCCCAAGAAATCGTCGAGGCAGATGTGATATGCCTCCTCATCGTGGTTGGCGAGCGTGAAGCGGAGGAGGTCGGCCGCGAATCCTCCCAGATCAAGCCCCGGGTCGGACCGCCGACACGTCTCGAAGCGGTAAAGATAGAAGCGACCGTCAACGCCATAATAAATGCAATCCCAACCGAGCGCGCCGTGGATCGGCGCCGGAATTCCCTGCCCACCGAACACCGCCCGGTTCTCGAGCCGCCGAGCGGAGGCGTGGAATCGATTCACCAGGCCAGGTCCGTAGGGCAGAGATTGAAGATGTTTCTCCGCGCGCTCCATCATCGCCAGTAGCTCCTCCCCGACGCGCTCCGGTTCCCCGCCGGGGAACACGATCGGACTCCAGTGCAGGCGCTGCAGCGCCCGACCAATCCGTTTTGCAATCCGGCGAAGAGTCTTAAGCCGGCTGTGACACGTGGAGTACTCCCAGAGGTTCATCCAAGGGTCAAAGTCGTAGAGGACAAGACTGGGCTCCCCCGAGAGCCGTCCCACCGGTCGGGGGATGCGCAGCCGGTTCGAAATATTCGCATCGTGCAGCTTGGTCGCGACCTTGAAGTCGGATGTCGCCGCAGCTGCCGTCGCATGGACCCTTCCGGTGAGGATGCGCGTATCCTCCAGGCGGCCGTTGCGGCTGGCCACCCGCAGCACGTAGCGATTCCCGCAGTCGTCACCGGCACAACCGCTCGGCGCGTAAACCCGGCAAGACTCGATCCTTGCCCCGTCTTTGCCGAATTCTGGCAGCTCCGCTGACAGGCTGCTCTGAACCCATTCCGGATCGAGAACCTTCGGGAGAGCACTACCTGAAATCTTTGCGCGTTTGGAAAGTTCAACATGTTTTCCGTCGGGCGAGACGCCCGGTTCTTGGGCAGGCGAGATGCCCACCGCTAGAGGTTCAGGGGCAGGGAAAAGAGATTCGCGATCTTCATTCTGCGCCTTGGTCCGGAAGCACAGGAGAACAGTGCGACCGCCATTTTCGTAGCTGACTGTGGCCATCGCCCGGTGCAGATTGCGGAATCCGGCCCCGTAATTCACGAAGTAGCTTTCCTGTCCTTGAAAGCGCTGAAATGTGAGCGCAACATCGAATCCGCTGCCCTCATCGGTGACAGCGATGAGGGCCCCCTTGCCTGTTAGCACGATCTCGACCGAAATCGCCTTGGCCGCATCGGTGCCGTTGCCGTGTTTGAAGGCGTTGCCAAGAGCGTTTTTCAGCGGCACCAACAAGTCCCGGACCAGTTCCAGCCGTGCCACAACCGCGAACCGTTCCAGCAGCACGGTCTTGAGCAGCGAAAAAAGCGGCTCCTGTGCGTGGCTGCAAATGCGCAGGTGGGCGTCCACGGTCTCGGCGCGCCGGTCGGTGAGATCAGTCACCGGATCACCGAGTGGGTCCGGCGCATTGATCTCGGCAAGGAACTCCGCTCGCGTGCGACTCAAGTCAATCATGGGTTTACTTCAGTACGAACATTATTCAGAGTATGGCTCAGGATTTTTTCGGCGACTTGTTTGGCGTCAAAACAGGTCTCCGCCAACTCGCGCGCGGCCCGGCAATGCCGTTCGTAGTCGGCATTGATTGTTTTCAACGCCTCGGCGGCCTGCTGCAGCGTGGTGAAACGGAACATGCCCTCGCCGTTGGGAAGGAAGTCGCTTGGGCCGGTGTCCTGCACGACCACCGGCTTGCCGCTGGCCAGATAGCAAACGGTGCGGTCGCTGATCCAGGCCGTTTCGAACTTGAGGTACGACGGCTTCGCACAACTGAACTCGCCGCGCGACTCCTGGATGTACGCCTGGTACCTCTCGGGGGTGGCTGCGACTTCGCGCGAGTGTCGGATATGCCAGCCGCGGTTTTCCAGGTCCTTCCACTCTTCCACGTCGCGCTTCGTGCGCAGGAACAGCGCCAACTCCAGCCGCTGGCGGGTCAGACGCGGCAGTTCGGCAAATTGCAGGAACGCTACACGCTTGGTGTTTTCGTACTTGTCATCGCGATCCACGATCCAGTCCGACGAATCCCAGATCGACACTGTCGTGAACGCTTGGCTGCGCGGGTCGAACGAGTAAGGCCAACGCTCCACGCAGACTGCGGGCCGGATGTGAATCCAGCTCAGACCGCAATCGGGAATTTTCCCGTCCGGCTTACCGACTTTCTCACTGATGGTGAAATAGAAATCGTGTGGCGGCACGGACAGTTGCTCGCGGCTGATCCAGAACTGCAGCAACCCCGGATCGATGTCCACCAGCGCCGTTTGCCGGAAGTGCGCAAGCAGGCCGGGGCTGATGGCGTAGTGAAAATTCAACAGCAGGTCAGCCCGTTCAAATATGGCCTCAGCAGCCGCCCGGCTCATGTCGAGATACTCCGCCGGTGCCTCCGGTGTCGGCGTATCGTTGCCCGCGATATAGAGAATGTACTTGCCGCGGAAGCCATGCTCGTCCATGCGTCGGCGAAACGTGGCCAGCGCCGCGGCTTCCTGTTCAACGCGGCCCTTGGTGCGAAAGCCTTCCAACCAATACACGTCGCAGCCAAGTTGACGCAGCCCAAGCACGTATTGCAGGTAAACCCAGAAATGTCCGCCGCCTTCAGGAAAGGCGGCTACATTGTACGCCGCAATAACGACGGTTAACATGAGCTTGTTCCTTACGTTATACCTCCGCAGCTACGTGCGAATGGTTCATGCAGAGGCGCAATAGTGACTTCATAGCTGCGGTTAGGCGGTCGCCTCCACCATGACGGGAAGCACGGACTCGAATTGTTCGAACCATCCGTTAATTTCTACCAACGCTTCGGCACCCCAAGCGGCGCGGTCCATCACCAGCGCAATCGCTGGCCAGATAATCCGGTTGGCGAAGCGGAACACGCGCATCGCCCGCGGTTGCAACATTTGCTCCTCCAGCAATCGGCCCGTTGCGTCGCGCCCGCCCAGCAGTTCCTGAAGCAGGCCGCACAACTCTTTCACGCCGCGTTGCCCGCTGTCTTCGAGCACTCGCTCCAATCCTTCGATCATTTCAACTCCACTTCATGGCGCGCAACTCCTCGTTCAATCTGGGTTCATAATTCCGCAGTGTCTGGGCAACTTTCGCCGAGTACCTGTACTCGCCCGGTCCCATCCACGTGGTCGCCCAGTACATTGAGTCCACCAGCCGCAACAGTGTCCCGCAGCCGGCCACGCGCTGAATGGTCGGCTCGTCGAGGTGCGGGTAGGCGCTTGTCAAAACGGAGCAATAGACGCTGAGGTCGGGACTGACCGCACGGTCGATGAACTGCGCCAGATCGGCCCCTGGTGCTCCCCAGCCGGCATACTCCCAGTCGAACACCAGCAGACCTGAGCCGCTTGGGCTGGGTTGGATGCGCACGTTCTTTACGACGAAATCGTCGTGGACCAGCGTTGGCGGCATGGCCGCGCAGATGCTTTCCATGTCGCTCCAGCGCGATTCCAGCACTTCGCAGTGCGCCTCCAACGTCCGCAACATCCTGACCTCGTCGCCAGCCACGATACCGTTCTCGGCTGCCAGCCCCCGCCATGTGGCGCGGCAATGGCGGAGCAGTGCCAGGTAATAGCCGAGTCCGCGGTCAGGCAGGCGGGCTTTGAGGTCAGGGTTAGTGAGGGCGAGGTGAATTTTTCCCAACCACCGGCCCGCCAGCGCGCGATGGTGGGGAAGTTGCGGCGAATACATTTCGCCGAGGGCCTCTTCAAGGAAAAGCCAGCAGAAGTCTTCTTCCGACTCTTTCACGAATCCGTAGCAACGCAGCACCGGCGCCGACACGCGCGGCAGCAATTCCTCGTAAATCATACGCTCCACCTCTGCCGTCGCCGCAACGCATCGCTTGGCAATGACAGCCCCACCGTCCGGCCCGATTCCGTGGAGCCTGTACACTGCGGACTTTCTTTTGGTGAGCTTGAGAATTTCAATGCGCGTCGGCTCCGCGTGATCCGGCTGGAGTTGGCTCCAGGCCCGGACGGCCCGATGTTCGACCAGTCGCTCCGGCAGAACTTCACTCGCCACAGATTTAGGCATGGGCTCTACTCCCTCCTTTTGCCGCTTCCTCCAGGCCGCCGAATGCGCGCCGTTCTGCATCGTGGACGGATGCGGCCCGCTTCCGAGTAGAGGAAGCCACTATCGGTCCTTCGGTATCCCCTTGGCTGTATCCGCCGTTTCCGGCAGCACCACCAGAACAGCAGCCATCGCGCGTTAGTCCGGGAATTCATAGTTGAGAGAGACTTGAAATCTCCGTGCCGTTTCTGCCGAATTAGCGCGCCCAAAGAATGGCGAGCTGAGAGCTCCCACAATATGGGTAACGTTGGTGTGGTTCGTCACGTTGAACGCGTCCAGGCTGAATACGAGAAGGTGCTGTTTGCCGCGGTCCCGCTCGTCATTCCATAGATGCGAAACCATGAAAACCTTCTTGATTCGGAGGTCCAGCTGCACGGTTCCAGGTCCGCGACCGGTGTTGCGAGTCACGCCGGCCGGGCGGTCGTTGGCAACGGTATCGCGGTTGTCGTCGAAGCCCGTGGTAATGTTGAAAGGCGCACCACTGGCAGTCGAAAAGACCGTCCCCAACTGGAAACCCCGCCGCAAGTCCAGGACTTCCATCAAATTGAAGCGATGCCTGCGATCAAAATCTGCCGGTGCCATTTCCGGCCGGAGATCATAGTTATTGGCGGGAAGCGAAAACGTTCCTGATGTGTCGTCTGTGCTCTTTGAAAGAACATACCTCACGTATGATTTCAGGAACTTCCCCACCCGTCCGTTGAAGCTCACCGTGAAGGCGTGGCTTCGCGAGAAAGCCGTCGACTCGATCTGATCGATGTTCAGGAAATTCGGGTCTGGCCGCAACCCCGTTGCAGGCAGTGGCGCGTTGACGTTACGCGAACGGAAGAGATTCGTGCCGCGCAGGAACATGTATTCCAGCGAAAGAGAATTACGAGCCCGAAGCTCTCGCTCCACGGCAATGCTCGTTTGCAACAGATAAGGAGATCGAATATCGGGAGCCACGCGCGTAATGCTGGGCAGAGGCGAAGTCACGTTGCCGCCCAGAAACGGGTTCGGAAAGGAAGGATTGGAAATCACCAGTTGACGAAGCCGGACACCATCCAGAAGGAGCGATCGGCGTCTGGCTGCCCGAGGCAGGTCGTCGTAGAAAATGCCCGCTCCACCACGCCATACGGTTTTCGTTTTCTGCCCAGGAGCAAACGCAAAGGCAAATCGAGGCGCGATGTTGTTGCGATCGTCGGTTATGGACTGCCAGCTGTAACGCAACCCGAACGTCAGGTTCAGACCTTGGCGTACCCGGACGTCATCCTGCAGAAAACCGCTGGTCTCATGTACCGCAAATGCGATACTCGGGTCGCCCTGACTGACTCGAAATACATAAGGAGTCCCGGCGGCAAACAAGGATAGGCTGGAGAATTCGAATGTCCCTCCAAAATTCGAAGCATCGACGGCATGAACGAGATCCGTCCGAAACCGGCCGCCGAACACAAACGAATGCCTCCCGCGAGCGCGGGTGAGCGTATCCGCGAGGTCGAAAGTCTCTTTCTTCTCGCGGCCGAATGATTGCGAAGGTCCGCCAGTAAAAGCCTCTTTGACGAGAATGGCCGGCGCTGTGGCCGGACTGCCCGAGCGCTGCTTTTCCTTCTGGAATGTGAAGAACAGCTCGTTACGCACGTTCCCGGAAAATAGCACGGTGTCCCTCAACGTCGCTCTGTGCCCAAATTCGCTCGTGCGTATTCCCTGCTCAGGGAGATTGAAACCTCCCAGTTTATCGTTCTCGCGCGATTTGTCTTTGAAGTCATAAGTTGCGTACAGCGTATGAAGCTCGGTCGGCCACCACTGAACCCGTGTGAAAGTGCGATAGCGCCGCTCATGTGTGGGCACGTTCATCGTGAAAGGGCCGGAAAGCGTGAGGGCATTCACTACTGCGCTTTCATTATTCATCAAGCGCTCGGCGGCGACATTGAACGACGAGCGGCGGCCAGGGAGCGGGCCCCCAAATTTCGCCTGCACGAGGCGCCGATCCGAATCGGGAGTGGACTTGGCAAACGCATTCCTCGCGTCGAACAGAGAGTTCCTCGCGTAAATTGCAAGACTCCCTTCATAATGACTTCGGTGCCCGCGTTTGGTGCTGACCTCAACCCTCCCGGTTCCGGGACTCTGGTACGCAGCGGAATACGGGTTCCGGTTGATCCGGATCCTCGAGATTGCGGCGGAAGGCATATCCATTTCCGCAACTTCTACTCCGTCCACAAGAATAGCGGTCCCTTCCGCGCCCCGGGCTGCCGGGAAAATGAATCTGTCAAGCAGCGGCACAACGTCCTCGGCATCCGTAGGCAAGGCGCCAAGCAGATCATTGCTAATTCTCGTCGAAGACGTGTTGCTTTCGGACGTGGAGACCTCATCTTCATCATCCAGTGTCACCGTCACTTGTGCTTTGACAGAGCCGACCTTCAACTTGATCGTGAAAGGCTTCGTCTCCTGGGAGCGGATGGTCAGAACCTCTTCATAAGGATCGAACCCGCTGGCCTCTGCTTTCAGCAGGTAGTTGCCCGGTGAGAGGTCTTCGAACCTGAAGCTGCCAGTCTCTCCAGAGGTAGTTTCCTCCGTTTGACTGGAGATCTGTTGCACCAGCGCTATTTTTGCACCCGCGACAGCGGCTCCGCTCTCGTCCTCGACGACACCCGTCAGGATCACAGGGCTCTGGGCGAGAACCAGCATCGGGGCGATCGCGAACCCACTGAGCGTGTAGATGACGGAATAGAATCTGTCGGTCATGTCGCCTGTACCCCTCGTCATCAGGATTCCCCAAATCCGAGTGTCGTCAGGGAGCGCCGCACGGTGGCCGTTACCACTCCGAGGGTTTGATAGGCGAGCACTCCGAGTGTCACCGAGAAGGTGCCCAACGCCGCGGCGGCAACCCAGGCGTGATCCAAGGCCGCCACGCCTGACAACAAAACAAGTGTGCCGATCAATACGAAAGGCAGAAAAGCGAACCTGGGGTATGCATGAACCCGCACCATTTGTTTGCGGGCGCCGTACTCTTCGCTTACGAGGCGGATCCGGGTATTTCCGAAAACGTTGCCGCAGACTTCCAAATCCCAGGCATCGTAGTCACCTCCCCGCCGCACGACGATGCCATGGGCGCGAACTGAAGATTCGATTGCCCGAAGCCATTCGATCGAGTCCTCTCTTTTTTCAGTCCAAAGCCGGAACTTGCAGGGCAGAGGCAGTCGCAAGCCCACCTTGCTGTGATGACGGCAGACACCGATCTCATACCTCAGGCGTCCCCACAGGCGGGCCAGCGGCTGCTGCACGTGTAATAGAGCAGTGAGGCATTGCAGCCGTAAGCGTCCGAAACGGCTCCGTGGGCAAGGGGAAAAGCGGGCGCGAGACGCCCGGGCGGTGCCTGCGATCAGACCCGAGGACACGGCGAGAAAGAGCAATGGCACTGCGAGCAGGAGCCGGCCCCAAAAGTACGCAACCAGCGAGAGCCACGCCAGAATGAGATTCGTCAGAAGCCATTCCGGCGCGGCAGGCAGGGAATCCAGCAGGCCAAGCGGCGGGTGATAGAGCCGGGTGTAACCGGCCGTGCCCCACGTTCCGTGATAGATCCGGCCGCGCATCCAGGAAACCGGGCGCAGCAATCCATTGCTGTAAATTCGTCCTCCCCAGGCGACCCGGCGCGCGGAATTATATTTTTCCGGCCATTTTCTTTCCAGCATTGCTTCCGCCTTGCCGTAGCCGACTTGTTGCTTCCAAAACGCGCGCAGTTTATTTCGGCAGTGATGCCAGACCATGGCCGCCGCACTGAAGCCCAACTTTCCACCGGAATTTTGCAGCCGCCAGCAGACATCCACATCGTCGCCGGCCACTCGGAATTGCGTGTCAAAGCCGCCGATGGCCTGAAGGCAATCCTTTCGAAAGGCCATATTGCAGCCGGGAATGTGTTCCGCCTCCCGGTCAGAGAGAAGAACGTGAGTGGGCCGTCCCTGAGTGTGAGCGATGCAGGCCGCGACGTCTCCATCATCGGGAAACGGAATGTTGGGACCGCCCACACCCGCACAATTCATCTTCTGAAACGTATCCACCAGATAGCTGAGCCAGTTCGGATCCGGGCAAGCATCGTCGTCAAGATACGCAACGATTTCTCCGCTGGCCGCCGCCAGTCCGGTATTGCGGGCAGAGCTCAAACCGCGATTTTCCGTCTGGATAAGACGCACTTTGTACTGAAGAGCGATTTCTCCTGTTCCATCCGTCGATCCGTCGTTGACAACAATGACCTCAAAATCCGGATAACATACTTTTTGAAGCCCATCCAGGCACTGGCGGATAGTGCGGCTTCCATTGAATGAACAGACCACCACAGATACGCGCGGCCAGGGAGTGTGCAAGGAGAACGGCACTTCTGCAAACGCCTCGTGGAGCAGTTTCAGTGCGGGCTTTGGCGTGCGTTTCCGGTCGGTGATTCCGAAATCCCACTCTTCAACATGATCGCCCCGGTTATGCCACTCATCCGTCCAGGAAAAGACGAAGACCCCCGCAGAACCCATCGCGAACGCCGTCCGTGTCTGCCAGTTGAGCGTTTCGGCCTGGGCCGGTTCGCCGTTGCGGCGGCTGTCCAGACCAACTTCCGACATGATCAGCGGACGGTCGCCAGCGAGATTCTGCAACCGCACGAGATACGCTTCAAAGTGAGCCTGGGACTCGAGGAACACGTTGAAGCACACAAGATCCAGAAACGGCAGATCCAGGTACTCGGTCGTGGGATAGTTTGCATACGTGAACAGACCTTCCGGATCCTCATTCTTCGCCATGCTGAAGAGATCCTGTATGAATCGCTCGATGCGGCGCGCTCCGTACCACCGCACAATGTGCGCAGGAATCTCATTGGCGATCGTATAGCAGAGAACAGCGGGATGACCGGCGCAGCGGCGAGTGCCGGTCGTCACCTGGTGCTTGATTTCCTGGATTGCCTTGGAATCCTCGAGAAACGCAAAGTGCCGCTCTCCCTGTAGTCCCACCATGACACGCAATCCATGCTGTTGTGCAAGATCCAGCAGCCATCGGGGAGGAGCGTTGTACGTTCGGATCGCATTTATGCGATGCGCCGCCATGAGACCAAAGTCCCGCTTCACGCTTTCTGGCGCGGGGTACGTGTCGCCGGAGCCGTCCGGTTGAAAAGGTCCGTAGGTTACCCCGCGCACGTAAAATTTCTCGTTCGCGACCCATAGAAACTTGCCTCGTACATCAGGACGAGACCAGTCGCAAGGGGCGCGCTCTGGTGCTGGCTGTGGAGCTAAGCACGCTGCGACTCCCAAGCTTGGAGCGGATATGTCGTCCATAAACTCCCAACGTAAGCGTCGCAGCGACGGAAATGCTCCGTCCCGGACGCAATACGCCACCGTTACATCTGAACGAAATTGAGTATGTCTATCCTTGGTTTTTTGCCGAGCCGCTGATGAATTACTGCACAGCGCTTGTCCCGGCCAAAGGTACCCGGAGCATCCGTGCTAAGGGTCTCACAAAACGCTAGCACATCAGGATGGGGACTTCCTAGGACTTTTTCTCACGGATACCGGGTCGGTTTCCACTGACCCAACTCATCGCTTCAGTATCAATTCGAAGACTGGATAGCGGGCCACCAGGGCTCGGAAGTTTTTGACGGGTGACCCGGCAGGTATCGGGAAAAAGCGTTGGAGGCATTCTTATGACTGTCCAGGCAGGTCTTGAGTATTTCAGTTTTTGTTCGTTGGAATCGGACGGCAACGCAAACTCTTTTACGGCTTCGGCCGCGCCGGCAAAAACGGCGCGAGAGCTTTCTCTGCTTCGCTCACAGACAGCGCCTCTGCCTCTCGCAGGATCTCGCCAGGTACCCACATCGGGAATGGTTTATTCCTCGACACGTGCGCGCCGCTTTTTGTGTGCTCGTCCCACACCTGTGCCAATTGCTCGGGTTGGAAACGCGACGCAAGCTTTGCCAGGGCCGGCCAAAGCCTTCGATGGACATAAGTGATCTTGCCGTCGATCAACTTGCACACCAGAATATCAGGGCTCTCACAGACGGCTTGTGTTGCGCTGTAAATCAATCGGCCTTTCGGGTGTCCCCACCAGCTGCCTCGAATGGGCCCGCCTGCAATCGCCTCCGCCAGGCTGGGAACCGGACCCCGCGCGGACTGCAGCACAACGCCATGACGTTTGATGAAAGCCAGCGCTTCTTTGGAATTCAACTGGACTCCTCCGAGCTTTTGGACCGTTTCGTAGATAAAAGAAACCACAAAAGGCACAACAGGCACAAGGTTGGGTCTCATCCGCTTTTTGTATTACACGCGTGTTACAATTGCCGATATGGAAAAAACGCTCACGATACGGCTCAATAAAGATCAGGATCAGGCGCTCAAACGCCGCGCCCGGGCTTTAAGAAAAACAAGATCTGAAGTCGTTCGCGAGCTGATCGACAAAGGGCTGGAAGAACAGTCGCTGAGCCGCAAAATCGCCCATCTCAAAGGCATCCTCAACATACCCGACGCGAAGGATCCGGGTCGGCGCCGTATCAAAGAACGCAATTGGCGATGAGGACTTGCCTCATCGATACGGGTCCCTTTGTTTCTTATCTCGACCGCAAAGATCCCGCTCACGCGGATGTCGCTGACTTCCTTGATAATCTCAAGGGTCAGCTCATCACTACAGGCGCCGTAGTCGGCGAAGTGATGTACTTCGTCTCAGAACTGCCCAATGGTCCCGTCTCATTTGCGGAATTCCTCATTGGATCCGACACGCATATCGTAGAACTCACCCGACCCAATGACATCCTCGGCGCAGCAGAATTAATGCACAAGTACAGAGACACGTCTTTCTTTGCGTACTCCTTGTCCAGGCTGTCCGCGGCGTC
>Ga0137362_10001793_pt1 | contig 13614 bp, 10 predicted proteins | sample MadtaG_2_FD_104801 | JGI IMG/M metagenome (GOLD analysis project Ga0137362, IMG submission 104801) | Vadose zone soil microbial communities from Angelo Coast Range Reserve, California, USA - Mad1_100_16 metaG | ecosystem: Environmental > Terrestrial > Soil > Vadose zone | place: USA: California... | reverse complement strand
TTTGCAGGGAGCTAATTCCCTTTTTAGATCTGCAAAGCAGATACCAAGCAACCAGCCATTTGCGCAACGGGATGTGCGAATCCTCAAAGATCGTTCCGACCGTTACCGTGAATTGCTTGTCGCACTCCGCGCAATGATACAGACCAGCGCGGATTTTCTTTTCGGGATTCTCTTTGATTCCCCAGATGCGTTTGTGATCGGCATTTTTGCAATGCGGACAGACAACACCATTCGGCCAGCGGATTTCTTCTAAATACTGGCGCGCCGTTTCATCTGTGCCGAAGCGCGATTGTATTTCATCCAGTGTGAGATCGAATGGCGTTGGCAACATGCTCTTTCGTTTCATGCTGCCAATCTACAGTATCAGAAACATTTGTCAAGTGCATAATCCTCCTTACCGGTGCGCCGACACTGGGATTATAAAAGCTACGCCGCTACTTCGCCCGTCGCTCCAACGAGCTCTCGGTAGAGCGCTTCATACCGCTGCGCTGACGTGTCCCAGGAAAAATTGCATGCCATCGCCCGTTTCATCAACTTGGTCCAGAGGCGCCGGTCTCGGAAGATTTGCCGCGCGCGCTTGATTGCGTCCCAAAAAGCCGCGCTTGAATACTCGTAACACAGAAAGCCGTAACCGCTGTCGGTTGTCGGATCGTAGTCTTCGATGATCTCCTGGATTCCGCCTGTCACGCACGCGACCGGGAGGGCGCCATACTTCAGGTTGTACATGGCACTCAAACCCGCCGGCTCGAAACGCGATGGAATCAGACCGATGTCCATCCCTGCCTCGATGAGGTGCGCCAGCTTCTCGTCGTAGTTTTTTTGATATGCAAATCTCGCTGGAAATTTTTTGGCTGCGATGGCGAGCGAAGTTTCATACGCGGGATCGCCTTCTCCAAGAATGATCAAGCGAACATCATCCGAAAGAAGCCGATCGAGCAGGGGCACCAGAATTTCGAAGCCTTTTTCCTGAACGACGCGCGTCACCATTCCAAAGACCGGACCACGCGGCGCAGACGCGAGTTTCATCTCCTTCAGCAATGCCTCGCGGCAAACCTGTTTCCCTCGAAGCCGCCCTGCCTGATAACGCGCAGGCAGCAAACGGTCCGACGCCGGATTCCATCGCGTGTAATCTGCGCCAACCAAAATGGCGCTAAGGCGATGCGCATTTTCGCGCAACACCCCGTCGAGGCCGCAGCCGCCAAATGGTGTTTGGATTTCGCGCCGATAATGTTCGCTTACCGTCGTGATTCTATCCGCATAGAGGATTCCGCCTTTGAGAAAATTCAGGCGCCCAAAAAACTCGACGCCATGGAGTGTAAAATACCGCTCCGGCAAGTTTGTAAGTCCGAAATCAAGTCCCCAAAAACTGCCCTGGTCAGCCACGTGATGAATCGTCAACACAGTCTTGAACGGCAACCCTTGCGCATACACAAATACCGGTACCAGCGCTGCGGCCCAATCGTGCATATGCAAAATCTGCACCTGCGGCGTCAACCGCCGAGCTAATTCGAGCGCCGCTTTGGAGAAGAAGATAAATCGCGCGGCATTATCTTCGTACGGTTTGCCGTGCTCGCCGTAAGTTCCCGGGCGATCAAAAAATTCATCACAACGAATCAGAAATAATTGCACGCCGCTGGCGCTCCGCCCCTCGAGGTACCGTGCAACGTAAGTTTTGTCGCCCACCTGCACATCGATAGTTATGCCGGTATTCTTCTTCTTAAACGCGCGATTCTCCTTAATTTCGCGGTAGAGCGGCAGAGCGACGCTTACTTCATGTCCGCGCGCACGCAGCGCAGTTGGCAACGCATCCATCACATCCACGAGCGCGCCAGCTCGTTGCAAAGGCGGTCCCTCGGCGCTGATCATGAGAATTCTCATTCGACGTTCGACGTTTTCGTCAATTCTTTCTGCCTGAAAAGTATTCGCGTTTGACCCACTCGAGCGCTTCCTCTTTCGTTCGCAGCGTGCCCTCTAGCTGCCGGGTTTCCACCGCCTCGAGGATCTCGCCGAACTTAGGGCCGGGCTTGAGACCGAGCGCGATCAAATCATCACCGCGCACCAGAGGCGGCGGAATGATCGGTTCATTAGCGAATTCTTCGCGTTTGCGCAGGAGGAATTCGTAATTATCAAGCATTCGATGGCTGCTTTCGCAATCGACGCGGTGCAGCTCTAGTTCTTCGCCAAAAGTCGGTCGCACCATGAAGCGCTTGAGCTTTGCGACTCGCATGTTCGGCGCGTCCTTGAAGACCATGTGCTGCCGAACCATTTCGACGGTGGCTTCGATTTCAGCGCCGGAAAATCGCAGGCGTCGCATGATGGCTTCCGTCATCTGGGCGCCGATACGATCGTGGTCGTTGAAACGGATACGACCCGTCTTGTCCACGGTCGCCGTTATCGGTTTTGCAACATCATGAAACAACACCGCGAAAACCAGCGGGACAGAAACTTCTTCTGGAAGCAAATGCAACATCAGCCGCGTGTGCACGAACACGTCGCCTTCGGGATGAAACTGTTCCGGCTGCAACACACCTTTCATTGCGTCGAGCTCGGGCAGAATCGCGCGCATCAAGCCGCTGGAATCGAGCAGGTCCCAGCCGCGAACCCGCTCCGGGGAAAGAAAAATGCGCACCAACTCATCGCGGATTCGTTCCGCGCTGATTTGGTTGATTGACGACGCATTGGCCACAACCGCCTCCCATGTCGCCTTCTCGATCTCATAACCGAGCGTCGCGGCAAAGCGCACTGCGCGCAGCATGCGCAGCCGATCTTCCGTGAAGCGTCGCGTAGGATCGCCAATTGCGCGCACCAGTTTTGCGTCGATATCGGCGCGACCGCCGACAAGATCGATCACTTTCTCCGCGACCGGATCATAAAACATTCCGTTGATGGTAAAATCGCGGCGATGCGCGTCCTCTTCCGGCGAAGAAAAATGCACGGCGGTTGGATGCCTTCCGTCGATGTAAGCGTGATCGGAACGAAAAGTTGCCACCTCGAATTGAAAACCGTTTTCTATCACGATGATCACACCAAAATGGGCGCCGACGGCAAACGTGCGCGGGAAAAGCGCCTGGACGACTTCGGGACGAGCATCAGTCGCAATGTCGTAATCCTTCGGGATCAAACCGCGCACCATGTCACGTACGCAGCCGCCCGCGAAGTACGCAATATGTCCCCGCTCGCGCAAACGCGCGGCAACTTCGCGCGCGACCTTTTCCATGGGCGAGAATTCCACAGGATCACTGTAGCCGCTTCGCAGTGCGAAGCGCAACGCACGAAGGAAGTCAGGCATCCGTGCCTGACTCGGCTGGCGGGCTTCCAGCCTGACAAGTCACCGGGCAGGATGCCCGGCGGCCGAGACAGCCTGGAAGGCTATCTTCCACTAAGCAGCGCTCTTCTGCTTCCTGAACGAATGAACGATGAAGAGCACTACTGCGACAGAGATGCATGAGTCGGCCACGTTAAAGGCAGGCCATGGATCGGCGTACCGAATGTGCAGATTGAAAAGGAGAAAGTCGATCACGTGTCCGTAAAGGAGGCGATCGGTGAGATTACCCAAAATGCCGGCAAGCAGCAGTGCAAGTGAGAGGTCGCGCAATCTATCGGGCCGCCGCTGTCGCACGAGCAGAACTGTCACAACCACCAATGCGACAATGGAAATTACAATGAAGAAAGGGTTGTTGCCCTGGAAAGATCCGAACGCTGCGCCCGTGTTGGGCACGTTAACCAGACTGAAGAAATCGGGGACGACAATGCGCGCCTCGTAAGGGCTGATTAAACGCAGGACCAACTGCTTGCTCCATTGGTCAAGAGCGTAGAGCGGCAGCGAGAGAAAAAAGATGAATTTCATCTGTGTGATCTCCTCTCAATCCGCGCGCCGCAAAACCTATGATGCTGTAGTGTCCGCTGTCCTCAGCGGATTTGGTGTCGCCGTTTTAGGAAATCTGCGCTGAGGACAGCGCACGCTACAGTGCAAAGCCTCTAAACGAATCATCGAGCTGTAACCACGCTTTCGCAGCGATCACACAAATCTGGATGCGCTTTGCTCGCGCCAACTGTTGATCTGTGACGCCAGCAACGTGCGCACTTTGCGCACGGCGTTTTCGTCACCGAAGCGCTAGCTTCTTTCGCCTGATGAATCGTCAAATCACTCACGATAAAAAATTCTTCCAATTCCTCCTGACTAACTTTCTCGGTAACATCGGAATCAGAATACAAGATAACCCTGGCCTCCAGCGTGTTGCCAATCAGTTTTTCCTGTCGCGCACCCTCTATCGCATGCGCGATCACGCCGCGTAATCTCAGCAGCTCCGCGACCTGAGCACTGGCTTCATCATGCCGATCCACTGACCGGGGAAATTCCTGCAGATGAACCGAATCCCGATTCGTCGCGACGGAATAGCGCCACGCTTCCTCGGCGGTAAAGGCGAGAATGGGCGCGAGCAATTGGCACAGCGCGTTGAAAATCTCACGCATGACCATTTGTGTCGGGCGTCGACGCGGCGAATCCGGCGCGTCGCAATACATCCGGTCCTTGGTAATATCGATATACAGGCTGCTCAGATCGACGGCACAAAACTGGTTGAGTGTGTGATAGACCTTGTGGAACTCGAATGCCTCGTAAGCCGATCGGCAATCGCGAATCACTTGGTCAAGCCGCTCCAGAATCCAGCGATCAATCAGCGTCAACGCCAACGACCCCTCACCTTCATCCTCTCCCCTGCCAGGGGAGAGGCGTTTCGTGGCACGCGCGGAGTTGCTTCCCGCCTCTCCCCTCGATGGGGAGAGGGCAGGGTGAGGGGTGAAATCGTAAAGATTTCCCAACAAGACGCGCAGCGTGTTGCGAATGCGCCGATAGGCGTCGCCGAGACGCGTGAACATTTCCTCCGAAAACGGCACGTCGTTTGTGTAATCGATGCTGCTTGCCCAAAGCCGTAGCAGATCGGCGCCATTCTTCCCGACGAAGTGATCGGCGGCCGTTGGCTTCTCGTACGTTCCCGATTTCGAAATCTTTTTGCCGTCAAGATCGACAACGAAACCGTGCGTGACGCAAATTTTGTACGGCGCGCGATTGTTCAGCGCGATGCTCGTCAAGAGCGATGATTGAAACCACCCGCGATGTTGGTCCGTCGCTTCAAGATACATGTCGGCGGGGTCGCGCAGCTCCGGATGCAGCGCACAGACGGCCTTGTGCGACACGCCGCTGTCGATCCAGACGTCGATCGTGTCGTTGCGTTTCGTTGTACCCGGCGGGAGATCGAGCGCGTGCGCAAGAGCAGCATCGTCCAACTCAAACCAAATGTTCGATCCGCGCTCGGCGACCAGATCAGCGAGCTTCCTGATGACTTTTGCGTCAAGGATTGCTTCTCCCTCCTTTGAATAGAATACGGGAAGCGGCACACCCCAGCTTCGTTGCCGGGAAATAACCCAGTCAGGACGCGATTCGACTGTGCCTGCGATGCGGTTTTCGCCCCACGCTGGAATCCATTTCACTTCCTTATGGATCGCTTCGAGCGCCTTGTCACGCAGCGCATCGATTCGGATGAAGAATTGCTCGACATTGCGAAAGATGATCGGCGTTTTCGAGCGCCAACAGTATGGATAAGAGTGATGAAAATTTTGTACGGCAAGCAGCATGTTGCGCTCGCGTAGCAATTCAACGATGTCGCGGTTGGCGTCGAAGACATATTTTCCAGTGAGATTTGGCAGACCAGCTTCCTCGGTAAAGCGGCCATGGTCGTCCACCGGAGAAAGAATCCCCAGGTCATTGGCCTTGCCCAACCAATAATCGTCTTCGCCATGACCGGGGGCGATGTGGACGGCGCCAGTGCCCGTGTCCATGGTAACGAAATCAGCCGCGAGTATAACTGATTTGCGATCGAGAAACGGATGTTGCGCCTGGACGCCAACGAGCTGCTTGCCCAGGAGGGAAGTCGGTTCTTCCAGCGGTACAAAGCCAGTTTGTTGGATGAATTGATCATGAAGTTTGCGAGCGATAATCACTCGCTCATGTCCATTATCCAAAACTTCGTACTCGGCGTCGGCATCGACTGCGATCGCGAGATTCGCCGGCAGAGTCCACGGCGTTGTTGTCCAAATCGCAACGCTAACCGGCTTGTCAGTTGATAAACCGATCTTCACGAGTTGGTCGGGACGCAGTGGAAATCGCACGTAAACGGCGGTGTCGTCGCGCTCCTGGTACTCCACTTCGGCTTCGGCCAGCGCGGTCTGCGCGCCGGTGCTCCAAAAGACCGGCTTCTTTGCTTGGTAAACCAGTCCTTTCTCCACGAAAACTGCGAATGCGCGGAGGATTTCCGCTTCGTATTTGGGATCCATGGTCAGATATGGATTTTCCCAGTCACCGAATACGCCCAGCCGCTTGAATTGCTCGCGCTGGATGTTGACGAACTTTCGCGCAAACGCTTCGCATCTCTTGCGAATATCGAGCGGAGAAAGCCCGCGGGATTCTTTCACGACCTTGTATTCGATGGGCAGGCCATGACAGTCCCAGCCAGGGACGTACGGCGAGCGCTTGCCCAGCATGGTCTGCGATTTCACCACGAAATCCTTCAGAATCTTGTTTAACGCGGTGCCCATGTGAACATCACCATTCGCAAAGGGCGGCCCATCATGAAGAACAAAGAGTTCCCGACCCTCTCTCGATTTCTGAATTTGCTGGTAAAGGCGCGCCTCCTCCCAAGCCCTGAGCATCTCCGGCTCGCGCGCGGCAAGGTTCGCCTTCATCGGAAACTCTGTGCGCGGCAGATTCAGCGTATCTTTGTAGTTCTGGCTCATTACAGGCACGCGACGCTAACATCCGTCAACTGGCGAAGCAACGTAGTGACCATTACCTGAGAGCGACAAAGCCGGAGAGCTTGTTCGCGTCTCTTCGTTGGTGAAAGCTCTCACATGCGCAGCTTGCTCTTAATCTGTCTGGTCACATCTCTTTTAGTAATTTTCTGCGGATGCAAGGAGCGCCGAGCCGCCACAGTTAAGAGCGACGCCTGCAAGCTTATCTCCAAAGAAGAAGTCGAATCGGTTCAAGCAACGCCGGTGAATGAGACCAAGAGCAGCGAACGTTCGGACGATCTTTTCTACGTTTCGCAATGTTTCTACACAACAGCGGAATCCAGCAAATCGGTGAGTCTGGCACTCGTACAGGAGAATCCAGACCAGCAGCATAAGCGCACTCCAAAAGACTTTTGGAAAGAGAAGTTTGGGCCTTACGAGAAGCAGGGCGATGGAAAACCGGAGGCGAAGGAGGTCGAAAAAGAGCAAGGACCTACGCCGAAAAAGATCGGTGGCCTCGGGGACGATGCTTATTGGGTCAGCAATCGATTCGGCGGCGTACTTTACGTGCTGAAAGGCGATGCGTTCATCTCGATCGGACTCGGCGGAACGGATGACGAAGAGACCAAGCTAAAGAAGTCCAAAGTTCTCGCCCAAAAAGCGCTTCAACGGCTGTAGTGCTTGGCGAAAAAACAGGGTTGATGAGGCGACCGCAACCGCCTCTTTTCCCGAATCTTAGGCAGAATTTACAACGTTCTGCCTATGAAAAAGATCTCCTCGACTTCAATGACGGCGCGCGCCACTATCGGCGCGCTTTTTTTTGTTACCGGTATTTTCCTGATTGTATTCGGGCTCTTCACAGCCCGCTTGCACTCAGCGATGCCCGCTTCCGGAACACTCAATTCAGGCGGCCCAGCCGTGAATTGGGCGGGAACGGCGGCTGGCGGCGGCTCGCTCGACGAAAGCACCTGTGTAGAAGGCGTAAACTGCGACACCTTCACTCTGACGTTATCTGGCACGCCAAGTAACTGGTCCGGGCTCAAAGCGCGGATTGTTATCAGTTGCGCTGACCCTTCCGGCACTAGCGACTACGATGTCTATGTTCACAAAGGCGATAACACTGGGCCAGTGGTCGGAGTCTCCGCGCACGGCGGAACGCCGCCGGAAGTTGTTGATCTTGATCCTAGCGACCCAACTATCGCTACTGGCCAGTTTTCTGTGCACGTTGTATATTTTAGCGCCTTTGCGGGCTTCCAGTATTCCGGAAGCGCCAGTGCGGTGTCAGCATCAGCAGGAACTGCGCTAGCTCCTGCAGCGCCCCTCGATCGTGGTCCTAAAATCGGATTCCAGAATTTCGAAGCGCCGGGAACGTTGGTGCAGGTTACCGACAGCAGTCAGGGGCCGGCCGTGCACACCGTCGAATACACGGCACACGATGCGGGTGAACCATCAATTGGAGTTAACTGGAACTCACCGAACTCAGCTAGTGGTGTAACGAATTTCCAATCAGATCTCCAGACGCTCTTCATCAAGTTCGACGATAGCTGCCCAGCAAACGGTCAGAGCGCCACTTGGTATAACAGCGCTGCGCCAACATCGCAATTCGTCGATTCCGATCCTATCGGCTTCACGGATCGTCAGACTGGCCGTGTGTTTGCAGGAGAACTCACGCTCACATCGCCGACGTGCAAAGTTTCATTCACAGATACTGACGGTCTCGATCCATTAGGTCAGCCCTCCTACGCCGGCTGGTCGCCAAGCTCTGGCCCGCTAGGATCCGGAATTGATCACGAGACGATCGGTGGCGGACCATATCACGCGCCTGCTCCACCTCACGGCCCATACCCGAATGCTGTTTACTATTGTTCACAGGATTTGGTGACTGCGTTTTGTTTGCGCAGCGATGACGGAGGAGCGACCTATGGGCCGCCAGTGCCGACGTACACGACGCAATGCGGCGGGTTGCATGGACATGTCAAAGTCGCACCGGACGGAACGATTTACCTTCCCAATAACAGCTGTGGCGGCACGGGCGCGCTCGTTGTTTCTGAAGACAACGGCTTAACTTGGAGCATACGTCCCGTTCAAAACGCAACCAGTCAGACGCGCGCTAACGCAAATCTTCAAGATCCGGCAGCGGGAATCGACAGTGCTGGTCGGGTTTATTTTGCAATGTCCAGTAGCACAGTCGCTGGCAGCCCTACTGGCGGTTCTAACGCAATCGTGGCGACATCCACCGATCGTGGCCAGACGTGGCAGAACATCTATGACGTAGGCGCGGCTTACGGTCTGAAGAACGTTGCTTTCCCTGCCGCGGTAGCTGCCGATGCCGGCCGCGCGGCAGTTGCGTTCTATGGTTCGACGACCTCGGGCGATGAGTCGGCGAACAGCTTTAGTGGTCTCTGGCATCTTTATGTTGCGAGTACCTTTGATGGAGGACTGCATTGGACCACAACCGACGCTACACCAAAGGATCCATTGCAGCGCGGTTGTATCTGGATGCACGGCGGCGCTGATATTTGCCGCAATCTGCTCGACTTCTTTGATATGACCGTTGACAAGCAGGGCCGGGTGCAGGTGGGTTATGTTGATGGGTGCACCGATGGCGCCTGTGTCCAGGCAGCGAATACGGCCAAGGGGAATGCCTATACGGCCAGAGGCGTCATCGCGCGGCAATCGAGTGGCCGCCGGCTACTCGCCAATTTCGATCCGCCGAATCCGTTGCACGCCAAATCGGCACCGGGTATGCCGTTGGTGACCGTGCGCCGGGTCAACTCCGTGGTTCATCTCGCCTGGTCGGAGGCCGATACAGGTAACGCCAACATCACCAACTATCGGATCATGCGAGGCATTGCTAGCGGGGCCGAGACCCAACTGACAACTGTTTCGGGGAGTCGTACAACGTATGACGACACTACTGCCGCTGATCCCACGAAGACGTATTACTACAAAGTGCTCGCAATAAATGGATCCGGCATGTCATGCCGAAACAATGAAGTCGCAGCGCCATATCTCGGCAACACCTGTACCGGCTTGATTGTTCAAGAGACGCCTCCGGGTCATCCGGAACAGCCACTCCAGGGGCTAGCGCCTGCCTCGCTTGCGATCGACTGGGTCGCCGTCGCAGAGCCTCCCGGCACAAACAATCTCGTGTTCAAGCTGAAGGCCACGAATCTTGCGAGCGTACCGCCCAGTAGCAGGTGGAGAGTAGTGTGGAATTCGTATGCTGCCCAATCGTACGATCCGACAGCCGAGCAGTTCTACGTCGGCATGAGGACGGACCAAAACGGTACCGTCAGCTTTGATTACGGCACTATCGCTACGCAGGTGGTCGGTCTGGTCATCGGCGTTCCAACAGAAACTTCCATCGGCGCATTGCCTGGGAGTGCCTTTAATGCCGACGGAACGATCACACTCGTCGTTCCGAAATCCGCGGTTGGCAGCCCAGCTCCTGGCGATCTGTTAGGAGCGGTTAACGGAAGGACGTTCACCGGCGACACACCTCAGACTCAGAACCTGGAGCGCTCAACTCTTCTGGTGGATCACACTTTTGTTAAAGGACAGCGCGACAACGGACATCCGGCTGCTACCTACACTGTTGTCGGCAACGTATCCTGCGGACCATGATGTTTTGAGGCACCGGCGTAGGCGCATTACTTCGCCAAGAGGTAGGAAGCGCTAGCTCTGCTGCTTGGTGAGAATCTGCGCGAAGCGGCAGACCTCGTGAAACGTGTTGTAAAGTGGAGTGGGCGCGACGCGGATCACGTTTGGCTCCCGGAAATCGCATTTCACATCGCCGGAGATAAGCTCGTTGTGCAACTCCTTCGGATATTCGTGCGCGAGAATCGACAACTGACAGCCGCGCTCGTCACGAGATTTCGGAGTGATGATGGTAAATCGTTTCGAAGCGTTTTGGTTTAGCAGAAATTCTAGATAGCTGGTAAGCCTAATCGATTTCGCGCGTAGCGGCTTGATTCCGCCGGCTTCGTCGAACATCGCTAGTGAAGCGCGCAACGGTGCCATCGAGAAAATTGGCGGATTGCTGATCTGCCAGCCATCAGCCGACGGAACTGGGATGAAGTCCGGCTCAAGGTGTAGGCGGAATCGTGTATTCGGATCATTCCCGAACCAGCCCGCGAGGCGTGGCAGGCTTGTGTTAGTCGCATGGCGCTCATGCACGAACGCGCCGGCGACTGCGCCGGGGCCGGCGTTCAGATATTTATAAGAACACCAGACCGCAAAATCGACGTTCCAATCGTGGAGCGAGAGCGGGACGTTACCGACGGCATGCGCGAGATCGAACCCTGCGATGATCCCGTGCTTGTGCGCTGCCGCGGTGATCTTTTCGATGTTGAACAATTGACCCGTGAAAAAGTTCGCACCACCAAACATGACCACCGCCAGTTGGTCGGCGTGCTTGCTTATGAGATCGACAATGTCTTCCGTCTTAATTGTGAATTCGCCTTTGCGCGGTCGCGCCAGAATGAGCGCGTCCTGTGGATCGAGCCCATGATGTATGATCTGCGTTTTAATGGCGTAGGTGTCAGAAGGGAACGCAGGTTCTTCCATCAGGATTTTGAAGCGCGACTTGGTTGGTCGATAGAACGTGGCCATCATCAGGTGAAGATTCACCGTGAGGCTGTTCATGCAGATGGCTTCGAGTGGGTTCGCGCCGACGAGCCGCGCCGTCGGTTCGCGCAGAGCCTCGTGATACGAATACCAAGGCGTTCCCGTCGCGTGATGAGCGTCCACGCCGAGCGTGGCCCAGTTGTCCAGTTCCTCGTCGACGATTTGCCTCGCCGATTTCGGCATCAGGCCCAGCGAATTGCCGGCGAAATAAATCACCGGTTTGCCATCCTTGCCGAGCGGCAGATGAAATTTTTCTCGGAAATCGCGAAGCGGGTCCTCGGCATCGAGTCGCTTCGCGAAATTTTCGTCAGCGGAAAAGGCCATCGTCATAAATCGGCAGCAAACTCCAACGTCCAACGTCCAACGTCCAACGCTCAATTCAGAGGTTCTCTCCAGCGTGACCGGCTCTCAATACTCAACGGTCGACCATCAATTGCTTTGATCCGGCGGCTGCATGAACTCGATGGTCGTGCCGTCAGGGTCGCGCACATAGATGACGCGCTTGCCGGTGTTCGGGCCGCTTTTGAGCGTCTGCGGTTTGCCAGCGGCTTTCCAACCGGATGCTGCGATCCGTTCGAGAACGGCCTCGAGATCACCGACCAGCAGCGCCACGTGAACATGTCCAACATCACACGGTTGAAAATTGATGTGCTGCTTACGATCGGATGGCGAGAGATACTCGAGCAGCTCGATCTTGTGACCGCCGGGCGTCTTTAGGACTGCCAGCTTGATCTCAGCACCTGCGACTCCAGTGATCTCCTTGGCGAGTTCGCCAGTTTGATGCGCAGCATGTGAAAGCTCGAATCCAAGAACATCGTGCCAAAATGCTAGCGATCGCTCCAGATTCGAAACAGTGAACCCTGTGTGATCGGCGCCGGTGATGCGAAATTCGTTCGTGCTCGTGCTCATGCTCCTACTCGTAATCGAAAAGAAATGTCCATCGCCGCGCCCTCAACGTTCAACGCCGACTCGGATGAAACTAACCAGAGATTCCTCGACTTCGCTCGGAATGACAGGACGGAAAACGCGTCTTTATCCAACTGCGGCGATGACCTTGAGCTCAATCGCGATTGGCGTTGGCAGCGCGCCAACCTCAATCGTGGTGCGAGTCGGATTTGGTTTGCCGGGTCCAGCAAAGTATTCCGCGTAGAGCCGATTGTAGATTGGAAAATCATTTTTCATGTTTGTGAGAAATACCGTGACATCAACGATGTCCTGCCATGTTGCGCCGGCGTCTTCCAGCACGAGGCGTACGTTTTCAAACACCGCGCGACATTGTGTTTCGATATCGTAATTGGTGACATTGCCAGCTGAATCGAGCGTAACGCCGGGAATGTCCTTGCTGCCGCGCACGCGCGGTCCAATCCCGGAGAGAAACAAAAGTTCGCCTACGCGCTTCGCATGCGGAAACGCGCCTACCGGTTCAGGCGCACGAGAGCTCTCGAACGATTCACTCATCTTGCCATGTCAGTGAAAGTACTTCTTGAGCGACCAGTAATTCTCCTCCCATCCTTGGGCGAGGTGATCGTGTAAGCCTTCCGGAAAACCGATGTGATCAAGTACAAGGCGCGTTCCCGATCCTTGCGGCTTTAGCTCGAATCTCGCAATGGAGTACGCGCCTTCAGGCCACGTCACCACGCGCCAGGCTTGAACGATCCTTTGATTCGGAACCAGTTCCACGTTTCGCCCGACGATATGGCCTTTGAAAAGAGAGAACGCGCCGCCGACTTCACGATTGATCTCGGCTGGCCTGTCGGAGAATTCGGTGAACTGCTTGGCGTCTAATAGTGCCTCGTAAAGCTGCTGAGGACTGGCGTTAAAATCGATTTCCTGATGAATCGCAATCGACTTGTCGGATTGCGCGAAACCAATGGACGACATCATTACCACCAACGATGCGATGAGAATGTAAGATTTGGTCATTGTTTGTTGTTATCCTGCTGCGATCGCGCACGTGATGACGAACGGTAAATCTGTAACCGCGGATGACGCGGATCAAAACAGATTTTTCCTCTACATCAAACATCAAACATTCAGTGAGCCGTCACTCAACTCGCGGCGTTTCAGGTCAGCTCGAACTCGGAATGCTGGCGACCATTCGGAATGATGAATTCATGTTCGTCTTTCAGAATATTGCGGAAGGTTATCGGTGATCGTGTCCCATGGCGCGCGATCATCGACAAAAGTATGAAATTGCGG
>Ga0137362_10001778_pt1 | contig 13654 bp, 15 predicted proteins | sample MadtaG_2_FD_104801 | JGI IMG/M metagenome (GOLD analysis project Ga0137362, IMG submission 104801) | Vadose zone soil microbial communities from Angelo Coast Range Reserve, California, USA - Mad1_100_16 metaG | ecosystem: Environmental > Terrestrial > Soil > Vadose zone | place: USA: California... | reverse complement strand
TAGAGTTGAATTTCCTGAATGATCTCGCGGCGGTACGCCTTGAACGTCGTGCCAAAGTCGTGCAGCTCGATTCCAGACAATTTGGCCATCATCCAGTTGGCCATGCGGCTGGGAATCTGCCGCATCAGCCAGTGATCGCTCCGCTGCACACGCCAGCCGCTGACCAGGTCATAGCCTTCCTCGATTTTCTCCAGGAATCGGGGAATCTCCTCGGGGTCGTGCTGCAGGTCGCCGTCCATGGAGATGATGACCTCGCCCCGGGCAAAATCAAAGCCTGCTTTCAACGCCGACGTCTGCCCAAAATTCCGCCGCAGCCTCACCAGGTTCACGCGCCGGTCGTGCTCATAAATTTCAGAGAGCACCTTGAAGGAATCGTCCTTGCTGCCGTCATCCACAAAGACCAATTCGTAGGGTTCACCGATCCCGTCCATTACTTCGGTCAACTTCATGTAGAGAGGTGGGATGTTTTCCTGTTCGTTGTAGAACGGAACGACGATGGAATACCGAATGGGAGAATCGCTTGCCATTCTTCTCCGCGAACTCCTTTTCTTAAGCTTCCTGGGCCACGAAGCCATAGTCTATCAGGCGAATCCCCAGTGAGGCGACAAGATTTCGGATCCCCGTGTCCGTCAGGATGTGCAGTTCGCTCTGCCGAGAATCCTGCAGCCGGGTCTCTGTCTTGCGCAACGCAGCATCAACATAGCCGGGGTGGCACATCAGCTCGGTCGTGCCGTCCGGCAGGCTCTTCACCAATTGAGCCACGCCCTCCAGTGTCAGCTCTCCGGTTTGCGCAATCCCGCAAAAATGATCGGCCGTGGAAATACCCGCGTGCTTGGCTTGCTCACGCGCATCGCGCGCCAGCAATTTCAGTCCGCGCGCCTGCACGCCTTGTTTCATGACCACCGCGGTGTGCTGTCTTGAGCCGAAAGAAAGTGCTGCGCGTAGACTAGACGCTTCCAGCGAAACTCGAATCGCGCCGATGTCATGCCGCTTCGCAAGCCGCAAGGCGATCTCAAACAGCCCCGGTAGCATATGTACATGTTTGTGCCCGTCGAGGTGCGTTGGCGCGATCCCGGCGTCGCAGACTTTCTGAATCTGCGCCTCCAACTCGGTCTCCACTTCCGCCAGCGAGAGCCCGCGCCGCGCGCGACGCAGAAGCAGGCTCTCGGGTCCGCCCGCGAACTCCCCGCCGTCATTCAGAAGACTGGTAACGCTTTCCCGGTCGGCCACCGGCGGGCCATCGCTCAAGTTCAAATGCACGCCCACCCCTAAGCCGGGCGCCGACCGCGCCGCCTCCACACCCCCAGCAAACGCAGCGCCGTTGGCCAGCAGCGAAGTGCTGGTCACAATCCCGTGATGAAACGCCTCGACGATTCCGCGGTTTACGCCGTCCGTCCACCCCAGGTCATCCGCATTGACGATCAGATTCTTCATCGCCTGTCCTGCTCCCGCGGGCTCACCTGTCCTTTCGGACAGCTACTCTTTCGTGTTCCCATCCGTATTCGTACCATTGACCCTTTTCGTCCTCAACTTTAGCATGTCGTTATAGAGGCGAAAATGAAGGTAAAGCTGCGTGAATCCAAGCGCCTTGGTTCACGGCACCACGAGAAGCGCCGTGGCCGCCGCATGAACTCCCGGGTACCTGTGCGCCTTGAATGGGACGACGAAGCCGGGAAGCGCATCAGTATCGAAGGGCACACGCGGGTCGTCAACCCTTACGGCTGCATGGTGGTTCTCTCGCAGTCGCTCAATCTCGAGCACCGCCTGGCCCTCAACAATCTCGCTACCGATACCAGCAATGCGGCGATTATCGTGTGGAAAGGCAACCAGCGCCCTGACGGTTGGGAATACGGCGTTGAACTGGTGGCCCCGGAAATGGATTTCTGGGGACTGGATCTGTGAAGCCCGCCACGAATATAAAACCTGTGCCCACTCTCGCGGTGCGCCCCGCGATCGCACGGCAGCCCACCGCCGAGGAACGACGCCGCGCCCAGCGTGTCCTCCTGCGTATGCCCGTGCTTGTGCACATCGCCAAAAGGCCCGAGCCCATGAAGGGCTTTACGCATACGGTCAGCGCTACCGGCGGGATGATCATACTTCCCGAGGGTTTTGCCCAGGGCACCAAGTTCACTCTCGAAAATCCAAAGACGCAGCAGCGCGTCGAGGTGAACGTTCCCCGTTCGCCGCAGATGAATCAGGAAGGCTCACTCGTTCCTATAGAGTTCCTGACCCCCGCGCCCCAATTCTGGAATATCTTCTTCCCTCCAAACATCAACTGACCCTGCGAGCGGAGCAAGCCCCGGACTTCAGGCCGGGGTGGAGCCACGACTATAGCGGTGTCGCGAGCAATCCCGGCAAAAAAAAGAGCGGCCCCGGAACATAGGGGCCGCTCGTCCTTGTTGAAAACGTTCCGATTTAATTGATGGTGATGTTGACGGTCGGCGAGCCGTTGGACGCCGCCGGCGTCGCCATGACTGCAAAAGTGGTCGCGCCGGTTGAAGTGACATTCAGCGTGCCGCTGTTGGATGCCTGGGTATACGTATCGCCCAGATAATGTGCGCTGATCGAGTGTGTTCCCGGTGCTAAGCCAGCAGTTGTAATGGTGGTCGTCCCGTTTGAGACAGTCACGGCAGAGCCCAGCATGCTCGATCCATCAAGAAGCTGCACCTGCCCATTGGCCCCCACGGACGCCGTGACGTTGATGGTGAACTTGAAGCCAGTCGGATCGTTGGATGCTAACTTGCCACTATTCACGGTTATCTTCGTGGTCGTGGCTACGGGCCCGCCTCCACCACCACCACCGCCGCCGCCGTACCCTCCGCAACCCAGCGTGAAGCTCAGCACGCACACTAGGCCGAGCCCCAGCGCGGCGCGATAACGCTTGCGCCCGGGCAGGACGAGCACGAGCATCGCGGCAAGGCCGGCGCCTGCGCTCAACGTCCACCAGCCCTTGACTCCGCCGGGAGGAATCGTCCCGGCTGCATAGAGTGTGCGCTCTGCCGGTGGGGCCGAAGCCGTCAGCGTCGTCGATGGCGCTGCCACGGCTACGGCCAGCTGGCCCGTCACCGCCGCCGCGCCCGTCACGTTGATCGCCAAGGGACTCGGTGAGCACGTGACACCAGCGGGCAATCCGGCTGCGGGACAAGTCACATTCACGTTGCCTAAGAACCCGCCGCTCGGCGTCACGGTGATGGTAGCCATAACGCTGGCTCCCGCCGTAGCCGTCACTGCGCTCCCGCCCAAGGTAAAAGTGCCGGTATTGGCATTCACCGTGAAGTTGACGCTATTTGAAGTGCCGCCCCCCGGAGCTGGGTTCGTCACCGTCACCGCCGGTGTGCCGGCGGTAGCAATGTCCGCTGCCAAGACAGAGGCCGTTAGTTGAGTCGCGCTGACGAAGACGGTCGTCTTCATGGCTCCGGCAAAGTTCACCGTCGAGGCATTCACAAAGTTCGTGCCATTCACTGTCAGCGTGAACGCTGCTCCTCCTGCCGTCGCGCTGCTCGGTGCAAGCGTGGTGATCATCGGTACCGGATTATTGGCTGCAGTGATCGTAAAAGCTACCGCAGTCGAGCTACTCGCATTAAAGCTCGCATCCCCACTGTAGTTCGCGACGAGGGAATGACTTCCGACCCCAAACGTGGAAATCCCTGGGACAGTAAACGCTTCATTAGCCGAATTTACAGGGACATTGCTGGCTACTGTTGAGGGCGTTCCATTAAACGTGTCCACGAAAGTTACCGTACCAGTCGGCGCGAGTGGACTGTTGTTCGCCACGACCGTCGGGCTGATGCTGGACTGCAGGAATAGGGTTTGCGGTGCCTGCCCGCTGGTGAACGCTGCAAATCCAGCGCCAAGCGCAACGAGCACGCTGCCGGTTGTGGTGCTGCCCGCTTTCGTAACGGTCACCATCACCGGGGCCGAAACACTCGGCGCAAATGTTCCGTCTCCAGAATACCGGGCCGTGACTTGATAGCTCGTGCCATTGTTCCCAGTCAGTTGGGTCGTCGTGCCGTTGACGACGGACCCGTTAGCATTGAGAGTGAAGCCGTCAACGCCATCTCCCGTCGAAGCGTTCGAGACCAAAGCAACGTCGCCCGTCGGCTTTGCCGTGCCAGCACCCGGCGTGACGGTAACGTTCACCGTTACGCTCTGTCCGGCGGTAATTCCCGTCATAGGAGACAAGGTCAAGCTCGTCGTGGTCGGTGTAAAGGCCGTGAGGGCGGTGTTCCAGTTATTTACCAGGTTGTTCGCATTTACTGAGCCGAGTCCTGTTGCCAAATCGTAACCCGCAGTCGTTCCGTAGCCGCTGAGGACGCCGATGGTGTCGGTCCCCACAGTTACGTTGCAGTTCGGGGTGCCCTTCGTGCAGGGCACGGCAATCGTGCCCGTGGTGACGTCATTGAATGTGCAAGTTGCTGCGGGGAGTGGACTCGCCACGGAATTGCAGGCCGTCGCCGCCGCATATTGCGTCTGCGCCAGCTTATAAAGCGCAAAATTTGCGTTACCCTGCCGACCGTTTTTCTGATTCACCAACGCCATGATGCCCGCAAAGCTCGGCGTGGAGGCAGATGTACCGCCAACACCAAGGAAATGGAAAACCTGGCCTTTCGCACAGGAAGGCGAAGAAACGGTGTCCGCTTCGCAAACGACGTAGAAACTCTTATTGAATCCGCTGCTGGCAAAGAAAGACACGTCGGGAATGTCTCTTGCCCCATCAGCGGGCATGCCGTTGGTGGCGCTGATAAACGACTGATACGGTGGTTTTGCATAACCGCCGCTGCAGACGTTATTCACTAGGGTGAAGCAATGACTGCTACCGCCGCCGCCACCCACTGTAAAGACCGCCGCTTTGTTTGCTGCCACAGCGCTGTTGCAGTTGGCCTCCGGATTAGTTCCAAAAAACGAGTTTGTGCAGGACTCGTTCCAGGTACTCTCTGGAATGTAGCCCTTCGCCGACGCCAGGGTATTGGGGTCATTGGTAGTGTTGAAGTATGTGGTTTGCGTCGTACCATCATTGAAATCCGTTCCACCTACGGCCACGTTGAAGGGCGTGGACGCGAAGGCGTTTACCTGAAGCCCTGTGGTTGCCGGATTGGGTGCAGGAGCGTTCTGGTTCTCGCATCCGGCCGAGCCTGGATCGCCTGAGGCCACCGTCACGGTGATGCCTTGCGCCGCCGCCTGCTCCCACAGAACCTGCCAAAGCCCAATGTTGTTTCCGCCTTCATGTGGTTCGCAGTCGCCGAAGCTCAGACTCAAGATGGGGTCGGAGTTGTTGTCTACGACATTGACGATTGCAAGGAGGAAGCCGGAAGCAATGTCTGTATCCGCTGCGATGACCAAATGAATCTGAGCGCCTTTGGCGATAGCCCCTGACCATTCAACATCGAGGAGCGCTTCGGTCTCCGCGCCTCCGCTGACGATTCCCGGATCGGCGCCATCAATGACAATGATGGGGGTTGCAGCCCCTCCTGTTGGCAGACCAAAGAGCGTCCGGAAGTCGGTAACGTCCTGCTGATTGATATTGGAGTCGCCGATGACCGCAATGCTTTGGCCCGTCCCGTCAGTTCCGGCTGCCCACAGCGGAGCAACATTGTAGATGGTCGCAAAATCGGTCGGCCCGATGGCGAAAAACCCTCCCGACGTTGTGAACTCCGGATTGACTGACTTAACTTCGGTGTTTCCTGCCGATCTCGTGTACTCGCCAGCAATGCGATGCGCCGGCCTTGCTCTAAAATTGTTAAGCGGGGCTAATCCGCGCACCACGGGGGTCAGCGCCACCGGGACTTGTGGGTCGCTCGTGTTAGCAAAATGTGTTTCCCCCTGCACTACAAATTTGTGAATCTCTGTGTGGAAGGCTTCGAGTACCTGCGCGGCAGTCCCTGAAAACTCGATGGCAACTTTTCCTTTGCTTACTTTCGCGACTTGGAAGCCATGGGACTGCAGCCAGGCGGTAACTGTCTGAATGTCCGCGTCGGCGGGCCCAAACTGCGCGCCGAACCCTTCCGGCGTTAGCCACTTGTGGTAGTTGGCTGAGGCCATGTTGTATTGGTCCACCATCAATTGTGCGAGCGCCGATTCTTGCTCCATACTCCGCCTCAACACCAGCAGCATCCGCTGCATGGGTAATTCTGACGGTACCGGCCCCTGATCAAATTCTGGCCGGGCGAGCGGGTGCACGTTGCCCTGTAGGCGCGCCAAGTGCGTTTCATCAATTGCTTGGGTGATACGCGCGGGGATGGCGACGGTCTGAGGGGCAGTGGCGCTATCCAGCTTGATTTGCGCACTGGCGCGAAACGCCGGCAGCACCAAAGTCAAAGTAAGACCGAGAAGGGAATTGCGAAGCATCAGAGATTGGAATTTCATATTCCGCCCACGCTGCAGATTTGAATCCGATTCCCACTAAACGCATCCGGCCTGAGGCGTGGCCATTTCGACAGAGGCACAACTTCCGCAAATGGCTTCTCGCGGACTGGGGCTTGGACCGGAAACGAGACACCGTTGAACCCTTAAAGCGTATCACAGGCTATTAGCAGACTCTCTAGTACCCGCCGTAGGAGCTAGCTCAGCGCATCACTGCTAAACCGGAGCATCACCGATCCACCTAAGCGATCGCCATTCCAATGCACCACAGGATGCTTCAGCCATTTTTTGATGAGCGCCGTACCTCGAGGTGATTTTCATGGCGCCCGCCTTTGCAGAAATTCTCCCTTTGCTCCAGTTCCAACTCCCCTAGTGCCACTTTTATTCCACTTATGATCGAAGCGCTGCGGGCGTTTCGGTTTTCTGGAACGCCCGCTCCTGCCATTCCGTTTCGCTCCAAGTCATTTCACGAGACTCAGTGGCGCAAGCCACCCCTGCCATAGAAACCCGGACCCCGGCCCCAGCCATCATAAAATCCCACGAAGCCTGGGTAGGCGTAGCAGGAGCCATAGTAGCCGCACGGATAGAGCACTGGTCCAGGGTACCCTCCGGCCACATGGCGTGGTGGCCCCCTACGCTCCAATCTCCCGCCGTCAAAATCCTGCTGCGTGACGGGCAAGAAGGCCTGCTGGCTCTCGGTCGTGTCAATCCTAACCGGATCGACCAGCCGGAAGCTCAATTGTTCCTCCGGTTCGATTATGGTGGGGCGCCCTCGCGTTAGAAGCACTGCGCCAATTCCTGCTGCCGCGCCGGCTCCCGCGCCGATCGCTGCACCTGTGCCCCAGTCTGCCGCCGCTCCGATCAGCGCCCCAAGCCCTGTGGTGGTGCCAATCGTTGCCGCATCTTGTCCATGCGACGTCCCAGCCGAACCTTTCGATAGCTCGGTAAGAATCGGAACTTGGCGGCCATCCACCACAGTCATGTCCGTCAGCTCGACGCCCAACTGGGAAGTGCCCTTGACTCGGCCGGCTTTGCGCACCTCTTTGACCTGGCCGACCAGCACCTGGCCTCGCCTCGCCACCACCCAGCCATTAACCACAATCGGGTTTTCCAGCACCGCCGTGAAGTGGTCGCCAATCTGGTTGCGGTCGCTCGAAAGGTATTCATTGATCCGGATGAGCAGGATCGTTCCGGCTGGCACGGTCAGAGTCCCGGGAACTGGTTGGACTTGTGTGGCGGGTGTGGCGGCGGCTGGCCGGTCGTAGGAATAGGGCGGCTTGTCGGCGTCTTGTGGGGCGTAAGTTGGCTTAGCCTGCGAATCTTGAGCTTGCTGTTCCTGTCCGTAAGTGCCTGCGTTGAGGCACGCGGCGAGGGCTAGAGCTGCCGTTGCCCTCGAAATGAAACTGAAGCTCCTCGAACTAGCTGGGTGGTTCACCATAATCTTTTCTCCCTGGACCTCCGGATCCTCTCCGCACTTGGACCAGTTGGATGACCTCGCTTCCGGCTGGGGATGCCCGGGTCATTTAGGGTTTGTCGAATTTGCTACTGGCGTGGTGCCGCGAAACTTTCCGCCAGTTCCTGGGTTTAATGTTGGGGGAAATCGGGAGAATTGTGTCCCTAATCTTACCTTTCTCCGGCTGCTGCTCTTGTCCCTTGCTGAAAAGTGTGAGCTCACTACTGGTTTCCCCTCGAGCGTCCAGCCTCTTTATTCCGGCGTTCGAACGCATCCCAGTACACCTCCCCCATTTTGAGGAGTGCTGTAATTCCCAACTCCTGCCCATCACCTCTTGAAAGCGTGAGCCGCTCCGCGCGCAGAAATAGCTCACGGTATGAGGCGTAGTTGAGAAGCCCGCTGATCCGCAGCGCTACGGAATTGTCCGTCGAGGTGACTCTCGACGCATCGGCGATGTCAATCACCTGGTCGCATTCCGTGGTGACCGCGCGCTCCAATTCGCTCCAGCTTACTGATTCCTCACGACACGTAGATTGGGACTCGGCAATCAACCGTGCTTCCTCTTCGCGGGCGGCGCCGGCGGGAACCGAAAACTCTCCCGGCCACACCGCACAGTGGACTACCCGCGCCGATTGCACGCCATCGAGCCGCAGGAGAAACTGCATATCCGGGGCAGTTTGTGGAATTCCAGCAAGTGGTCGCTTTCCAGATGAAGAGTATCGGTGCTCTCCAGCAGGTTGGACTGGATCGACACAATTTGCGCGTCGTGGAGGCCCGCCCACAGTGTCACCTCAGTCACGCCGTGCGGCAGGTTCATCCAATCGACGATCCCCGTTTGTTCTTCAGGCATGCATCACCGTTTTAAGTGAAATCGCGGGCGGAGTACAGTCCGCACTCCGCCAAATCGAAACGCATTGTATAATCCTGCTTCCAATCCATCCACCCAAGGGAGGCGCCATGGCCGAGCCAACGTACGAAGAACTCAAAGCAAAACTCGCAGAAATGGAAAAACAGGGAGGAGCGCGCCGCACCGGGGCGCTCGAATTTCGTGTCGGCGAAAAAGGGGGCGTCAGTGTCTACGGTCTGGGCCGCTTCCCCGTTACGCTGTACTACGAACAATGGATTCGGCTGCTTGAGGCAACGCCGCAACTTCGCACCTTCCTCGAGGACAACAAATCCACGGGAAAGTTGAAGCTCAGAGAAAAATAGTACTTGGCGGTGAGGTCACTGCTGCTTGACTTAAGCTGGTAGAATGGTAGAAAGCACCGCGCCTTCACGCTTTCGCTGCTGCTTTCTTAACGATATCCGTCCGTTGCGGTTTTATCGACACGTCACAATCCATCGCCGCGCGTATTCTGCATCTGAATTTCCCCTTACACTACAAGAAGCTCTCTTATTTCTTGCGAGGAATCCGAAAATGACGAAACTAGCAATTCGTGCAGGTCTCGCCGTGCTCGGCATGGCCATCACATTGACGTGGTGGTCCATGCACCCCGGCGATTCGCACTCGCAATCTTCAAGCCGTATTCCTGACAAGGTCTGGAGCGGCGGACACACCCTGGAGATCGAGGTCGAAAGCACGTCCGCAGCGACTATGCGCGTCAGCTTCTCGCAGCACGATAAACCTGCGGGCGAACAACAGACACTCGAGACGTATGAAAAGATCGCCGCCGGGGCTCGTTCTTGGACGATTGATGTTCCCGCTCATGTCGGCGGCTATATCGAAATCGGGGCGGATAAACCCAGCCCCGGAGACAGGCTGGCAATGAAGGTGAAGTCGAATGGCAAGCTGGTGAACGAGCAAACAGAAAAACTGGATCAGCCGCTCCAGTCTGGCTATGCTTTTTTTCTCCAGGTTCATTACGACGACTATTCGAACGCCGGTTCGGAAAGAGAAGAGTCTGACGCCGAAAGCGGCGGCACATCACCCGGCGAGGACGATTAGCCACCGGATGTCGTCGTCGTTCAGGCCATGGAATTGGATGACCTGAATCGCTCGCCGCGTTGACCGTAGCTAGCTTCAGGCGTGCAGTCCAGCCTGCCAGGGGAGAAAGTTGAATGGCAATGGATCCAACTGATCTTTCGGAGGCGCGTGTAGCCGAGATGATTTCCCGAGTCGCGACGTATCTGCGCCAGGAAAGAGGTCTTTATTCCCCTGCGAGTGAGCCGCTGACGCTGGGATGGAGAACTGCCGTTCAGCCTTATTTCTCTAAGATTTTGCTTGAGAACGTCAGGGCGGTGATTCTGAAGGGTGCCCGCATCCCACCCCCGCCTTTTTATTCCGAGGCCATGGCCTTCAGCGCCGGCAGCTTTCCTGACTTCGTGCACCTGGCTTCCGTCACTTACCTGGACATAATCGTTTTTCACGACGAAATCGCGCCACGAACCCTCTTCCATGGGTTGGTCCATGCCACACAAATGGCGCTTCTTGGAGTGGACCGTTACAGTGACCTTTACGTTCGAGGTTTCGTCAAATCTCGTTCCTGGATCGCCATACCTCTTGAAGCTCAGGCCTATCAATTAGACACCCGCTTCGCTATGTGTCCCACAGCCCCCTTCTCCGTGGCGGACGAAGTAAGCTCCTGGGCCCAGCAAGACCGGTACTAAGCAAGACCGCTTTCGTCACCCTCAATTTCGAAATTCTAGCCTACGAAAAGAATAGCCCCGGGTGTCTGTGGGGAGGCACCCGGGGCCGGGGGGGAGTGAGGAGGAGACTAGGCAAGCTCTCTAGAAGACTGGCTTACTACTTCGAAGACTGTGCGGCTAGCAGGCAGAGCCTCTGCAGCTCGTCGTACGTGAAAACCATTTGCTCTCCCCGGTCGCCACACTCGAGGTGTCCGAGGCCGGATATCCGCGAAAAGCTCCTGATTTCGGTCATCGTGAGCCCCAGAAGCACTGCTGCCCGGTCCTCTGCTACTCGCTCCTGGCCATTCATGCTCATCTGTATCCCATTCCTGCCGAGTGTGTCGGAGCATGCGGTTGTCCAAACTTCCCGTAATCTAAGTCCTGGTTTTTCTGTAAGAAAGCTTTCGTCAGACCTAGGCTCTTGCACAATGTGCATAATTCCTTGCACAAATAGTGCACGGATTTAGCACAGATCCTCGAGCTGGCCTGAGAGGGCCGAGGATGGACTGCCGACTTGGGTCACATCCACGGCAGGGAAGAAACGTCCAGGTTCCCGCCGGAGAAGATCACGCCGAGCTTCGGAGTGCCCCCGTCGGTACGTTTCGGCAGATTCAACGACGCTACCACGCCGGGCTTTAGCAGTGGAGCAATCGCCACAGCGCTCGATGGCTCAATGACGATTTTCATGCGCTCCCAGACCAGCCGCGCCGCCGAGATGATCTCCTCCTCGCTGACCAGGAGGATACGTTCCACATGACGCCGCAGGATCGCAAACGTGCGCGGCGCCAACGATGCCCGCAACCCGTCAGCAATGGTGTCGCTCGACTCCAGCGATTGCAGCGTCCCGCTGGTCAGGGACCGGTAGGTGTCATCCGCGCGTTCCGGTTCGCAGCCAACTACCCGCACATCTGCGCGAATTCCCTTGGCGCCGAGACACGTCCCGCTGAGCAATCCGCCGCCGCTGACTGGTGCAAACACAGCATCCAGGTCGCCTACCTCCTCCAGCAGCTCCTTCGCCGCCGTGGCCTGTCCCGCGATGATGCGGTCGTCGTCGTAAGGATGCACCAGGTGCGCGCCTGTTTCTGCCTGGACTCGGTCGCAAGTTGCCTTTCGGGCAGTCACCGTTGGCTCGCAGAAAACAATTTTCCCTCCGTAGCCCTCGATGGCCGCGGCTTTTACCGCGGGTGCATTTTTCGGCATGACGATCCATGCCGGGACTCCCCGCCAGGCGGCCGCGCAAGCCACGGCGGCGCCATGATTTCCGCTCGATTGAGTGACGATCCCCCGCGCCACCTCTTGTTCTGTCAGGGAAAGGATCGCATTGGACGCCCCGCGAATCTTGAACGAGCCGGTCTTCTGCAGATTTTCGCACTTGAAGAAGAGCCGCGTCCCGGCGATGGCGTTCAGGGATGCGGACGTTAGGACCGGCGTGCGGTGGATCCTGGGGGCGATGCGCGCATGCGCCGCTAGGATGGCCTCCCATGTGGGCGGTTGGTATTGGATGGATTCGGTGGATGAAGCGGTTTTCATAATCCTCGTCTTGGGTTCGAGTCGCTTGTCAGTTCTTCACTCTTAGCGCGCCTTATAATGCGTTGTCCGCCGCTGTTAAAGAGGCATTATGGTACGCAAATGATGGCTCCGTGGGCTCGGATGATCTAAGCCGCAGGAAACTCATATGGGTACCGGTACTTCTGGGCCATGCCACCTTTGATGCTTGACCGCCGGACTGACTCTGTTACGCTGGAAGTCCCCTCCACCATATTCGCGAGAGTAAGCGCGCCAGACCTTATCCTAGCGCGCAGGGGACAAGATGAAAGTAGCAGAACGCCGACAACTGACCCGCCTCTACCTACGGACACCCCTGCGCTTCCGTGCCCTTGGGGTTGCTTCGGACAAGATCGAGCATTTTACGGAAGCTCTGAATGTCTCACGGGGAGGCTTCTTCTTCGCCTCATCGGCTCCACTGCAGGTTGGTATGCCCATCGAAGCGACGCTGCGCATGCCCGCCGAAGTGACCGGGAATTCCTCCCAGGAGATGCGCTGCACCGCGCGCGTCGTGCATGTCCGCAACGAGCCATACGGAGACGGCCGCATCGGCTTCGGCGTCGAAATCGAGAAGTTCCAAGCCATCCCTCCCCAAGACCGCTGGTTGAGCTGAAGGGCAGTTGGCAGTTTTCTGTTTTAGTAATCAGTCAAAACAGGGGCAGAGAAGGCTTCGCGGGCGGCCGAGGCTGGGCTTGAGGGTTAGCACCCGCACTTGAAAGTGCGGGGTGTGTCAGCTGAGATGTTGCGCTCCGCAATCCATGCCAAAGTCGTGCTTCGCTGGAGAAAGTCAGCGCAAGGCCTAGGCTGTAGGCTAGGGTTTTGCGGCCGGAACGGTGACGATGGTTTTCGCGCTGCCGACGTTTTCGAACCGGTCGTAGGCTCGCACGGAAATTACATGTTCGCCCGGGCCAAGTCCGCTGAGGGAAATCTCGTACCGTTGTTCGGGCGCATCGCTGATGCGGCCGGTGGGGGCTACTAGGAGCCAATCGCCACCGTCGACGCTGTATTGCGCGCGCTCGATGCTGCTCCCCGCATCCTGCGCGGTGAATTGGACGATCGTGAGCTTGCCGTTGGGCATCGGAGAATCCGAAATAGTCCCCATGATTTTGACTACTGGTGCAGTATTGTCCACCTCGAAGCGCTCGCTTTCGCGTTCTTTCTTGAGTGCCAAAGCGGGGGGATTTGACGGCGCGTCGCTGGCGACGATTTTCAGGTAGTAGGCTCCATCCGGCAGCGTGGTGGTGTCCCATGAATAGAATTTCTGCTCGAGGTTTTCCTTAAATAATTTCCATTCGTGTTCGTTTTCACCGCGAAAGTAAACGGAGTAACGCATTTCGTCGTCGTTTTCGTCGTGCACGGTCCACACAACGGATTGATAACCCTTCTGCAGGGTGCCTTGCGGCGGGGGTTCGAACCGCGGCGGCGTGCTGCCCTGGGGGCTTGCCATGCCGGAAACGTTGGGCGGCTGTGGCATCTTGAGCATCACCGTCGTCGGCTGGCCCGACGACATGCCGACTTGGCCTTGCGCCCGCACTCCGGGATCCTCCAATGCGATTCCGTCGATGACCTGCGCGACGATGCGAGGCAGATACGCCAGGATATACCCACCTTCCCTACCCCCCGCTCGTCCGACCTGGACGTCAGCCCGCCAGTGAACCCGCCCAGCCGCCC
>Ga0137362_10001772_pt1 | contig 13664 bp, 9 predicted proteins | sample MadtaG_2_FD_104801 | JGI IMG/M metagenome (GOLD analysis project Ga0137362, IMG submission 104801) | Vadose zone soil microbial communities from Angelo Coast Range Reserve, California, USA - Mad1_100_16 metaG | ecosystem: Environmental > Terrestrial > Soil > Vadose zone | place: USA: California... | reverse complement strand
TCATCGGTCGCGGAGGTCGATTACCCGCTGCCGCCATCGACTAGGACAACACAGAAGTTAAAACGTTATGCCGCAAATGCTGCGGGCATTATGAACTACGCGTCGCTCAGCTCCGGCGTAACTGTCCTAGCCAACTGCGTCCGCTCCGATGGGTCCACCTTCCCTTGGGCATTGCGCTCGACTGGTCCGAATGGCGGCAACCTCACTTACATCGGCGAAAACCCGCTCGTCTACATCACGGAAGGCGATCGCTATTTGGCCTTTTGTGATGTTCTCTTCGACGCGCTCGCCGCGAGCACGCCGGTGCAGCATCGGGCACTCCTGCGGCTCGAGGACATCGATCCGACCTACGATACCAACGCATTGAAGTCGGTCGCAGATTGGCTGAAGAGTCAGAGTGTGCCCTTTGGTTTCCAGATTATCCCTTACTACCTCGACCCTTTGAACGCCAACGACAACGGGACGAAGATAACGCTGCAGTCCAAGCCTGCCATGGTCAATATGATCAAATATATGCAGTCCAAGGGCGGAATCATGATGTGCCATGGCTACACCCATCAATACGGTAGTGTGGCAAACCCTTACTCCGGGGCTAGCGGAGATGATTGCGAATTTTACCGAATCACAATGAATTCCGATAATACCTTGAATTTCCAAGGACCGGTTGCAGAGGATTCCTTCGCTTGGGCACAAGGTCGTTTTGCCGCGGCACAGCAGCTGTACAGGGCAGCAGGCTTCACGATGCCGCAGTTCATGACGTTCCCCTCCTACGCCGCCTCGGCGGCCGACTACGACGCCGCAAATGGATTCTTCACGGCCGCCTCCGAGAGAAGGCTGTACTTCACTGGCCTGCTATCCGGTCAGCCGATCAACTATACCCAACTCGCAGGGCAGTATATGCCCTATACGGTTCGCGACGTGTACAACATGAAAGTACTGGCAGACACGCTGGGCGGCATCGAACCGCTACCATATTTTTCATATCCTGCTCGTCTTCCGGCCGACATCATCGCCGACGCGCAGCGAAGCTTGGTAGTCCGGGACGGGTGGGCAAGCTTCTTTTACCACACTTACGACAACATCAGCTATCTCAAGCAGACCGTCACCGGCTTGAAGAGCTTAGGCTACACGTTTGTATCTCCAACAGCTGCTTAAGCAAACCTGTCTTTATGGGTCCCGCCCGGCTACCGAGCCTTCTGGTTCAGACGATCGGCAGCCGTTGCGGCGCCAGCCATCTGCAGGCTAGCGATATCAACCCCAGCGCAAACCAACGGAAATCGTTAGCGAAACTGAGAGTTCAGAAACAGATACCTAGAACTCAGGTGCGTCGGTGAGCTCCGTCGATCTGATTACACTTGGTCTGCTGGCATTGCAGGCCGGATTTGTCCTAATGATGATCGTTTATCTCATCTCGGGACTCGACGACCTGTTTGTCGATCTGCTGTTCTTTGTGATGAAGGCGGTGCGGCTCGGCAGTAATTCAGGACGTCATCAGCCTAGCATCGAGGAGATGGCAGAGAAGCCCGAGCAGCCATTTGCGTTGATGTTCCCTGCCTGGCAGGAAGCTGACGTCATCCGGCGCGCGTTGCTAAACACAATCGGCAACATAGACTACCGGAATTTTCACGTATTCGTCGGCACGTACGTAAATGACCCCGAGACACAGCGCGAGGTCGAGGAGGTGATGCGGCACCATGCCAATGTCACCCAGTTGATTGTTCCGCATCCGGGCCCGACCTGCAAAGCCGACTGCCTCAACTGGATCGTCAGGGGAATACGCGAATACCAGGAGCAACACGGCATACGCTTCGCGGGGGTCATTTTGTACGATGCGGAGGATGTTGTAGATACGCTGAGCCTAAAGCTCTTCAACTGCCTCATGCCTGAATGGGACCTCGTCCAGATACCGATCATCTCGCTCAAACGGTCGTGGTGGAACCTGATTGGTGGCCATTATATGGACGAATTTGCTGAGGCGCATTGCAAGGAGATCCACGTCCGCGAATGGTTTGCTGGAATCGTGCCGGGAGCGGGGGTCGGAACTGGCTACTCGATGCGGGCGCTCGACGCCGCGGCCGCAGGTGCTGACGAAGACTGTTTTGCAACTGACAGCCTGACAGAGGACTACGAGTTTTCCTTCCGCGTCCGAGAGCGCGGGCTGAAACAGACATTTGTGCGATTGCCTGTCGAGCGGCGGGTGCCTCACCGCTCCTTGCTCCACCGCAAGCCGAGGCTGGTTGTCCAGCGAGACTTTATCACCACTCGCGAGTTCTTTCCCGACTTATTCTGGGCTTCAGTTCGGCAGAAGACTCGGTGGGTGATTGGTATTGCGCTGCAGGGTTGGAAAAAATTCGGTTGGGAGGGCGATTGGAGAGTTCGCTATCTCTGGTTTCGAGACCGCAAGGTATTGTTTACCCAGCAGTTCATGGCACTCGGCTATATCGTTGCGCTCGGGCTGATAAGCCTACAAGTATCGTCTGCGCTGTTCCCGGAGCGCTACATATTCGCGCCGCCGTTTGATGACGACAGTCCCCTTTGGTACCTGTTCTACGTTAATGTCGGGTTATTCGTGAACCGGCTTGTCCATCGACATGTCTGGACATGCCGGATTTACGGATGGTCGCAGCTCCCGCTTATCATACCCCGGTATCTGATGGCAAACGTCGTTAACTATTTCGCTGTGACGCGCGCGACCTTGCGCTATTTGAAACATTTGAGGACAAGTGAACGGATCGGCTGGGACAAGACCGCGCACAGCTTCCCGGGGGAAGAACTGCTCGCGACTTATCGGCGCAAGCTTGGTGATATCCTGATCGAGCGCGGACTCGTCACCAAGGGGCAGCTGGATCGGGGGCTAGCTGCACAGGCTGCAACTGGGCGGCCGTTGGGTACGGCCATTGTCGACATCGGTGAGCTTGATGAGGATGCACTCATCGAGGTCTTGTGCGATCTACTGCATCTCGCGCGGGCGCACGCGCTCGACCCTTACGGTATATCACTGAGTCTGTTAGAGCGCCTGCCGGAGCACTGCGCTAAGGCGCTGTCAGTCTTTCCGCTTGAGGAAAAGAATGATGGGAAAATTGCGCTCGCTTGCGCCGTCGTCCCGGATCGTCAGGGCATCCTGGAGCTCGAGGCGGCGCTGGGGGTGTCCGTAGAGTTCCGGCTGGCGTATCGTGCCGAGGTCGCTCTGGCGCTGCGCCACGGCTATGCGCGGCTCAAGCCGGGTCCCCGGGAGATCGCCATCCCTCGGACCGGATGGAGGTTAGTAGAATATCGGCCGATTGGAGAACTGCTCATAGATCTGGGGGCAATCACTTATCCGGATCTCGTAAAGGCAGTTTCAGAGGCAGCCAGAGCAGGCCAGCGTCTGGGCGAATATCTGCTCGCTAAGGGCCTCATCCGACCGGAGGAGATGGTGGAGGCGATGGCGCGGCAGCGGGTCGGTGAACATCAGTCGGGGAACCTGGTGGCCGTCGGGCACCCCGGAGCACGAGACGACCTGGACCCAGCTTTAGTCAAGGAAGTATCGACCAATGTGTGAGAAAAGGGTTGTTTGCCTCGATCGGAGAGGCTTTGGGCTTAATAGTCTAAGGCGGAGAAACGCCATATCCGGCTCCCAACGCTGTCGCGGTCGGATTCGCCCGAGCGGCCCGAGAGCCGAAAAGGACCTGGTAAGCGGTCATAAGCTAGAGGCTGCCGATAGCTGCAGCGGCTAAAAGGCCTGCAAGCAAGTGCTGATCTTGCGGCTGGGTCCGGGAGCTCGCCGGCCGATGCCGCCGACCTTGAATTCAAGAAGAAAGCGGCGTAGGTTGGCCAAAGATAGCAATATTTGCTGCAAATTTCGACAAATGCGAGATATTCTTATTTGGCCAAGGCGGGGCGTGTTGTTCCCATTGATCCAGCGCCGAGGCGCCGATACTCTGCTCGTCCAACTCCGAGCAGCGCTGGTATTGGTCGCAGTGTTGTTTCTGATGCTTGCCAATGGCACTGAATCCGTCGCCTCCGCCGAGAGCGTGGCGACAGGCATTCCCGATAATACCGTAAGACCGGGCGATACTGATGCGTATCTGGCTCGGTTGCGCACGGCATTGCCGCAAAGCTGGTTGCAGCGGGAATTCCAGCGTCAGCGTTCTTTTCCCGCATTCGCACACAGCCGACAACTCGTTGCCAAAGGGCAATATGAGGAAGCCTTCGAGGAGCTGGAGAGGTATCTCGCCTCCGATCCCGACGACCTCGTTATCCAGTTCGGACATCTGATTCTCGCGACAGAGCTTAAGCGTTATCGTGCCGCGATCGGTGCAGCCGACCGGATCCTCGTTTCCGTGCCCGATTTCGCACCTGCACTATTTTACCGCGGGATCGCCCTGGCGGCCTTGGGCGAGAACAAAGAAGCGCTACCCGATCTCGCGGCCGCCGTGGAGAGCAAGGCGTTGGCGCCTCCTGACAGCCAATATGCGTGGCGCTCCTTAGCGATGGCCGCGGTGGCAAGCCCGGCGACGGCGGATGCGCTCGCGCTCTTGGACCGCGAAGAGCCCAACTCGGGAGCAGATGGCACGCTTCTGGTGGCCAAAGGTCAGCTTTTGGAACGCCTCGGCCGCGACACGGAAGCGGCGGTCGCCTATGACGGCGCGGTCAAGCGCACGAACAATAACGAAGACAAACGTGTGGCTTGGGTGTTTGGCGCCGAGCTCGCCTTGAAGAGTGGCGATCCGACCGGCGCCTTGTCGCGTGCGGAGGCGGCGTGGAAATTGGCGCCCGGGAATCCTGAGGTTGCCACTGTATTGGCTGAGGCCGCTTCCAGGCTCGGGCGGACCGACCTGGTGGAGAGCGCTGAGCGCGAAACTAAAGCGGCTAGCACTATGGACCGTGGGATCCGCGAATCGCTCGCCAACGCGCTGTTTCGCGTGGGCCGTTACGACCAGGCCGCGGCCAATTTCGAGGAGCTGGCGGAAACGGCAGATGGTCCAGCCGAGGAGTATCGCCTACGCCGTGCGGCCGGTTTTGCGGCGCAAGCTGCGAACGACCCGTCGCGTGCGTTCTCCGAATTGCAGCGTGCGGCCGCGATCAATCCCGAGCCCGAAATGCTCTTGGCTGCAGCGGAGGCATCGCTGCAAGCGGGCCATTTGGATGTCGCAGCGGCCGACCTCACACGACTAGCTGATGCCAGCGAGGGGAAGGACCGGGATCACGCGCTGGCGCGACTGAGTGTAGTCGAGGAGCAGAGAGGGCATTTCCAAGAGGCTCTCGCCGCGCTGGACCGTATCCCGACCGATCAGCGAGATGCCAGCGTCGAGCGGCGATTTGCATTCCTTGCAGCAAAGATCGGCGACCTTGCCGCCGCAGTCAGACACGCCCAGCGTGTTGCGGACCTGGAGCCGACCCGAGCGAACCTCCGCGCTTTGGGGGAGGCTCAGCTCGCGGCCGGGCAGCCTGATGCTGCCGTTGAATCATTTCGGCGAGCACTCAATCTTAAGCCGGAGAACGATTCAGGCCTTCGCGAGATGCTCGCCAACTCGCTTGTGGCGGTGGCGCGGCCATCTCTTGCTGCCACGGAATTCGAGACCCTGGCGGCTGAGGCCAAGCTTCCCGCGGACAAATACCGCCTGCAATTGGCCGCTGGTTTTGCCGCGCTCAAGGCTGGCGATTCGGCGCGCGCGCTCGCGGCGTTCCGGCAGGCGGTCAAAATCGAAGCGAACCGGAAATCCCTTGAAGCCGCAGCCGAGACCGCGTTTCAGGCCGGTCAGCTCGCGGAGGCCGCTGGATATCTTGAGCGCCTCGCCGCTGCGGAGGATGATGATGCCGACTCACGCGCGCGGCATCTCGACCGCCTCAGTTTTGTCTATGAGACGACGGGCCATACAAGGAAGGCATTGGAAGCGCTTGCGAAACTGCCCAGGGCTGTGCGAAGCAAGCCTGAAATCATACGACGGGAGGCGGTGCTGGCGCAGAAGCTGGGTGATCGTCAAACCGTGCTGGCGCATTTGCGCGAGCTTGTGGCCGCCGAACCAAGCGAGACCACCCTCGCCGCTCTCGCCGACGCCCAGATCGGGGCGGGTCAGAACAGCGCTGCTGCGGCAACCCTCGAAACACTTCTGGCAATCCGCAGCCTTCCGGCCGAAAGAAGAGCAGGCTACCTCGAACGCTTAGGCAATATAGAGAGCTCGCGAGGCAATACGAAACGAGCGCAGTCTCTTTTCGTGGAAGCGTATCACCTGTCTCCAGCCCACCCGCCGGAGTGGCTCGCGCAAGCGGCGGAAAGCGCGATGCAGGCGAAAGACTGGCACGAGGCAGTACAGTGGTACCGGATGCTCGCTGAGAACGGACGGATCCCGCACAAGATCCGCGCCGGCTACGACGCCCGGCTGGGCTTCGCGCTCGCGAGCCTGGCGCGAGACCAAGAGGCACTGGCGGCCTATGACGCAGCAATCCAGCTTGGCGGTACTACCCCGTCTCTTCATGAGAACCGAGGTATCGTACTCATGCGTCTCGGGAGAGCCGCGGCGGCCGTGTCCGAATTCCGCGCGGCCTACGACGCTCATCCCCGGGCAGATCTCGCCTTGTCGCTGGGGTATGCCCATCAGGCGGCCCACCAACCAGGACTAGCCATCGTTTTTCTGCGGCGGGCACTCGCCGACCCGCAGGCACTGTCGGCGGCACAGAAACAGCAGGCCAGCGCTGCGTTGGGCTACGCCTATTCCGACACACAACAGCATGATAAGGCCGCAGGTTGCTTCGAAACGGCGCTAGGCGTATTACCGAGCTCAACCGCTTATCGCAGCTGTGGCGTCGGTAATGAAACTGCGGCGATCCAGTGAGCACCGGAGAAGTGATTCAACGATCCCCGCGCGGGCTGGCTCAGGAGCTGTTTTAGGCCGCGAGCGCGCGGCGCGGCGCATCAGGGGTAGCCGTCGCAGATGGACTCGCCCTCCTTACGGGCTCACCTTACGGGCGTTGGTCGCGGCGCTGCTTTTGTTGTCCCCGGCGGGACTTCCGTCCGCAGCTGCCGCGGAGACTCCGGCGGCTGTCAGGGGACAAACCAACCCAGCGTTTACCACGGTCGAAAAATTGCGACTGACGCTCGCTCTTGCCCGGAGTTACCGCCTGACGGAACAACCTCAAAGGGCGCTCGACATGCTCGCACCGCTCGGTGCGGGGCCGTGGCCGTCGGCCGCACTCGAAGCCGAATATCGTGACGAAGTTGCGCGGGATGAGGAGACCCTGGGCCGGCCGAGTGAGGCGCGAAGTGAGCTCGAAAGGGCTGTGGCGCTCGATCCGACAGCCGAAAGGCGGTTCCGCCTCAGCCAGCTGGCGGAGCGTCTAGGTGATCGCGAAGAAGCCCGGCGCGAGCTCGAGGCAGCCGTAGCTGCCGAGCCGGGAAATATGGAGTATAAAGCCGCGCTCGGCTACATGCTGCGCAATAGCGGCGATCTCGCTGGTGCAGCGCAGCTGCTATCCAGCGTGGTTGCCGCCGAGCCGAATCGTTATCGGCTCCATGAAGATCTTGGATATACCTACCTTGGCCTAGGCGAAAACGACAGGGCGATCGATCAGTTTAAATGGGCGATCGACAATCGGCAACTCTATCCTAACGAAACACAGGAAGAGCGCGAAACCACCGCGCGCACGATCGATGGGCTGCGCCGGACCATCAATGCTGTCGAGCCTCACTGGACAGCATACGGCTATACGAACCTTTGCCTTACCGGCCATTATTGCGAACGCCGAACCCGTAACCTTGAGAGTCTCATAAGCACAAACCAGGGCGGTCTTGAACTCGACTATCAACCGCCCAATATTGGCTATGTCGATGGTCGAATATTCCAGGGATTCGCGCGTACTTTCTTCAGTTACGCCCCCGGCACGATCAGTCCGCAGGGCAACAGCTTTCAGGGCGGCGTCGGGGTCCACTATAAGCCTCTGCGCGATTATAATTTGGTGCTGTCCGGTGAGCGACTGATCAAGTTCGGCTCCAATGCGGTCAACAACTGGGAGGGACGCGTATCGTTTTCGACCAGCACGGGCTACGAGGTCGATCCCGTCGCATCACAGTCGTGGTACAGCCTGTTGTACGTCGATCTCGCCGGCACCGCACAATCTCCGCACCAAATTCTCACTTATGTCGACGGGCGCGGGGGCGTAAATTTCAAGTTCGCGGACCGGATGGTCATTTCGCCCTTTGTCTATGGCATCTTCCGAGGAAATTACGGCATTGGAGCAAATACGTCAGCGGAGACCGGCCTGGGCGTCTCGCTACGTGGCTTCTTCGATGAAGACAAATACCACGCTCCACGAGATGCGGTGGAGCTTCTGCCTCGCCTCGGATACACCGTCTACGATTCGTTGGCGACGCCGAGTGTGGTCTTTTCTATCACCGTCGTCGCGAGGTTTTGAGTGAAAATCCCAAAGGTGGTCTCGCGGATTCGCTGCAGCTGCGCAATCCTGATCTTCGCTGCGACATTCATGATCGCGGATCCACAGACAGAGGCTGCGTGCCTGGGACTAAAGGGCACTTTTCTCCAGCTGACGGACGCGCAACTCGCCCGACCGCTCACCGAATGGCGGCAATTGTTTGACGAATTGCGGACCATCGGGATCAACACGCTTTTCTTGCAATGGACGGTCCTCGATCGGAAGCCTCTCTTCCAGCAAGCGCGACATGAGACGGCCGCCAACACGCCGCTAGCTTCCATTTTGGACCTTGCAGCGCGGTCGGGGATTCGTATCTGGTTCGGGCTGGACTTGGATTCGAGCTATTGGGAGGAGATCAAGCAACCCGCGGAGATGCTTAGACCCTATTTCCGCAGACGCCTTCAGGATCTGGCTGGGTTCCTCGACGATTTAAACGCGACTACTACGGGCGCGCCTTTTGCCGGCTGGTACATCCCCGACGAGATCGATGACCGGACATGGCTCGATCCCGGCAAGCGCGCCATTCTAAAGAAGTATTTGGCAGAAACTGTTGCGATGCTCAAGGCACGGCGACCCGGATCCAAGGTAGCGATCTCCGGCTTCAGCAATTCTTTCGCTGATCCGGATCTTCTTGCTTCGTTTTGGGCCGATATTATTCGGGCTTCGGGCATCGACTTGCTTCTGTTCCAGGACGGTGTCGGCGAAGGAAAGGTGGCGCTTGAAAACATCGGGCTGTATTACCGAGCCCTCGATCGTGCCGTTCGCGGGGTGGGGGCTCAATTGGGCGCCGTCGTGGAGCTGTTCAGCCTAATGCCAGACGGCCGTCGTGTACCAGCGATGGTCGGGCGCATCCGCGAGCAGATCGCGGCCGCAAACCGGCTGACGAGTTTTCCCGCGGTAGCCTTTTCTATCCCGGACTATATGAGCCACCTCGCGGGACGTCAGGCTGGCGATCTGCTCTCCAATTTTCTGTCATCGCAGAAGAGCTGCCGGAGTTGACAATATCAGAGCGCGATGCTTAGGCCCTACTCCCGCTAAATGTCGCGCGGACTTTGGCTGCAGATGCGCATTCTCTCGCGAGGCGGAAGAGGCGCCAGCCTCCCTTTTCGCTTTTGAAACGACTGATTCCGCCTTTCCGCAAAGAGTGTCGACCAATCCGTCGGACGTCTTGAGCGGGAAACCGTGGTCGAACATCGGTTCCCGAAGCCTTTGGGGTTCGGTCGCTGTTGCTGCCCTCGGCTCGGTTCGGTTGGCCGGATAAAGTACAGCGACGGATGGCAGAGGTCAGATCGGTAGGTCGGAGAGCCCGGCGCCGTGTTTACTGTCCCCGTTGCCTCCATGCCCTTCGGAACCCTGGATTTATCCTACAGACTTTAGCACTGCCGTAGCAAGGGAGACGATCGCCGCCCAGATGGACCACCCAAGCGCGAGTGACAGAATTAGAATCATGACAAATGCGGTTCCTGCGCCCAATCGCCGGCCGAAGCCGTGTGCAGATGCAGACCGGTGGGGGTCTTCCAACGTCCAATCCGTCGGATCGAGGATCACTCCTGCAACAATGCGCTCCGTTTTGAGCAGGTTTCAACCTTTGATGAGTTGAGCATTGCGACTTCGGAAGGCATACCCGAGCGCCAAAAGGTGTCGACCTCGGCCGGCAACCGCCTTCGGTGAGGATACGTTGTCCTTCGGCACCGAAGGGCACCACTCCGAGCATGTTTCAAAGGCTTAATTTGCCTATGCGAATTTCGGTTTCGGCGAGGTCCCGATCGGCGCCGATAGGGACCCCTCCATGCTGATCATTGTCGTAGATTTTAGACAAATTTTGAAGGGGTCCATTTTTGTGTTGAAGCACATGGCGCGCGCTCCTACGGTCGCCGAGGCGGACGGCAAGCGGCCTGATCGGGCACGCGAGTGCCTGATCGGGAACGCACTCACATTGTGTCAACGGAATGAACGGTACCCTGGCCCGGCTGGGCATTCGCGCCTTCAAAGCAACCTGCCCCAGGCGGCAGAGCATCCTGCAACAACCACACGCGCCGGAGGGCTCGCCGCTGCCCGCGAGCTGCCCGGCCCAGGTCGTAATGGCGAGCGCGACTTCCATGGCGAGCGCCGCAAGGATGACACGCATGTCTCGAAAACCGACGCCGATGTCCGCCACTACCGCAAGGGCCAGGCAAAGAGGCGCGGCTGTGTTTCATGGGCCACGCGCTAATGGAGAACCGCAATGGCTTGATCCTAGGCGTGGTGACGACCCGTGCTTCGGGCCATGCCGAGGCAAGACGCACCGGGGCTTGCACGGGATTGCCGAGGAGGCGCTGCGTGCCTATGCGGCGGTCTTCCCCATGCAGACTGAGACAACTAGCGCTGATCCTCCTATCCTCGATACATAGCCGGGATGCTAAGCGGGCTGTTGGTGGCTTGTGGCCCTTCTGAACTTCGAGGGCTTTTATTGCCCTCGTCCCTCAGCCATGGTGAACAGCTGCATCATCTCGACTCCACGGCTGTTCGCTGTGTCCCTCTTGGGTCTGCCCCTGGACGACGCTAGGTTTCACGGTATATGCGGCGGCGCCCGCTGTCCTCGGATTCAGCGAAATCAAGCCCGTCTTCTCCACCCCGCCGCATCGGCCGACGCCGAACTTCGCGCAGCGTTGGAACGTGGCCCGACGGATCCGCTTCCGATGGTCCGCTATGATCCCGGGGCCGGCGGGCGCAGCCTGGACATGATGTGCTGCGGGCTGGTGCTGCTCTGGGCAAAGGACATCAAAGTCCGATTCGCGAAAGGCTGAGGGGATCGAGAATACGCCAGCCTTCCGCAAAGCGTTCCAGCGGCGGCGCTGCCTCGTCCCGGTAGATAACTCTTACGAATGGAAAAAGACCGCAGAAGTTGCAGCGGACACCATAGCCGGTCGAACTGCGCCTGGCCAATTCCGGATCATCAAACGCGAAGCCGTTGTCAACGGGCGAAACACGTGAGCCAAACTGACCCGCTAATTCGAGGTAACATCGGATCGCGAGCACTCGGCGAACATAATTTACGAAATGTTAACCCGGGTTTTGCAGAGTTTATCCTCGTTCACCACGCCGCAAACCGTTGGTTAGAGACTGCCGGCTTGTCGGGGGCGAGAGTCGCACCGGGTAGGGAAACGCGAATGGACAAGATCCTTGGACATGTGATGACGGTGGCCGGCTCACAGATGACAGTGAAACTGGATGCCGATTATCGCGATCAGTGCTCGATCGGCATCGGGGCAATGGTCAAAGTGCGCTGTGCCGATCGCCAGGTAGTCGCTGCGGGTTGCGCCGTCCAATGCGAAAATAGTTCCCCACCAGAGCGCATGCTAGTCGCTGATTTGTTGGGTGAGATCATTCCTTTCGGCGAGGGTGTATCCCGATTCAGTCGAGGTGTATCGCAACATCCGATTTCCGGTGAGCCTGTTTTCGCTACAACCGACGCCGATCTGAAAGCGATTTTTGCACAGACTTCGCGCTCCAGTGTGCGAATCGGCACGCTATATCGTGACGCGACACAGGCTGCGTATGTGCTGATTAACGAGCTGCTGCGCAAGCATTTCGTGGTGCTTGGCACAACCGGCTCTGGAAAGTCCTGCGCCGTCACGTTGCTTTTATCTGCCATTGTCTCCGATTACCCGGCGGCCCACATCGTCGTTATCGATCCTCACAACGAATACTCGCGGGCCTTCGGAAAGCTCGCCGAGGTCGTCAACGTTGATAACCTGCAGCTGCCGCTCTGGCTGTTCGATTTCGAAGAGGCGGTTGGTATACTGGTGCGCGGGGGAACCGCTCAGGAGCAGGAAGCTCAGGCAATCATTTTGAAAGATGCCATTACTCGCGCGCGCCGGCGCTACGCGGGTGAGGATTATGCTGCGGCATCACTGACTGTGGATACGCCGACACCCTTCCGAGTATCGGATCTCATCCGTTTCATCGACGAGGCCATGGGAAGGCTCGACAAGCCGGACTCTTCCATGCCGTACCTTCGTCTTAAGACGCGCCTCGAATCCTTGCGAGATGACCGGCGCTTTGCGTTTTTGTTCTCCGATCGGTTGGTCAAGGAGGACTCGCTGTCGCAGATCGTCGGCCGTCTTTTGCGCATTCCCGTAGCCGAAAAGCCGTTGACTGTCATAGACTTATCCGGCGTGCCGTCCGAGGTCGCTGACGTCGTTGTTTCTCTGTCCTGTCGCCTCATATTCGACTTCGCGTTGTGGTCCGAGCGCGGACAGGTGCCGGTTCTCCTGGTATGTGAGGAGGCACATCGGTATGTCCCGGCAGATGAGCGTATCGGCTTTGCTGCGACCGCACGGGCGATCAAGCGGATTGCTCGCGAAGGGCGCAAATATGGCATCTCTTTGGCATTAATCTCCCAGCGCCCCTCGGAGCTGTCGGCCCAAGCGGTTTCGCAGTGCGGTACGATTTTCGCACTGCGTCTTACAAATGAGCTAGATCAGCGCTTCATCGAGACGGTGTTGCCGGATGCGGCCCGCGGAAATTTGGCGGCCCTATCGAGCCTGGGTGCGCAAGAGGCAGTTGTTTGCGGCGAAGGCGTCCCTTTGCCAATGCGGATCCGTTTCGACGATCTGCCGAGCGGCCGTCGCCCACACAGCGAGGGCGCTGACTTCAGCAGTGCTTGGCAGACTGATTCAGTCGATACCCATTTCCGTGATGAGGGAGTGCGCCGTTGGCGCCATCAGAACCGTAAGCCGGTCGCGATCTAGCGTATTACGGTGGATGATCCACCGAGCCCTAAGACCCTCGTAATCGCGATCCCCGATCGACGGCGAATGTTGCTCGGTGGGAGTCAGCTTTGGGTCATGGGCGGTAAACCTCGATCTGAGCATATCTTCTCCGGTTTCCCTCCCATAACCGACCTTTCAAGGAGCATCGCCGTCTATAAAGTGAGTTGGACCCCGAAAATGAGACAGTTGGCTAAGGTGGAGCCCTGCCGCTAGAAAGCGCTGATGGCGCAGGAGCAGGACATGAAGCAGACACGGCAGAAGCACAACGCGGCGTTCAAGGCGAAGGTGGCGCTGGCGGCAGTGAAGGGCGATCTGACGGTCGCCGAGTTGGCGAGCCAGTTCGGGGTTCATCCGAACCAGATCTACAACTGGAAGAAGCAGCAGCTGGACGGCGCGGCGAGCGTTTTCGAGGGCGGCAACGCGACGGCGGAGGGTATACGGCCGGCGAGGCGCAGGTCGATGTTCTGTACCGGCAGATCGGCCAGCTGAAGGTCGAAAACG
>Ga0137362_10001768_pt1 | contig 13674 bp, 12 predicted proteins | sample MadtaG_2_FD_104801 | JGI IMG/M metagenome (GOLD analysis project Ga0137362, IMG submission 104801) | Vadose zone soil microbial communities from Angelo Coast Range Reserve, California, USA - Mad1_100_16 metaG | ecosystem: Environmental > Terrestrial > Soil > Vadose zone | place: USA: California... | reverse complement strand
TTCTAACGGCTCGGAGTCGCTCCTCGGCAGAGGCGACATGCTGTATCTGCCGGCCGGCTCGGCGAGGCTGCACCGCATTCACGGCCCGCTGGTCACCGAGGACGAGATTACTTCGGTGTGCGACTTCTGGCGCCAGCAAGCGCAGGCGAAATACAACGAACATCTTCTCGAAGCGCCCAAAGACGAAAATGGAAATGTCGAGGTAGGCGAGGAAGACGAGCCGGAAAGCGCCGAGGACGTGGACGACGATCTGTACCAGGATGCGGTGCGAGTCGTTTGCGAAATGGGGCGGGCTTCGACTTCGACCTTGCAGCGGCGATTGCGCATAGGCTATGGCCGGGCGGCGCGGCTGATCGACCTGATGGAGAAAGACGGCATTGTCGGGCCTCCGGACGGCACGAAGCCCCGCGAAGTGCTCAAGAATCGAAGTTGGATGAAGGACTTTGACGACTCCATGAAATGAAAAAAGCCGCCTGCGGACTTAGGCCCGCGTCAGGCGGCCGGCCACGCGCCCGCAAGCTAGCTCGCGCGCGAATCAAGCAAAAAGAGGTAGGATAATGAGATGGGGAGACGCCATGAAGCGCGCCGCATACTGCCTGTTTGAAACGCCGCTAGGTTTGTGCGGGATTGCCTGGCGTGAGGGGGAGAATCCCAGTGCACCGCCTGCCGTCGCCTTCTTTCAACTCCCAGAGGCAACGGCGGAGACGACGGAAGCGAGAATCGCGCGGAAGACCGGCGGGCGCAAGTCGAGCGCCCCGCCACCACAAATCCATGAAGTTATTGAGAGAGTGCGGAAGCACCTCCGGGGTCAGCTGCAAGATTTTGGTGACGTAGTCATTGAGCTAGACGGAGCAGGTCAGTTTGAGCGCCAGGTGTACGAGGCTGCGCGAAGAATCCCCGCGGGACAAACCATGACGTACGGCGAGCTTGCCAAGGCTTTGGGCGAGCCAGGAGCGGCGCGAGCCGTTGGACGGGCTTTGGGAAGTAATCCAGTCCCACTTATTATTCCTTGCCATCGGGTTCTGGCCGCTGGCGGCAGACCGGGCGGATTTTCCGCTCCAGGCGGGCGCGCGACGAAGGCGCGGATGTTAGCTACCGAAGGAGTCTCGATTGTGGGCGGCGACAAAAGCCTGTTCCCGCCGCTAGCGCTGCTGGTTTTCGCATTTTGATGCCGAATTGACACAACTCTCTCGCACCCCTACAATTTCAATATTCTCAGCGCCGGGGTAGCTCATTGGTAGAGCGCCGCCCTGAAAAGGCGGGCGTAGCCAGTTCGATTCTGGCCCCCGGCACCATGCCCTGCTCCGCGAAGGCTCTCCGCTACAGTTTGGGAATCGGCACGCTAGCAACTACCTGTTGCTGATAGTGGTTGGGGTTGGAGCCGTCGTCAAAGGTGCTCACCGAGGTTGTGTATTCGGTGGAGCCGCCAGAGGTATTTCCGAAATAATCTCCGATGAACGTCTCGCTGCTACAGATGCAATGCGGGTGCGGCGCGTTGAGTTGCGGGTCCCAGGTGTGTTGGGACACGCGGATGTTGTGCCCAATTGGCACGAGCGCGGCGCTGTAAAACTGGATTGCGGTATTGACGCAGTAATTGGAACGACCGTAAGGAGTGCCGGGAGAGGCTGCGGTGCCTGGATCGAGAGCAATCCCCCCAGCGATGGCCTCCGCAGTTCCTGCTGCCGGACATGACAGGCGGCGATCGTAGAAGGCTACGCTGACCGTGTCACTGACGCCGTTATCGGCGACGTTCAGATTCGGCTGGAGTGCATCCACAGGATTGACATTGTCGTTCACGATGATCGGAGTGGACCAAGTGACCCCCCCATCATTAGAGGTGGTCAAGTACAAGTTGGAAACACCTGAAGACCCATCCTCCCAGCTCACATACAAGGGATAGCGGCCGTTGATGAGATGATGCCCTACAGCAAATGTATTAACGATCCCTTCGCGGAAAGTGGTGTTCTGATAGGTCGGAACAAAAATGTCATGATGTACGAGCAAAGGTGTCTGCCAGGTGACGCCTCCATCGTGAGAGGAGATCACATATAAATCCGCGAACTGGAAGCCTTTCTGCTGCGGGTTGTTGGTTTCTGTGGTGTACACCGTTCCGTCTGGCGTGACGTGCGGGAGCATGTAGCTGTCCCACGGGTGGCCGTTGATGGTCGGAAGGACCGTGGGAGTGGACCAATCGGCATGGCTGCCATCCGCATTCGCGTCAGAGAAGGAAACAAACACGCTGCTGGGATTAAACGCAAACAGAGTCCACATGGCATAGATTCGGTTGTAGTGAGGGCTTGAGGGATTGAGATCAACCGTAATCCATTGCTTATCCGGGTCATTGGAGTGGGCATTGGGAGCGGTCATCAGGTAATCCAAGCCACCGTTGTGCGTAAAGTTCCAGTCCGTGGCAGAGATCGCGCCATGCGGCCGAACGGCTGAAGAAATCGCTTCGCCCGGGAGCGCGGGATTAGGCAAAGAAGAGCCGTTGTTGAACACCTGAAAGCCAAATTTGTCGTAAGAGAACTGGTACGGCAGCAGCAAGGCGTGGTAGTTGCCGAATCCGTCAAAAGCTCCTACAGGGTCGGTGTTATCGGTGAAGCCTTCGTAGCCGGGAACATGACCCTGTACCGACCAGGTCTTGCCGCCGTCGAACGATTCGTAGAAACCCTGCAAGTGGTTGTAGCCCTCGGCGCTCACGAACCATTTGGTCTGCCCGATCAGATGATTGGAATCGGTAGGGTCCACCCGAAGGTCCGATTCGCTATGGTTGTTTACGAACTGCGGTTGGTTCACAACGTTCTGAGTCGGGTAAGGCCCGAGGTCTTCGCCCGTATTTGCGCTGCCGTTGCACTGGGTCTCGCCGGTATAGCCGTCCGTCGGGGCCAAATTGCCGGCGTAAGGCACCTCCGGCGTGTAGCAACTGGTCTTTTGCGTGGTGGCGAAAACGTTTGTGACGCGTTTTAACTTAAAACTATCAGCGAAGGAAGCATCGGTCTGCGTGCCCTGAGGAGGCGGAGGTACCGCCTGCGCTAAAGAGAGAGGGGCCAAGGTCGTTAGTAGCAGGACCGCGAGGCACAGGTACTGCCCTATTCCACAGAGGTTCGTGGCGTGAATTGAATAGGCGAAAGGCTTTGAAACCGGCAACATGTTCACCTCGCAAGCGCATCGTTTTCGGTCGGTCGCGTTTCGCGCGTATCGCGCGAGCCGGTGGCAACATCTGCAGCGCGTTTCGGGAGCATAATGTCCGCCTTTGTGGCTGTCAAGATTTTCAAAACTTGAGTGAGTACGTTCGGCTGAGGGCAGATTCGAGAGCGACCGGCGTGATTCCGCAGCTTATCGAATCCGAAGTGACCGTCGAAGATACCACGAACGTTTTCAATTCGATGCGACCGGCTTGGACAGTGGGGCAGTCAACTGGAGCGGATCTCCCGTGCTTGCTTCTTCTACGTGCCTGTGGAGTTGTCGCTCCAACACTATCGAGAATGCGCATGTGCACAAACAAAGCGCCCACGGCAGAACCGGGGATACCCAAAAGAAGTGCGTGGCGTAACGGAGTGCTGCGAGCCAACCCAAAGTACAGAAAAGCCCCCCCATAATCGCCGCCAGGCGTCGTTTATCCTTCCAGGAGAGGCCAAACGAACAGACCGCTTCCACTAATACTGCAAAGGGAAAGGCGACAACGAGGTCCACAAAGTAATGCTCCCCCGTACCGAGGGTTGCGAGCACCGTGAAGGCGAGAAATGCGAAGGCCACGCCGCGCTCCCACCAGGAGAGTCCACGGGAATACCACCAGATGAGCAGCACCCAAGCCATGTGAAGAGAGGGTATAGCATTTGGCGGACCGGGGATCCTCACAGGTTCCACGAACAACCGGGATACCTGGCTGGTCAAAAGGGGGCGCCAGGGAAATTGCTGCCCAAAAAGATGTGCCGGTCCAAGGGCTGGAAATAGATTGTAAAAGAGGATCCCCATCGGTCCGGTAGCTAGAAAGGCCACGAAGGATGGCACAGCTCTTTCACGCAGCCGGAGGAGCCGGCCCGCATAGATCAAAGCAATGGGGATCGCCAAACCAATATAGAAGAGCACGCTCACCAATCGCAGAGAAGGCCACATGGCAAATTCCTGGCCCACAAGAAACGGGAGCTGCAAACCCAGACTGACGTCGAAGGAGTACAGATATAGGTCGAGGACCTTCGGGTGAGCCGCCGCCGTCCACTCCAGGAGGGTGCTGGCAAAATACTCGGATGCAACCAAGAGAAGCACGGGAACGAAGGACAAGGCCCGCAATTTGCGAGATGCACCCTCGGCCCAAATAGTGCGGACACCCAGGATGAGCACGCTACTAAGCCCGGCGAAAGAAAGCCACGATGCAAGCAAGGGCTTGTAGTGCAGAAGCTGAAAATCGATTGCCGCGAAAAGGAATGTCCCGCAAAGAACCAGTAGCGCGTCCGGCCAGGATGGAAAGATGCGGAAATGAATGACGATAGCGCTCGTGAGAGTGGCGGCAAAGAAAATGGAGACGAGCGCTTCGGAGTAAAATTGTGAACTTCGGCCCAGCCAGATGCCGCATGCGAGCAGAACTAGCGTGAGGGCGATTCTTGCGGCCTGCTTAAGAGACATCTTGTTCCCTTCGGTTCAGCTTTCCTGCAGAGGTGCCACCCAAAATCGGCGGGACGCATCTTTGTATTTGACCATGAGAAGCGCTTCGTCGGATCGCTCGAAGAGGAGAGAAGTCCAATGGGTAAACGAAGACACGGAAAACCCGGTCACGCCGCTCTCTCGAGGGATTTCTCCTCAAGCGATGTCGATTCTGTCTTTGCCTCTTGACGAATTTGGCTGCTCGCTGGCTTTTTCCCAGTGGCCGGTCTCTTTTGCTGAGCTGTCTCTGCCGCGTGTTGACGAACGATGTACATCTCCCGAAATGAGCTTCCTTCCCATTTTCCTAATTGCTTGAAAATAGCGAAGACCGCAGACTCGTGGCGGCTATGCCTTTCGCACCGTACCAGGGAGCCCATGATTACGACACCCGTCGTGGCTTTGTTGTTGTTCGACGCCTTTCTTCTGTTGGGAGTGAGCTTTTTTTTCGACCGAGCGCACCAGCGAAAGGATGCGGTCTTCCTCGCGCTGCTGTTCTTTTGCTCCGGGATGCCCGCGCTCGTCTATCAGATCGTCTGGCAGCGCGCCCTCTTCGCGATTTACGGCGTAAATGCGCAATCGGTCGCCGTGGTGGTCACGGCGTTCATGGTGGGATTAGGGATCGGGAGTTTCGTGGGCGGCCGTCTTTCCGCACGATTCCCCAGGCACGGGATACTGATCTTCGGCATCGCCGAATTTGGCATAGCTGTATTCGGTCTTAGCTCCTTGCACATTTTTCACTGGGTTGCCGCCTATACGGCGGGCGCGAATCTTATTTTGACGATTTTCTTCAGCCTTGCTTTGCTATTTGTTCCGACAGTTCTGATGGGCGCAACGCTCCCGCTTCTGGTTGAGCATTTGGTATTGCGGACCAATCGAGTCGGAACCTCGGTCTCCACCCTGTACTTCGTCAACACGTTTGGGTCCGCCGTCGCCTGCTATCTTTGCGCCACGTTTCTGCTGCGGGACTTCGGACAATCGGGCTCCGTATCCATTGCGGCCTGCATGAATGCAGCGGTAGGCGCTGCGGCATATTTTTACGGCCGAAATGCAGAGCGAGGTTCTAAGGAGGATAGTCAGGCTACACCGCAAACATCATCCGCCTTAGCCATAGTGCCGCTTCCGCGGGCGATGCTTCTTGCGGGATTGTCTGGATTCGTTGCTCTCGGTTTCGAGATCGTCTGGTTCCGCGTTTTTTCACTGTCTTCGTCGGATCGCGCGGCAGCTTTCGCGCTGCTGCTCTCAACCTATCTCGCTGGTATCGCTGCGGGCTGCATTGTGTCAGATAAGCTGACGGCAAGATGCCGGCCGGAGACGTTAGTTCAAGTCATCGGAGGGTTGCTGCTAGTCTCCGGCGGGTTATCGGTGTATCTGCCACCTCTCGTTGCGATGATGATGGCCCGGAACATTCCCTTTTTGGCGAGTGCGCCAGCATTTTTTGTGACTGCGGGCCTGGTCGGCGCCGTACTTCCTCTCCTCTGCCAGTTGGCAATTTCGCCCGAGCGCAAAGCAGGGCAGGGTGTGAGTCTCATATACATTTCCAATATCGCGGGCTCGGCTCTTGGCAGTTTAGGAGTCGGGTTTGTGCTCATGCATCACTTTGGGCTTAGGGACACGTCGTTGATACTGGGGCTCACAGCTGCTCTTTTGGGCTCTTTTGTTTTGATTTTCAATAAGGGCAAGCGAGGCTTGCCTCCTATTTGGGCGGTCATCTTGGCGGCCGCGTCACTGATCGCAGTTTCCTCTTCATTCAGATTCTATTCGTTGCTTTTCGAGAGGCTGGTGTTTGGCAATCGCTCCGAAGCTGCCGTCCCATTTACTCACATCGTCGAAAACAGAAACGGCATGATAGGAGTTACTCGAGATGGAGCTGTTTTTGGCGGCGGCGTATATGACGGCTATTTCAACGTCGATCCCACGAATGACGTCAATCTTGTCGTACGCGCATATGTTCTCAGTGCCTTCTGTCCTGCGCCAAAACGCATTCTTGTCATTGGTCTGGCCTCTGGCTCGTGGGGACAAATCTTCGCAAATCATCCGGAAGCGGAAGTACTCGACGCGGTTGAGATCAACCCCGGATATCTTCAGCTCATTCCACAGTATTCGATGGTCCAGTCGTTTCTCCATAACTCAAAGGTCCACACCTTCGTCGACGACGGGAGGAGATGGCTTCTCGCTCATCCCGAAGCACGCTACGACGCGATCATCGCGAACACAACTTTCAACTGGAGGGATCACAGCACCGGACTTCTCAGCGTGGAGTTTCTCAAGCTGATTCGCTCGCACCTCAATCCCGCGGGCGTTTATTACTTCAATTCAACAGAATCGGACGAGACAATTGCAACCGCTCTACGCATTTTTCCCTATGGCTTGCGCGTAATCAACTTCGTTGCAGTGAGTGATTCTCCGATTACAGTGGATAAGCAGCGCTTGGTTGAGAACCTGCGCCGCTACACAATCGACGGCAAATCGGTCTTCGATCCTCTTAATCCCGCGGCACAAAAGGCGCTGGCTGCCTACATGGCCTTAATCGATACACTCAGCGCACCCCCACGGTTTCTGGGCATGGAATCCTCTGATTCTCTTCGCGCCCGCTTGGGGCGCCGCCTCATCATCACAGATGACAACATGGGGCTCGAGTGGCAGAGCAATCCTTCCATTCCGTGGCGCTGAGTGCGCGCCCGCATTTCCGTTAATTGCTACTAGCGCATTTTTTTCCTCTGGGCATCGGGTTCGAGATCGTGAATGGAATGGAGATGGGCGCCTGACAGTTCCACGTTTTCGCGCGGCGCAATTGCTAGACTGGGCCCAGAAACAATCCTCCTGCAAACTCTCCGCTAGTCCTTACGGCAAGAGACGGAATCCACCGCCTCGGAGCCGGTGATCAATCGCGCTCCGCGGCTAAAAGTCAGGAACTCAAAACCCCATTGGACAAAAACGAGAACGCGGTTTTGAAATTCGACGATATACATCAGGTGAATGAAGAGCCACACGAGCCAAGCCACCAAGCCGGAAAGATGAAAGCCGAAAATATTGGCTACGGCGGCGGCGCGGCCGATCACTGCCATGTCGCCTTTGTCGAAATAATGAAAGGGTGGCAGGCCCTTCTTCCCTTCCAGCTTTGCGCGGATGGCCTTCGCAGCGTACGCCCCGCCTTGAATCGCCACTTGAGCTACGCCGGGCAGCGGCTTCCCTTGCTCATCAAATGAAAGAGCAAGGTCTCCGACAATAAAGATTTCGGGGTGGCCCGGCACCGTCAGGTCTGGGTTGACCTTGATTCTCCCGGTCCGATCCGTTTCAGCTTTCGTGCGCGCGGCGAGCTTTTTCCCAAATTCATTCGTCATCACGCCGCCGGCCCAAAGCACGGTTTTTGCTTCCAGGCGTTCCGGCGTTTCGCCGCGACGGAGGTCGACACCATTCGAATCGATGTGGGTCACCATCACGCCCTTCATGACTTCGACGCCGAGACGCGCGACGAGCTTCTCGGCTCTTGCCGAAAGGTCTTCGGGGTAGGCGTTGAGCACGCGGGGCCCGCCTTCCATCAGGATAATCCGCGCTTCTTCCGGGCGGATGCGGCGAAAATCATGCTTCAGCGTTTCTCGGGCGATTTCCCCCAAGGCGCCGGCGAGTTCCAAGCCGGTGGCACCAGCGCCGACAATCACAAAAGTCAGCCAGCCGCGCGCTTCCTGCTCGGTTGCCGAGCGCTCCGCACGTTCGAATGCATAGAGAATCTTGTGACGAATGGCAGTGGCTTCTTCGACGGACTTCAAGCTGGGGGCCCAATCGCGCCAAGCGTCGTTGCCGTAATAAGATGTCTTCGAACCCGTGGCCACGATCAAGGAGTCATATTCGAAGAAATCGCCGTCGAGCAGAGTTACTCGCTTGGCTTCCGGGTCTATGTCCACGGCCTCGCCCAGCAGCACCTGCGTGTTTTTCTGCCTGCTAAGGACGCCTCGCAGAGGAGCGGCAATCTCGCCGGGCGAGAGTGAACCGGTGGCGACCTGATAGAGCAGCGGCTGAAACAAATGAAAATTTCGCCGATCGATGAGCGTCACCTGCACGGGAGCGCGCTTCAGTTTTTGCGCGGCATTCAAGCCGCCGAAGCCGCCCCCCAGTATCACAACGCGGTGCTTCTGTTCCATCCTCATCGCTCCTCTCAACGCAACCTGACTTGAAGCGTAATCATCTTAATGAATGTGATTCTCTCATCTTTGATGGCCAAGCGATGAATATGGGCACGCAATCACCGAAGCGCAGCGGAATGGAGCGCGATACTCTGCGGCTCCTGTGTTCCGTACTCCTCAAACCGGGGAGCCGGGTTGAAGTTTGCAAACTGCTTGACCCCGCAGTTTTCCTTGATGCCACGCAGCGAGCTGTCTTTGAGGAGATCTGCGCTCTGGGCTCAATGGAATCGAGGCACTTGCGGCAGCTTTTGCCTTCGCGCCTGACAAGTCGGGGCTTCCCTGAATTTGACTTGGACGAATTCCTCGGGCCCAAGCTGGTCACGGAAGCACAAATCGAATTGCTTTTCGAAAGCGCCTTCCGGCTGCTGAACCTGAGCAGCCCTGGCGATCCCCCATTGTTCGAATCCGAAGAAGATATCGGCAATTAGCCAATGAAACTTTTATCGGGTATGGCTGCCCCGTTGGCCGGCCCGGTGTTTGCTATTGCCTGGGCTGCGGCCTCCTGAAGACTCCAACCGGTCATGGATTTAAGTGCTCGTACTTTCCCGCAATTCGCCTTTGCACCGTTTTGCCTGGAGCAAGACTTCGTGGCTTCTCCCAGACGCCGGGAATCAGAAGACCACATTCGGGACAAGCACCATCTTCGAGACGGTTCTCGAGGACGTCATGCCAGGAGCGCCGGATGAGCAACTCGCCGCATCCGGGACAATGGGTGTTTGCCCCGTCGCTGTAAATGTTGCCTTCATAGACGTAGTGCAGACCCGCTTCGCGCGCAATGGAGCGCGCACGATGGAGAGTCTCCGGCGGAGTGCGAGGCTTGTCTTGCAGCTTGAAATCCGGATGGAACGCTGTGAAGTGCAGTGGCACGTCAGGGCCGAGATGGGTCAGGACCCACTCGGAAAGCTTTTGTGTTTCAGCCGGATCGTCGTTGAGCGTTGGAATCATCAGATTGGTGATCTCGAACCAAACGTTGGTCTCTTTCTTCAGCCATTCGAGCGTTTCGAGCACCGGCTGGAGATGCGTCAGGGTAGTTCTGCCGTAGAAATGTTCAGTGAACGCTTTCAGATCGATGTTCGCCGCGTCAATGTGGTCGTATATGTCGTGAAACGCTTCGTAGGTGATGTAGCCGTTCGACACCATCACCGTCCGCAATCCATATTTCTTGGCTTCCCTGCAGATGTCGATGACGTACTCGCCCCAGATGGTCGGCTCGTTGTAGGTGAAAGCGAGCGAATCGCAGCCGTGCTGAAGGGCGAGCAGCGGCACATCTTCCGGAGGCACGTCCTGCGAATGTACCTGATCCTGCCGCGATTTCGAGATGTCCCAGTTCTGACAGAAGAAGCAGCCCATATTGCAGCCGGCGGTCCCCATGCTGAAGACCCGCGTGCCCGGCAAGAAGTGATTGAGTGGTTTTTTTTCGATGGGATCCACTTGCAGAGCGGCGGGCGCGCCGTAGCCCAGACTGTAGAGTTTGCTATCTCGATTGACTCGAATGAAGCAGAAGCCCGACTGTCCGGAATGAATATGGCAATGGCGCGGGCAGAGGTAGCAGTGGACGCGGCCGCCGGGCTCCGGTTCCCACCAGCGCGCTTCGTGAAGCGTTTCCGTTTTCTGGAGGATGTTTAAGTCACCCACAAATCCTCCTCTAGTCCGGATTATACCTCTGCGCGCGGCACCAGACTGGCATTTGATTCTTTTGTGCTAGAAGCGAGATGAATCCTAAGCGTGGTGGCGAATCTGCCGTTGCAAGCGCCTACGCTCAGTTGCCCAATCCACGAAGCGCTCCAGCTGCGAACGATATTTCCAGGAAAGGCGAAAGAATTTTCGCGGGGTCATATTTGCTGCTTCCGATCCAAGGAAGGTCTCAAAACGCCAGCGCAGATAGGGGCTGTTCCAGGGTTTCAGTCGGTAACCGCGAGCTACGATCCAGTAATAACGCAGTGTCTTAAACATCTTTATTCTTACGGGCAATCTTGCCCGCTCCCTAACCTGAGTCTCACTAGCTGGCGCCCATGGGCACAGACAGGTGTTCGTGTACGAGCACCCAACTGGCGCCGCGTTTCTCCCAAATTCCGGTATATCGAACCTCCGATTCGGAGGTCTTATTATCTTTCGTCTTGGCCGTCAGGTGCATCGAGACGGTGGTCCATGCCAAACTCCCGCGGCGCGTTACTTTCAAATCCTTGCCTGCCGTGAGCGTCACACTCTCGGTGGTGTCGAAAAACTGCTTCTTTACGCCTTCATGGTATTCGTTCCAACTGTGGTAGGAGAAAGGCGCAAGGTCGTAGAATACCAGACCATTCTCTTTGGCATAGAACTTCGCCGGCGCGTCGGCGTTATGGCTGCTCCAGGCAGCACAATAGGCGTCGATCAACTTGCGGAATGTAGCGCCATCCGTGGCTTTCTGCTGCGCTCGCGCCCCGACAAAGGTCAACAGGGCACCCGCGAGTGCCACCCCAACATAAAGTAGCCAGCGCCAGCGCTCGTTGCTTCGAGCGCCTTCGATATGAGTTTTTGCCGACATCTCCGTCCCCCTCGAGGGTCGCTTGTAGCTACAGGCAGGAATGGAACCCGACGTTGCGCCATAAGGTAGTGTGTTTCGCGTTTTTTTGCAAGTTGGGGCCGCAAGGACAGCCGGGCTGCGATTCTCGCCGACGGGTCCCGTCTTCCGGTGAGCCGTGCCGGATTCGATCGGCTGAAAACTCTTCTCGACCAGCGCAGCTGAGTAAAAAAAGTATTCTAAGCGTCCAGGCGACGCACCCAAATGCGCGTTGTCGCTGGTTTTCCCAGATGCATGGTTCGCTCTCCGGAGCGGAGGGTCATGGTTTCGTCGTATTCGCGTCTTAGCACTTCGACTCTGGCGGATGGACGCAAGCGCAGGCCTTCCAGGAACTCGAGGAACTTGGCGTCCTTTTCATAAACGCAGAGGATCTCCGCGCTTTCCTTGGGGCGCAAGTCAGAGAGCAACACGGCGCCCTGCCGCCGCAAGCTCGCAATTCCTCCGCGCATGGGCACACCGTGAGGGCAGCTCTTCTTGCCGGCGAAGCGCTTCAAGAGCAGCGCCTCAACTTCCGGCGAAATGCCGTGTTCAAGGCGCTCTGCTTCGTCATGTGCCTTGGCCCAGGAAAGTCCGATGACTTCGGTCAGGAGCATTTCTGCCAGTTGGTGCCGCAGGGCGAGTTGCTCGGCCATCTTGCGTCCCTTGCGCGTCAGATCGATTCGCCCGGTACGCTCCACACGCACGTGACCGTCGCGTGTCATGCGCTTCAATGCCGCCGTCACCGCTGGCGGTGTCACGTTCAATTCTTCGGCGAGCCTTGCGCTGATAGGCGTCTGGTTCTCTTCGAGCATCTCCCAGACAGTCTTCAGGTAATCTTCTTGCGACACGCTGGTTTTCTGGCGCTTCAATATTCCTCTTTTCCGTTATCGCTTCTTGCTGGGCCCTTCCGCCTTACTTGCTGTGGCGCTGCGGGGAGCTGTCCCGGCACTGAGCCCTTAGTCTGTCAGCCAATTCTGCGACGCGCCGCTGGATCTCCCCAAAGATTCTCTGATAAATCTCGGGGTCCGCGCCATAGGGATCATCGACGTCCCAGTCCTCGACTTTGGAAATTCCCGGAAAGACTTGTTGTCTTGGCCGGCCGCTCATATTGATGACCACATCCGCGGCACTCAAGACTTCGCGGAGAATCGGCTTGGACATCAATTCATCCCCGGAATATCCGTTGTTTTTGAGCGTCTGCTTGGTCATCCCCTCAACATGCCCAAGCGGCGCCAAGCCTGCGCTTGAGGGTTCCATTACATCGCTGGCATTTTGCTGCGCAATGGCCTCCGCCATGGGGCTGCGGCATGAATTGCCTATGCACACGAACAAGACCCTCGCACGCTTGCCTTTCTTCATGGAAACACGGCTCAAGTATTAGACCCCAGGACCGGGAAAACATTGTGGCAGGACACAGATCGAAAGTGTCAGCGGATTCTTGGGAGCGAGACCCTCTAGCGTGCCATCGCCTGTGAGCTGGTGCTTGCTATGGTCATTTCCAAAAACCGCCGGTGAACCGTGGTGTCGTCGGTCAATTCGGGGTGAAAAGTGGCGGCCAGAATCCGATCCTTTTGCACCAAAGCGGGCTTCCCCGCATATTCCGCCAGGACTTCGACGCCGCTGCCAACCTGCTCAATGATCGGCCCGCGGATAAAGACCATCTCCAGCGGATCCTTCTTCAATGTAGATGGGCCGCTCACAACCTCGCTGGCAATCTGGCGTCCATAACCGTTCCGGAGAACGGTCATGTCCAGCAGGCCGAGAGAGGCCTGCGCGGGGTTCTTCACTTCCGTGGCCAGCAGAATCGCACCGGCGCAAGTGCCAAAGACTGCGCGGCCTCTTCCGGCAAAGCTTCGGATCGCATCCAGGAGACCTTCTTCCTCCAAGAATTGCATCTGCGTGGTGCTTTCACCACCTGGCAGAATCAAGCCATCGCAGCCATCCAAATCCTTGACCGTCCGCACTTCCACCGTTTCGACGCCCATTTCCGCAAGCATCGCCGCGTGCGCCGCAAAATCGCCCTGCACCGCCAGTATGCCGACCTTCAATTTCCCAGTCTCCGTGCGTCCCCGTCGCCGGGACGCGTCCCTATATACGACACGCCGATTCTCACCAGCCCCGAGTCGAGAGCAGATCCTTTTCCTCGAGTTGGCGCACATCAATGCCCCGCATGGCCTCGCCCAATTCTTCGTGGGCTTCCAGAACGGCCTTTGGGTCTTCAAAGTGCGTGGTTGCTTTCACCACGGCCTTGGCGCGCGCTTCCGGGTCGCTGGACTTGAAAATTCCAGACCCGACGAAAACGGCTTCGGCGCC
>Ga0137362_10001764_pt1 | contig 13684 bp, 10 predicted proteins | sample MadtaG_2_FD_104801 | JGI IMG/M metagenome (GOLD analysis project Ga0137362, IMG submission 104801) | Vadose zone soil microbial communities from Angelo Coast Range Reserve, California, USA - Mad1_100_16 metaG | ecosystem: Environmental > Terrestrial > Soil > Vadose zone | place: USA: California... | reverse complement strand
TGATACTGCTGCAGCGAAAGCACTTTCTTCTCAAACACTTCTGGTTTGTCGTAGCTGTGGAACGAAATCACGTCCGACATTTCGATCTGAATCTTCGCCCCTGGCCCCAGCTTTTCCGGAACCGCCCAGTCGTCTTTCCAAACTCCACTCGTCAGAGGTTGCGTCGGATGCGCGGCCCGCGCCCACGCAAACGCTCGTGGAAGCAGCGCAATCACCAGCTCATTCTTGTTCTTCGGCTCCAGCTCCGCGTAACTCCCTCCGTTCCCGTTGTCCGGCTCGTTCCAGATGTCCCACCCCAACACCCGCTCATCCTTCGCGAACGCTCCGACCACGCCTCTTACGTACGCTTCCAAGCGAGGATACTGTGCCGCATCCTGCAGTGCCTTCGCCCCTGGGCTCTGCACCCATCCGGAGTTATGCACTCCCGGACGCGGAGCGTGCTGTTTTCCCAGCCGCGGCTCCGGATCCCAGCAAGAATCAAACAGCACAAAAAGCGGCTTGATGTGATGCTTCGCCGCAATTTGCAAGAAAGTGTCAATGCGCTTCTTGAACCCAGCGGCGTCCTGCTGCCACGGCAAATCGTGCAAGAACACGCGCATCGTGTTCAGCCCGATGGCTTCCGCCCATCCCAGCTCCATTTCGATTCGCTTCGCATCGAAAGTATCCGCCTGCCACATCTCCAGCTCATTGATCGCATCCGCGGGAATGTAATTGCTGCCCACCAGCCAGGGCTGCCGTGCGTACCAATCCGCCGCGTCCTTGTCCGTCCACCGCACCGCCTGAGCCCTGGTTGCTTCGCTAACACCCAAGGAAATGAGAAGTGCCAGTAGAATTCTCTTTAACATAGTCACCTCGCCAGGCATTTGAGGGCCCGCTTTAGCCTGCGTGCACAGGCAGGCGCGTCCTAGTCACACCCGATCCAAATAATGAATCTCCGAAACCTCTTTCAGCCGCCGAGCCGCGCTCTCCGCCGTAATGTCCCGCTGCGGATTCCCCAGCAACTCATATCCCACCATAAACTTCTGTACCGTCGCCGATCGCAGAAGCGGCGGGAAATAATGCGCGTGGAAATGCCACTCCGGATAATCGCGGGCATCCGTGGGCCGCTGATGAAACCCCATCGAATACGGAAACGAAGTTTCAAACAAGTTGTCGTAGCGAATCGTGATGCGCCGCAGAATATCCGCAAGCAAATCCGCCTCATGGACAGCAAACTCTTGCATCGACGCAAAATGCCTCTTGCTCACCAGCAGCGTTTCGAACGGCCACACCGCCCAGAATGGAATCACCGCAGCGAACCCGTCATTCTCGCAAATCACCCGCTCGGCACGCTGCAACTCAAGCTGCAGATAATCGCAGAGCAGGCAAGACTTTGTCGCTTCGCGATATGCCCGGAACGAAGCCAGTTCCTTCGTCGGCAAGTCCGGAACGGACGCATTCGCCCAAATCTGGCAGTGCGGATGCGGGTTGCTCGCGCCCATCAACGCCCCGCGGTTCTCGAAAATCTGCACGTGGCGCACCCAATCGATCTCTGCCAGCCGCTGATATTCTGCAGCCCACATGCCAATCACTTCACCGATCTCACCCAGCGACATCCGCGGAATCGTTAGGTAATGGCGCGGCGAAAAACAAATCACCCGGCAAATCCCCTTTTCCGCGCGCGCCACCAGCAAGCCGCCATCGTCCAACTCAAAGTCCGGTGCATCGGGCAGAAGCGCCGCAAAATCATTGTCGAATACAAATGTGCTGCTGTACTTCGGATTTCGCGCGCCGTCCGCCCTTTCGTTTCCCGGGCACAAGTAGCAAGTTGGATCGTACGCCGGCAGGTTTGACGCCGCTGGCTTCTCCACCTTCCCAAGCCACGGCCGTTTCGTTCGATGCGGAGACACCAGCACCCACTCGCGCGTTAGTGGATTGAACCTGCGATGCGGGACCTCCTGCAGCAGCGCAGCATCCATGCGTTTCACAAGTCGCGCCGTCTTGCGTGTGCGTTCCTCAGCGCGTCACCTTCGGAAGGTTTTCAGCCGCCGTTTCCACCAACTCCGCTCCTTGCGATGCCTCGCAAATATAAATATCCGGACGCAAGCCCATCGCCGTCTCGTACCCCGCTGAAACCCGACGTTGAAATTCACCCGCGCGCTCCACATCCACAAAATTAATTGTGCATCCGCCAAAACCCCCGCCGGTCATCCGCGCGCCGTAAAATCCTCGTTGCCGTCCGGCAATTTCCACCATCGCATCCAGTTCCTGGCAACTCACCTCATAGTCGTCGCGTAAACTGTCATGCGAAGCGGCCATTACCTCACGCAACCCATCGGTTTTCCCCCGTTCAAAAAGGTCCGCCACCGAGCGCACACGCCAGTTTTCAGAAATGACGTGCCGGCATCGCCGATAAAGCGTTTCCGATAATAGGCTTCGATTTTCCGCAAGCTGCTCCAAGCTCACATCCCGTAAGCTCCGAATTCCGGGTAGCGCGGCGGAAAGCTTTCGCACCGCCTCCTCGCATTCGGCGCGCCGCAAATTGTATTCGCTCGCTTGCAGCTTGTGTTTCACCATCGTGTTGCAAATCACGAGGCTCACCTTTGGCGGAAGCCGCAGAGAGCGGTACTCGAGTGACCGGCAGTCAATCAGCAGCGCGTGACCCGCTCGCCCGTGACACGAAACGAACTGATCCATGATCCCCACGCGCGCGCCCACAAATTCGTTTTCCGCCCGTTGGCACAGCAATGCCAGCTTGGTGCGGTCTATCTCGTGATTCGTCACCGACAAGAGGGAGTACCCGGTCGACACCTCGATCGCCGCTGACGAGCTCAGCCCCGCTCCCAGCGGAACGTCCCCAGCGATATAAAGGTTCGCGCCCCGCAGCCGATACCCGGCGTCCTGCAACGCCCAGGCCACGCCCAGCGGATAATCCGTCCAGTGCCCGGAACCGCGCCCTCCTAACTCATCTAGGTCCGCTTCGTACGCTTCACTATAATTTTGGGAGTACAGGATCAGCTTGCGGTCATCGCGCGGCGCAATCGCCACCCAGCACGAAAATCCGATCGCCGCCGGCATCACCAGGCCGTCGTTGTAATCGGTGTGTTCCCCAATCAGATTCACGCGCCCCGGTGCCCTGTAGATAGAAGCACCCGTACCGAAGCGAGCCTTGAACGATGTCAGCAGTTCGTGCGCTTTATTCATGCAAGCTTGTTTGCAAGAACATAGCAAAAACGCCCTAGAGTGTACGCGATTCCCGCCGCCAAATTAGCCCGATTGTGTCCGCCTGAACAGGCCATCACCGTCGGGGACCAACCTTCCTGCTGCGTCCGAGGCATCTTAACATATAGATAAAACGCGCACGGACCACGTCTCGCATCGGCTTAGACTCGGGGTACTCCTGCTCATTACGCATGATACTGCATCTTCGGCCGACCTTTGAAGCCATGGCGTAGTACGCCATAACGATATGTTGCAAAATAAGTTAGCAACAATCTAGCCGGATTGAATCGAAGGCACATGAATTCTGGTTGACTGACCCATCCCGATGTGTATTATACTGCACCTCTGAGGTCATTCGTGGCATCGCACCCCCCTGTCGAAACCAAGCTCTCTTTCCACCACGATCCTCAGCTTTCTGGTGCGCAGTTCCTTCTCTTCCTCGCCTCCCGGGTCCGCGATCTTCGCAACCGCCGCGCCATGACCCGCAAAGCTCTCGCACGCGAATCCGATGTCTCCGAACGCCACCTTGCCCAGCTCGAATCCGGCGAAGGCAACATCTCCATATTGCTCCTCCACCGAATCGCGGTCGTCCTCAGCGTTTCGCTCGAAGAGTTGTTCGCGCCGGCCGATCAACACGACCACCAAAACGCCTCGCAAAAACAAACCCTCTTGCGCTTCATCGAGCGCCTCCCCAGCCATCGTCTCGAAGAGGCCGCCGCTCGCCTGATGCGCGACTTCGGCGCGGAACACAATCTGCGCCTCGGCCGCATCGCTCTCATCGGCCTGCGTGGCGCGGGCAAATCCACGCTCGGTTCCAAACTCTCCAACGAACGCAACGCCCCCTTCATCGAACTGGACCACGAAATCGAAAAAGATACCGGCATGCCCCTTGCCGAAATTTTTTCCCTCTATGGGCAGCCCGGCTATCGCGCCATTGAGAAGCGCACTCTCGAGCGCGTTCTCGGTGAAAGCGATCGCGCCGTCATCTCCGTCGGCGGCGGCATCGTCTCCGAAAAAGAGACCTACGACTACCTGCTCGCCCATTGCTACACCATCTGGCTCAAAGCCCAGCCCGAAGAACATATGTCCCGCGTAATCGCCCAGGGCGACTTCCGCGCCATGGCCGGCAGCGATCGCGCCATGGAAGATCTCCGCCGCATTCTCGAGTCCCGCGAACCGCTCTATCGCAAAGCAGACGCTTGCGTCGACACTTCCGGCGACTCGGTCGACTCTAGTTTCAAAAAGCTAAAAGCGGCGCTCGAAGCCGTTTCGCAGTAGAAGGAGGAATCGTGGACGTCGCCGCAACACAAGAAGCTCAGCCCGCCGCAGCCGCCATCGATTTTCGCACTGACCCATCGTGCTACAAACACTGGCGTCTCACCTTCGACGGCCCTGTCGCCACACTCACCATGGACGTCGCCGAAGACGGCGGCATTCGCCCCGGCTACAAGCTCAAGCTCAACTCCTACGACCTCGGGGTCGATATCGAACTCCACGACGCGCTCCAGCGCATCCGCTTCGAGCATCCCGAAATCCGCTCCGTCGTCATCGCTAGCGCCAAGAACCGCATTTTCTCTTCCGGCGCCAACATTTATATGCTCGGCCTTTCTTCGCACGCGTGGAAAGTCAATTTCTGCAAATTCACCAACGAAACGCGCAACGGCATCGAAGACGCCAGCGCTCATTCCGGCCTAAAATTCCTCGCCGCACTCAACGGCACGACGGCTGGCGGCGGCTACGAACTCGCCCTCGCCTGCGACGAAATTGTCCTCGTCGACGATCGCTCCTCTGCGGTCAGCCTCCCGGAGCTTCCCTTGCTCGGTGTTCTCCCCGGCACAGGCGGCCTCACTCGCATCACTGACAAGCGCCGCGTCCGCCGCGATCAAGCCGATATCTTTTGTACCAACCCCGACGGCGTCCGTGGCCAGCGCGCCAAAGACTGGCGCCTCGTCGACGAAATCGTGAAGCCGCAGCAATTCGTCGAACACATCAAGCAGCGCGCACGCCAGCTCGCCGAGAGAAGCGATCGCCCCGCCAATGCGAAAGGTGTGATGCTCACGCCCCTTGCACGCACAGCCGACGACGCCGGCATTCACTACAAATTTGTCGACGTGCAATACAATCGCGAATCGCGCACTGCCGCCATCACCGTCATCGCCCCCGAAACTGCAACCGAAAACACCTTAGATAAAGTCCTCGCCGCTGGCGCCACTTGGTGGCCTCTGCAAATGGCTCGTGAGCTCGACGACGCCATCCTCGCCCTGCGCGCCGGCGAACTCGACCTCGGCCTCTGGCTCTTCAAGACTGCGGGAAATCCCGAAACCGTCCTCGCCACCGACGATTTTCTTCTCGCTCACCAGGACAACTGGTTCGTCCGCGAAGTCCTCGGCATGCTCCGCCGCACTTTCGCTCGCATCGATGTGACCTCCCGCTCCCTCTTCGCCATCATCGAACCGAATTCCTGCTTCGCCGGCTCTCTGTTCGAGCTGGCTCTGGCCGCCGACCGCGTCTACATGCAAGACGTCCAGGAAGGCCAGCCCGCCACCATCGGGCTTTCCAAAATAAATTTCGGCGCCCTTCCCATGACCAATGATCTCTCGCGCCTCGCAGCGCGTTTTTACCAGGATGCCGCTCGCATCGATGCGCTTCGCTCACATATCGGCAAAAAACTTTCCGCGAAGGAAGCCCTCGACGCCGGTCTAATCACCTCCGCTCCTGACGACCTCGACTGGGAAGACGAACTTCGCCAGGCCATCGAGTCTCGCGCCGCGCAGTCTCCCGATGCCCTCACCGGCCTCGAAGCCAATCTCCGTTTCGGCGGGCATGAAACTCTAGAGACCCGCATCTTCGGCCGCCTCTCCGCGTGGCAAAACTGGATTTTCATTCGCCCCAACGCCGTCGGCACCAACGGCGCGCTCAAAGTCTACGGAACCGGCGCGCCCGTAAAATTTAACTGGGAAAGAGTTTGAAAAATATCTCGGACCAATCCGCAGGAGCTCGAAATGATTGATTATACAGATAAAATTCCGAACAACGTCGACCTCGGGCGCGACCGCGTTCTGCAGCGCGCCCTCGAACACTGGCAGCCCGCCTATCTCAGTTGGTGGTACGACATGGGCCCCAACGAAAGCCACAACTTCGAGGTCTATCTCCGCACCGCCATCAGTGTCGAGCCCGACGGTTGGGCACAGTTCGATTACATTAAAATGCCCGAATACCGCTGGGGCATCTTCCTCCAGCCGCGTGACGAAAAACGCCAAGTGAATTTTGGCATCCACAAAGGTCAGCCCGCCTGGCAAGACGTGCCCGGCGAATATCGATCCATCCTCCGCCGCATCATCGTCACGCAAGGCGACACGGAACCCGCATCCGTTGAGCAACAAAAAATGCTCGGCCTTTCTTGCCCTTCCCTCTACGACCTCCGCAACATTTTCCAGGTCAACGTCGAGGAAGGTCGCCACCTTTGGGCCATGGTCTACCTGCTCCACCGCTACTTCGGCCGCGATGGCCGCGAAGAGGCCGAATCGTTGCTGGCCCGTCGTTCCGGTGACACCGACAACCCGCGCATCCTCGGCGCATTCAACGAGCCCACGCCCGACTGGCTCGCCTTCTACATGTTCACTTTCTTCACCGATCGCGACGGCAAATTCCAGCTTTGCGCCCTCGCGGAATCCGGTTTCGATCCTCTCGCTCGTACTTGCCGTTTCATGCTCACCGAAGAAGCGCATCACATGTTTGTCGGCGAATCCGGAGTCAGCCGCATCATTCAACGCACCTGCGAAGTAATGAAGGAAAATAAAGTCGACGCCCCTTCCGACGTCCGCGCCCTCGGCGTCATCGACCTGCAAACCATTCAGCGCTATCTCAATTTCCATTACAGCGTCACGCTCGACCTCTACGGTTCGGACGTTTCCTCCAACGCCGCCAATTACTACACCAGCGGCCTCAAAGGCCGCTTCCGCGAAACTAAACTCCAGGACGATCACATCCTCCGCGACGCCATTTATCCCGTCTCCGAAGTTGTCAGCGACAAAATCAACACCAAGCCTGTTCCCGCCCTCACTGCGTTAAACGAGCGTCTGCGCGATGACTACATCGAGGAAATCCTGGCCGGCGTCAACCGCTGGCAGCGCGCGATCGACGAAGCGGGCATTCGCTTCCGCTTGACGTTGCCGCACAAGGGTTTTCATCGCGAAATCGGCAATTTCACCGGCCATTTCATCAGCCCCACCGGCGAAATCCTCACCGAAGAGCGATGGAAGGCTCACGAATTTGAGTGGCTGCCCAGTCCCAAGGACTATGCCTATGTGCAATCGCTCATGAGCGGTCGCGTCGCCGAGCTTGGAAAATTCGCGAACTGGATTGCGCCGCCCGTTAAAGGAGTCAACGGCCAGCCCCTCGACTTCCAATACGTGCGCTTCAACTGAGCTTACGCGTGGCCGCAATCACCCAGCCCATCATCGACATTCACGTTCACATCATGCCCTTCCACATGATGAAGCCGGACGCGCTCGCGTTGATCAAGCACGGCCGCAAGGACTACGCTGACGTCGAGCGCTACTGCTCTGATCCCAAGGCTTTTCTAGCGCTGCTCGATCAACTCGGCATCGAGCGTGCCGGCCTCATCAATTACGTGGCACCCGATATCATCGGCTTCACGCCTGAAGTCAACGACTGGAGCGCAAACTACTGTAAAGCTGCGCCAGATCGCCTCATCGCTTTCGGCAGCGTTCTTCCCAGCACCGTCTTCGATCCTGGCGCCGAAGTCGATCGCATCGCCAAGCTCGGTATCCGCGCGCTCAAGTTGCATCCCTCCCACCAGGTCCTCTCGCCCAATGGCTACATGAAGGGCGACCGTGGCCTCGCAGCTGTCTACGATCGCGCACAAGCCAATCACTTGCCGGTGATGATTCATACCGGCACCTCCATCTTTCCCGGCGCCAGAAATCTTCACGCCCAGCCCATGCTCTGCGACGATGTCTGCATCGATTACCCCAACCTCGTCGTCATTCTCGCCCACGGCGGCCGTCCCCTCTGGATGAACGAAGCCTTCTTCCTCGTTCGTCGTCACAAAAACATGTACATGGACATCTCCGGCATCCCGCCGCAAAGACTCCTCGAATATTTTCCCCGCATCGAGGAGATCGCCGACAAAGTACTCTGGGGAACCGACTGGCCCGGCCCTGGCGTTCCCGAAATCAAGGGCAACATCGAAAAATTCCGCGCGCTTCCTCTCTCCCAACAATCCAAGCACCAAATCCTCTACACGACCGCCGCCAAGCTCTTCCCCCAGTAGCACCTGCCTCCGCGTGTGCTCGTGACATAGCCATTTCTGGCTGTGGTGCTTTGTACTGAACTCCTGTTCATAATCTGAACATCTGTTCACTTTGTATTGACACCGACCTTCCAGCGTGCCATCCTGTCTCCGTGCGCACCTCCCGTCTCCAACGTCGCTACCTCGCCCGCCGCCTCGCGATCCTCCGCGCCGCCGGACGCGAATTCCGCAACCGCGGTTTCGCCGAAACCGGCATGCGCGAAATCGCCGCCGCCGCCGACCTCTCTCCCGCCAACCTCTACAACTATTTCCGCGGCAAGCACGAAATCCTCTTCTTCTGCCAAGACAATGCCCTCGATCGTCTAATCGCCAATCTCCAAAAAACGCGTCGCACAAGAACGCAATCCGCGAGCGAAAAACTCCGCGCAATCATCCGCTTTCATCTACATTGCGTCCTCGACGAGGTTGAAGGCTCCGCCGCCCATCTCCTGATCAACGCAATCCCTTCACGCCTGCAAAAGCGCCTACTAGCCAAGCGCGACCACTACGAACAAGGCGTCCGTAACCTGATCGTGGCCGGCATTCGCTCCGGTCAGTTTCTCTCCACCGACCCCGCACTAGCGGCCCGCGCCATCCTCGGCGCCCTAAACTCCACCATCCCCTGGTTCAATCCCCAAGGCCCGCTGACCACAGATGAATTGGCCGAGAATTTCGCAATCTACCTAATCCGCGGCCTGCAGGCTAAATCTTCGAGCTACGCCCGGCAAAACCGTAGTGGCCGGTCTTTAGGCCGGTCAGCCGCCAGCATTGGCAAGAAACTCGCGAAGACAGGTGACCCACAATGGTGACCATTTCCCCCGTATCCCACAGGACCGCGCAAATTCGCTTCACCCTGAACAGCGAGCAAACCGACGTCTCTTTCGCGCCGTACAAAACTTTGCTCGAAGTTCTCCGCGAAGACCTCAACCACACCGGAACCAAACACGGCTGCGAACTCGGCGAATGCGGCGCCTGTGCCGTTCTCCTCGATGGCAAACCCGTCCTCTCCTGTCTGCTTCTCGCCCTTGAATGCAACGGAAAAGAAATCCTGACCGTGGAAGGCCTCGGCGCTAACGGCACGCTGCATCCCTTGCAAGAAGCTTTCGCCGATCTCGGCGCCGCGCAGTGCGGTTACTGCACGCCCGCCATCCTCGTCACCGCGAAAGCCTTGCTCGACCAAAATCCGCATCCTACCCGCGACCAAATCCGCGAAGCCCTCTCCGGCAATCTCTGCCGCTGCACCGGCTATCTTCAAATCTTCGAAGCCGTGGAAGCCGCCGTCCTCGAGATTGCCGGTCAAAACAAGTCGGCTTGAATCCCGTGTGAAAAGAATCAGGAGCGAATATGTCGCAACAAAACAATCCTCCGCCAGAAAAAGCCAGCGGAAGCGATGGCGCTCTCCGCGTAATCGGCCACGCACGCCGCCGCGTCGATGCGCGCGCCAAAGTCACCGGCCAAACCCGCTTCGCCGACGACATTTCCCTGCCTCGCATGGCCCACTGCAAGCTCCTACGCTCCCCGCACCCGCACGCCCGCATTCGCAGCATCGATATTTCGCGCGCCGCCGCCCACCCCGGCGTCTACCTCGTCCTCACGGGCAAAGATCTTCCCATCGAGTACGGCATTCTTCCCGTCAGCCAGGATGAGCAGGCGCTCTGCCTCGACCATGTCCGTCACGTCGGCGATCCCGTCGCCGCCGTAATCGCCCGCGAAGAGCTAATTGCCTTCGAGGCGTTGGACCTCATCACGGTCGAATACGAACTCCTCACCACCATCTCCAATCCCGAAGAGGCTCTCGCCACGCCTGCCCCGCGCGTCCATGACTATGGCGACGAAGGCAACATTCACAAACGCGTCGCGCTGGAATTCGGCAATGTCGATCAAGGTTTCGCCGAAGCCGACGAAATCTTTGAAGACACATTCTTCTACCAAGGCAGCACGCATCTCCCCATCGAACTGCACGCCTCCGTCGCCACGAAAGATCCCGACGGCAAACTCACCATCTGGACCAGCACGCAGACTCCTCACTATGTGCACCGCGCGCTCGCCAAAGTCTTGCAAATGCCGGCCGCGCACATTCGCGTCATCGCCACTCCCAACGGCGGAGGCTTCGGCGGCAAGAGCGATCCCTTCAATCACGAGATCGTGGTAGCAAAAGCCGCTCTCCTTCTCGACCGTCCCGTGAAAATCTGCCTAACCCGCGAAGAAGTTTTTTACTGCCATCGCGGCCGCCATCCCGTTCTGATGAATTTCAAAACTGGCGTGAAAAAAGACGGCACCATCACCGCCATGCATTTGCAAACGCTCATTGATGGCGGCGCCTACGGCTCTTACGGCGTGGCCAGCACCTTCTATACCGGCGCGCTGCAAACGACCACGTATCATGTGCCACGTTACCGCTTCCAGGGCTGCCGCACCTTCACCAACAAGCCGCCCTGCGGACCGAAGCGAGGCCACGGCACCGTGCAACCGCGTTTCGGTCAGGAAGTGCAGCTCGACAAAATCGCGGAGAAACTCCAGCTCGACCCCGCCGATCTCCGCCTGCGCATTGCGGAATCTTCTAACGCGGTTACCGCCAATTTCTTTCGCCTCAGCACCGTCAATCTCTCCGAATGCGTCCGCCGCGTGGTGAAATCTTCTGGCTGGCGAGACAAATTCCGCAAGCTCCCGGAAGGCAACGGTGTCGGCCTTGCCTGCTCCGCCTATCTCACTGGCGCGGGCCTACCCATCTACTGGAACAAAATGCCGCACTCCGGCGTGCAACTAAAGTTCGATCGCGGCGGCGGCGTCACACTTTTCTGCGGCGCCACCGAAATCGGCCAAGGCTCCGATGATGTTCTCGCCTCCATCGTCGCCGAAATTCTCGGCCTCGACACGTTCGACATTCGTCTCTACACCGGCGACACCGACCTCGGCCCCGTCGACCTCGGCTCCTATTCCAGCCGCGTTACCATCATGGCCGGCAACGCCGCATTGCAAGCCGCCGAGCGCGCCAAATCTCTCCTCGCCGAAGCCGTTGCCGAGCGCCTCGGCGTTCCACCCGACCGCTTGCGCTTCGCGGAAAAGCGCGTCTTCGATTCCGCCGCGGCCGAAAACGGCGTCACATTCCAGGAAGCCGTGTGCCTGGCCGAAGCTCGCTTCGGCACCATCGGAACCGTAGGCTCCTACACGCCGCCGAAATCTCCCGCTCTATATAAAGGTGGCGGCGTCGGCCCGTCTCCCACTTACTCGTACACGGCAGCCGTGGTCGAAGTCGCCGTCAATCCGGTGACCGGCTGGCTCACCGTGCCGAAAATCTGGATCGCTCACGACATCGGCCGTGCGCTAAATCCAACGCTTGCGCGCGGCCAAGTCGAAGGCAGCGTGTACATGGGCCTCGGCGAGGCACTGATGGAAGAACAGGAATTTCGCCGCTTGCCGAAAAAACTTTCGCACGCGCTCGTCCACAAATTCCCATCCATCCTGGAATACAAGAGCCCCACCTCGCTGGACATGCCCGAGGTGTTCACCGAATTCGTCGAGGAGCCCGACCCAAAGGGGCCTTTCGGCGCGAAAGAAGTTGGACAGGGGCCGCTGCTCCCCATCATGCCTGCCGTGGCCAATGCTGTTTACGACGCGGTTGGCGTTCGCATCGACGAAGTGCCCATCACGCCGGAAAAAATAATGAAGGCACTGGCCGAGAAAAAGGCTGGCCGCGCGCCGCGCTTCGGCCCTTCGCATTTCCCGCATGTCCACTGGCCCGAGGCCCTTCGCGTCCCGCCGCCGTGGGAAGGTGGCGACGGAAACGCCATCAATGACGTCCCGCGCCGTGCCACGCCCGGCGCGCAGCCGGCAACACGGAAAGAGCAGGTACTCAGCTCATGATGCGCTTACCGTTATTTGCTTTTCGCGCCCCCACCACGCTCGCGGAAGCCGCGCGCATTCTTCACGACGAAGGCCCAAATGCCATGCCGCTAGCCGGGGGTACCGACCTGCTGCCCAACATGAAGCGCCGCCAGCAAGTTCCGCACACGCTGCTGAGTCTCCGCAAGATTGATGCTTTGTATGCAATTCAGCTCAGCGAATCGGGCGCACGCCTCGGCGCCTGCCTCACGCTGTCCGACGTCGCTTCCGATTCGCGCTTCCGCAACGGCGCCATCGCGTTGGCGCAAGCCGCGTCGCAGGTGGCTACACCGCAAATTCGCAATATGGCCACGCTCGGCGGCAATCTCTGCCTCGACACGCGCTGCAACTACTACGACCAAACTTACGAGTGGCGCAAAGCCATCAACTTTTGTATGAAAAAAGACGGCGTCACCTGCTGGGTCGCGCCCAGCAGCCGGAAGTGCGTGGCTGTCTCTTCGACCGATACCGCCCCTGCGCTCATGGCGCTCGGCGCCCGCGTCCGTCTCGTCTCGCATTTAGGCGAACGCGAGATCCCGCTCGCCGATCTCTATAACAATAACGGCATGCTCTATCTCAACCGCAAGCCCGATGAAATTCTTGCCGAGGTTCTGCTCGATCCCCTGCACGATTGGCGCAGCACCTACTGGAAATTGCGCCGTCGGGGTTCCTTCGACTTCCCCGTTTTGTCGGTGGCCGCTGCCGCGCGCTTCTCCGCAAATGGCGTCATCGAAGAGGCTCGCATGGTCATCGGCTCCGTGGCGTCGAGGCCTCTGGTGGCCGCAGAGGCCGCGAGGTTACTTGTGGGGCGCTCGCTGACTTCTGAGACCATCGCAGAAATTTCTGCGCTCGTTGCGCGCGTCGCTAAACCCCTGGACAACACCGACTTCGATATGACTTGGCGCAAGAAAGTGACCGCCGAATTTGTGACCTATGCGCTTCGAGAACTCCGCGGCGATGACCTCACCGCGGAACGCGCGGCCATAACGCGCATTCCTTCCGCGTAAACGCCCGCGTGGGATTCCGCAGTTGCACCCCGAGCGCATCCGGCCCAGGGCAACTTTTTTGATTTCTTCCGCGGGCCTCGCCCGCGTACAATCCCCATCACCCAGGAGGACTCATGCTGCACAGCGAAAACTCTTCAAATAGAGTTGACCGACGGAGATTCCTGAAAACGGCGGCAACCACGGCGGGCGTTATGTTCATCAAGCCATCGCTGGTTCACGGCACGGCGGCCAACTCCGCGGTGCGGGTCGGGCTGCTCGGCTGCGGGGGGCGCGGCACCGA
>Ga0137362_10001756_pt1 | contig 13706 bp, 12 predicted proteins | sample MadtaG_2_FD_104801 | JGI IMG/M metagenome (GOLD analysis project Ga0137362, IMG submission 104801) | Vadose zone soil microbial communities from Angelo Coast Range Reserve, California, USA - Mad1_100_16 metaG | ecosystem: Environmental > Terrestrial > Soil > Vadose zone | place: USA: California... | reverse complement strand
TTAGAGGTTGTGGGGGGACAACGTAGATATCTCCGAGTCGCATCTTGTTTTGATTTTTCTTAAGTTAACTACAGTACAGTAGTACGAAAATTTGGTCATCAGAAGGTTATTTTCGGTATCTGGGCAACCGCGATGCGCTGCCGTATTTTTAAAGGCGACTAAAGCGCAAATTGTGGCGAGGAAGACGCCCGAGAAGTTGGAAAGTTGAACTTTCCAACTTCTCAGGCGTCTTCGTGTGCCCTCTTTCTGAGTCGAGGCGCTCGTCTGCCGCAGTAGGGTTACGCTTGTAACTCCTAGTGGCTCTTTTCGAACAACAAGCTGTTATTAGCAGCACACGACACGATGACGGGAACCGCCTTTGGACAGAACCACACACTTTGGGCAATTTACAAATGTAAATCAATTCAGTCGGTTAAATACTGTAATCTGATTGGTCGGTCAAGAGCAACTGAATTGACCGCGGGCAAATAAATACTGTAACTTAGTCTGAATGACATGAATGCGTCACATGGAGGTTCAGGCCGTTCAGGCCTCAATGACGCATCTGGCCCCCGGGCCCTCTTACACCCAGTTGGTACCCAAGGAATGGTGTGATCCGTCGGTCTGTGCACCGCGACGTCGAGCTTGAGGCCTTGAGGGTGTGCGTTGTTACCCACATTGGATAACACGTTTTAAGTGGCGCCATCCTTCCTTACGCCGCTGGCTGAAAGACGGAGGTAATACAAATTTAGTTCTCCGAGGTCCGATACAAGTTTCGAAGGCGGTGATGCTAACTGTAATTGGATTCTCTGGTCTGGTGCTATGCTGTCACGGTGGAGCAAGTGTCCGCTGTGGCGCGCCATCTTCTGACTGACAACTTCCATCACTCGATAGCACGGCTGCGTTCGTACAGACCACTCCGGCGTACCTAACCACACGATCTGAGCCGTCCGGGGCGCCCTAGTTTCGATCTTCTCAACACATCATGCCGACTGTCTCTCGCCTAGGATCGCCTGACAAGGCATTAGTCGGTCGAGCTACTGTCTATTCATTCGTTATCGAATTGCCTCATTTGCCTCGTCATAGCTCAATTACCTCTCTGTTCATCGGACCACGTCGCTCACTTACCGCTTTTCCTTATCCTCTTTAGTTCCCTCACTTGTCCTTCGTTTGATCTAGCCTCCATTCTAGAAATTTATGGTGCAGCGGAGTACTGTACTGTACTCGCTCTCGTAATGACGAAACTCCGCTCTGCCGACGAATGCCGACAAGTGCCGAGGGTAAAGACATATAAGTTCAATACGGGAGTATGACGAGTTATGACAGCAGAAGATGTCTAAAGGCTTCGAGATCACTGAGTGGGAGGCTGCCTGGCGACCAACGGAATTCAGGAGAAAGGCGAAGAACTACGTGGGAGCCGAGAGTGCGGCGGCATAAGTATCATTTATCAGTGCTTCTACTGTAGTAACTCTGAAGATACGGGCACGATGCACTATGGACGCTCAAACATGTCATATAAATTCCACATCTATGTACTGCAGAGGGGTGCTCTTGTGGAGCCTTAAAATATCTCATCGGCCTCATCATCCGTGAAATCAACTAGTATCAGGTCGTCATCTAGGGAAATGTGAGCGTTCGTATAAGTAATATCTAAAATGCCATACCTGATCCTTCTCTCCTGAGCCCGGCACGATATTCTAGCACTTCTGCGGACAGAAAACAGATTAGAAGCAAGGGGAGTGTGAGACAACGATCTGCTTCACCTTCCTCAATAATTTGTTCAGCGGGAACTCCATCTTCGCCAAATTGACAAGAGCGAAGATTCGAATGTGACAGCTCTGCAACGTTCGGATCATCCTCGGGTATGCCAGTGTGCTCCTCGGGAAACGCACGGGTGCTAGAGTGGAACAGAAATTCTGCATCCACTGCATCACGCAGCTGATTGTAAACGTCCCAGAATGAATGAAAGTTGATTTGCGGATGTCCGAGTTGAGAATAGATCGATGAAATATGTTCATTACAGTCTGGGGGAACAAGGTCGAACACAGGATCAGTGGGTGGGGCCCATTGACGTTCAGCGACCTCGAGTATTGTGTCTGGAACGATGATCTGCAAGATCGTTATGAAATATACGGCCGTTAATCATTATGTCGACTTACTTTGAAGTCGAGAGCGTTTACAAATTCCGGGTTTTCGAACATGACATCCGGAACTTCATTCGGTAAGACCTTGTGACGATCTGCCCTTCTACGGGTTGTGTTATGGTCATATACATACGAATCAGCTGCCTTCTGCAGCCAAGGGATGGCCAACCAACGAAAAACCAGTCTGTTACAATGCCCTGTAAGTTTTGAAGCCCGCACGTATATGGCGTACTACATACCTGTCAGCAACGTCGACATCGTCGTACCATTGCTGGCTGATGCCTTTCTGCAGGAGGTTTTCAAAGCCAGGGGTCCACACCCGACGGAATCGCGCCCACATCTGTTTTGGTCTGATGTTCGAATGTCCATGCATATATTGGTGTTGGATAGAGCCGGAAAGCGAGGGATCGAGCATGTGGCGGATATGGGTATGGGCACATGCGACATTGAAATTCTCCGTGCCACGATCACTTTGTGTAAGGCACGGCGCACCTACAAAAATGTCAGATGGGCCCATAATGAAGAATAAAAGCAGCATACCACCAAACGTTCTGACCGCTTTAAGATATTGCGTGCAGACAAACTTCGGATTCAAGTTTGTCCACCAGACAACTAACCAGAGTATCTTGCCGGTGAACCCATCCAAACATCCGTGCCAATAAAGCCCAAAGCGTTTCCATTTGTCGTGGTGGCCCATAGCCCAGAAGTGATTTATACCGGCCGCATACAAAGGACGGCGGACAAATCGGTTGGCAAGTCGTCCAGCTACCAGATCGGGTTCAGTCTGCTTGAGATATCCTCGTATGATGTCCCTACATACATTGTCTCATGGGTTAGTGCCAAGAAAGTGTATACTCCATGCTCACTTACCTAGAAACATGCATATCAAAGTGAGTCCGCATGTAGACATGCAGGGCGCTTGCACCTGCCGTCGGATACATCTCCCTCAGTTCAGCAATGGGCTCTGCAATAGTTTCAATTGAATGGCCTTCTGAGCGTGCGCTTGTGAGGCCAAGTTCCTTCACATAACCTTTCAGCTTCGTTTTCCTAAAAATTTAATCCTAGGACACATCGAAAGGGCAAACGAAAGACAATAAAACTCACCCAATACCATAGGTGTCCGTGTCATAGTGTTTTCTGAGTAAGTGAACCATCTTGGGGATTGAAACGCCCTGAGAATGAAATCGCCGGATATCCGATTCAATGAGGGCAAGAGGCGCTACAAGCTCAATCTAAGATGAGTTGACAAGGAAAAAAACCATGAAAAACGGACGACATGGCTTGTGTTGATTTGGCATCGCAGAAGAATGTCGGTGGAGGGACCAAAAAATCGGGGGAAATATAAGTTGGTGGCTGTCGTCCGACTTGAAATACTTAGTGCCGTCCACAACTTCGGACCACATGTAAGTGACAGGACTGACAGCATGGCCATATGCTACCGAACTAATGATGCCTCGCTTGTACTGTATACAAATGCATGTTTTAGAATACAGGTGCTGGCACGACGCTAGCGTGGCATGAGCGATGTTCACTTTCTTGGCTCAAGTATAGTGGTAAAGGTGCGGGATCTGTACTTAGCGTGCGGGATCATTATAGAGCGAACGCCGCCGGGTTCCCCCATTCGCTCGCCGGAGACGCTACCGACGACGTCACCACTGTCGTCAGTCACCGAGTCGACCCCAAGCGCCCTTACACCGTCGCCTCATTTATCCGAGAGTCTCTGTGGCACCCGAAACAGATGACACCTACGTTCCCTTCGGTGTAATCCATATCTTTTCCTGAACCTCATTTGATACATCTACTATCCTGCGGTCCACCGCCCCCGCATACACTTCTCAAGAGCCGAGCCGACTGAGTACGATTGACGAGAGCCCTTTGAGCGAGTCGCCATCGAATATCTCTTCGTCCGTCTCGTCACCTTCTCTAACGTCGACAGGAATTGTATCTCTGTATCAGCCTCTGCATCGTCTCCCCCCCTTCCTCTTACGGTCCGCTCCCCTTTGTTGCAATCTCCGTCGTCTACGACGGTGGTAACACCGCCATTGTCTCATAGACCAACTTCAGTCGTTTTGACTAGGACACCCTCCGGGCCTCCACCGTTATGACAGACAGTTCCTTCTGTCTCGACAGACATCCTGGAAGGGTCCGTTTCTGACTTGGAAGAAGTTCAACGGAGCCATCGCCGTTATCCACGCAGATTTCGAGAGCAGTAAGTTTTTGATTAGCCGCATGCGACGGGACTTACCGTTACTCCACAGATCTCACAGGCATATGTTCCTTTACCCAGGTCGCCATCAATACCGACTGCTAGCCTAAGTGTTAGCATAAGTAGCTCTCGTACTAGTGGTATCCCATCTATCCGCTCCGACTTGGTGACCATACTATCGGAGAGACCAACGTCCGAGAGGCCGCCGTCGGAGAGGCTCGGCGTAATCACCACAGGTGACATCAACCGTCTTCAGTATCTTCCGGACTAGAAGGCGACAGACAGCGCGACAGTCGAGGCATTTATGATCATCTCGGGGAGATTCAGAACGAACTCCTCCCCCACATATCCCACGCTCTCCGAGTCTTTTGAGTTCAGTATATTATTCCTGTCATCTTACCATTCTGATGTTCTCAGCTTGATGGAATCCGAGTCGTCTATTCAACAACCGTCTTCGCTCTCATCTAGTCCCATATCTTCTCGCCCTCCGGTATCTTCAATACCGTCATCCCTGTCCAGCTCTCCCTCATCTAGGACCCTTCCCTTGACGCCCGTATCACAGTCCCCTCCCTCATCAGGCGAATATCTGTCTCGCATTTCAATAGAGGCCACACTGCGAGTTACTACGTCCGTATCCCTACTCCGTCAGTGGTCTCGAGTGCCACTGTCGGACCTGGAGCACCTGGGATAGATTATGAAGCTCTGAATTATACCAGTGATATCTTATACGACGTTAAGGCCCTGGTCATCTAATCAACCGCAACCTGCCGGCTTTCTGTGATTTTATATCTCTCACACTTTACAAGCTACCCAGTAAAATGAGTCTAGGGACTACTGTATATCTTTGAGCCTACTCAAAGCATGACGCTGTAATTCGAACTTAGCCAATTCGAACTTATATAATTGACATTTGAACTTATATAATAAACCCAAGGACGCGGTAACAAGGATCTTTACCTCGGCAGCACAGCCCGGCGTGGTTTATCAGCGGCAGCGGAATCAGTGAAATATGACCTATCACAACGTGCATGACAAATGAGGACCGCTAATTTTTAGATATGACACGGGAGAAAGTAGATGCGTAGATAGATATACATGCATATACGTATATACACCAGGTGTCTGATTGATTTTGATGGGTGATGGCGCCGCGACGACATGTTGGTCTGCATCTGGACGCGTTACAATATCCATACAAAAGTTCAGTTTTGCTTTACCAATACTCTAAAGTGCGATATGGGACAACCCCAGGCGGACGCTTCTTGCGCTCTGCTTCCCATCGCGCGATCCAAGCGGAGATCTTCGCGCGGCTATTCGCGCTCTCGACGTTCACCGTCGCGACGATGCGTGCCCAGTCGAGCGAAAGCGCAAAGCAGGTAAGCTCAAAGAACGAACTATGCTCCGAGTATGGCACGCCGAAGAATTGCGCAGTAGACGTTGAACCGCGTGCCGGATGTAGATGCGCGTAGGTGAACTCGCGGTGTGGTGGCCGCGCTAGGATGGCGGCGACGGAGGGCGCCGTGCTGGTGCCAGCGGGAAGTGAGTAGCTGTGAGGGGGGGATAGAATTAGAATGAGCCTTGTTATGGGGATGAATAAGACGGGAGGACGTATGTGACTTACGTCCATCCCGTGGGACGGAAGGCAATCGCCTTGGCCCAGTGACCCTTCCAGCGACCAATATACTCCTTCAGCCTGTCGGACGTGGCGACACCCAAAGGAACCAGGTGAACATTAGCGGAGAATGGGTCCGTGGTCAACATTTCGTGCAGCTCTGGGTCCGCCTGACAACGAAGGATCGCTGCTTTCCGCGAATCACAGTAGATTTTTGTATGTAAAGCTTTCGCAATAGCTGGTAAATATCTTCAGTACGAGTATAGATGTACTTAGCTACAAACATGACCAAACCTTTCACAATGCGCTCCTTGCCGATGGAGTATGTACTGTATTAATGTCAACGATCGTGCCTTTGACCCCCTAGTTTAATTGACGCACCCGACAACAACGAGTGTGTTAGTGAGCTTGGGGTCACCCTTTGCTTCCGGTTTGGGAGCGAAGGTGACCCAATTACTCACAGTACCCTTGTCGTCTTCGGATGATAGGCCTTGACCGGAGACCAGACGTTTGGTGAGCTCTGCGCAAGCCGAGATTACCTGCGCCTGTGCAGGGAATAGGTACTGTTCACGATGCCAGTGAGAAGGGTCCCGTACCCGCACTCTTCTACTCACTCTAGGGTTAAGATATGTGGTATCTAAATATACGATATCAATTCGTTTTCCCTTTACGGTTTGGTGGAGTGTGTGTTGAGGGGACGCCCTGAAGTCGCCACAGTGGAGGTACCGAAAAATCCTGCCTGAGCCCACATGACTGGACTCGTAAGTACTATCACCAGCATTGGCAGTCTGTGGCCCCTCAAAAAGGAACAGCGATGAGCCGGGACCTATTCGAAAGAAAAAAAAATAAGCGTTAGATTCACAGAAAATTATGAACAAGATCCTACAGTGATTCGCCTCAATAAGAGTTACTGTTACACCGCCTGATTGGGGAACCAAGGTAGGCACGTTCATGGGGAGAGGATGAACCCATCTAGGATCGACCGACAGCATATGGGTAATTAGATTAGCAGTGCCCTCTACGCAGAGCTTCAGAATCAAGGCTGACAACTTGAAGAAGGCATTCAGAACTTACCCGAGCAGTAAATCGGACCAGCCTTCCAACTTGACGATAGATTGGTGTAGTGGTCGGAATGCGCGTGCCTGGAGATATATACTTAAACGATTTTAGGCATCGTAATAATGGAAGAAGGCGCACGTCAAGAAATATGATGTCACGCCGGGAATTTCGCCATAGCGGAAAGCATCGACAGCGATGGGCATGCCCTGTAGGACTTTGTAAAAAGGGGCTTTTCTGCGCCCTCCGTTTGCTTTTGTTGGCCTGAAACTGCGATCTTCCACAGCCTCGGCTTCCTTCCATGCATTGTTCTCCTTGTGGGAGGACATGAGTATCGAGAAAGCATTGCCACCGACTGGCCCCTTTCCCTCAGACGGAGGTGGTGGCGTAGGTGAGTTATGAGGCGAGAGAGGTTGAGTAGGCGAAGGGGCTGTGGTAGAAAACAAATTGCGACAGGTAGTAATGTGTGACTGCACGTCCTGATACGAAATCCATGAGTCACAACGACGGCTGATCAGGCGAGAAAACTGACAGTTGTTGAAAGAATTGTTAGAGTGATTCCGCAAAATGGACACTGGTCAGTGGTCTCATCTAAGGTAGTAGGTGATTCGTCTTCGGGCTTCAAAATTGCTTCAACTTCGTCATCAGTTAATTCGAGAGCACCGTCAACTTCAACCCCATTCATCTGGACCAGTTCGTCGTCGCCAGTTCCCCACTCATCATCAATTTCAATGACATTGTCCGAGCCTATCTGGGATAAATTGCTTGGAAGGATAACTGAAGAGTCGCCCTGGATTTCCGACAAAGGCCGATGTAAGTCATCCGGATCTGCGGAGAGGAGCACAGGTGTAGCGATTTGTCGTTGATTATCCAAAGAGATAGAGCTTGAAGCCTGAAAATCCTGGCCTACAATGAGATCCTGTACACTGTCTTCGGTGGGCCGGAACGGCTGTGGCTTGTCAGACTCAGAAGCGTCATCTTGAAACAACGTGGAGAGATCGTGAGTGCCAAATTCATCAGGTTCATGTTTCGACTCCACTTTCGCCTTCTTTCCGGAGTTTGGAACGTGGGCTTTATGTGTTCTTTGAGTAATGGCGTCAACCTCAACAACCTCAACATCAGAACTACATCCAGAATCGTCCTTCGCCTTCCGCTTGGCACAAGTCAGAGGTGTATCGTCGTCCGAGTCTATGACAATAATTTCCGCTGCCGGCCGCGGCACGCCCTTTGTTCTTGGCCTATGTTGAGAACATGAACGGCGACTCGATTTGACGCGCTTCTGGGCCCAAGACGACGCGCTTTGGCGGTTGACTGAAGTCTCGGGTTTCTGGAAGAAATCATCCAAAGTGGTCGGAGGAGATGGAAGAAATAAGGGCTTTTTTGAGGACGCCATATATTATTTGAGATATCTTCCTTGAGAAAAATGAAAGCGAGGGTTAGATATCGTTAGATGTGTGATCTCAAATACAGGAATCTGACTTGGTGAACAGAACCAAGGCGGGCGGGTAACAGCCGCATTACGTCATCCACGTGGCTGACTCTCATCTCGATGACCATGAACCTTTCCTACAATTTCCTACTGCTACTACCCATCCAGTTTCTCCCTGTGCTATTTCGTTCTCGTGTGGCTAGCATCATTCGGACCAAGTAAATTACGAGTACCTCCCTAGTAGGCCGTAGGCCTTCAAATTCAAGGCGTCCATATGTGTTGGCCCCAGTGACCGATGGCGGGGAGACTTGCTCCCAAATAGCAAGGCGACTATGGAAAATGTGGGTTTATACTTTCTTCTATGGGGAACCCATATATCCCGTGAACTTGAACGATGTACCATACTCGGTGATGACATCTGTTCACGTTGCCGTTGTGTCTTGTAGGACATACAGCACGCATGATCCACGATGCTCGGCCGCGGCCGATGGCGCGTTTCATACAGCTTCGACGAAGACATATACAAGATACGATTCTACGATCTAATCATATTGTATTGTCAATACGAAATGCATGGAAAGCATCCTATCCGGACACCCCTGTTTCACTCTATTTGACCCTTTCACGCTGGTCATACCAGCATGATATGGTTATGAGATCGCTGTGAACGGAATAACATGGTCTGTACTCACTGTGCTTATCGATGGCTGACCCAGGTATTAAACTATGTCCGTGTCGGGGCGCGACAAATGCATCACAGAACTCAGAATGCAAGAAGCAGTCTAGATCATAGACGGGACGGAGGTAACCGAAACAAATACTGTGACCCTATCTACTTGCGGAAAGCATCGTAAAAGTGGTCCCGCGGACATCGTTTTCTACTGTACTTTTCTCCGGGAGCCATTATCTTTGGCACTTGTCCGTTGCCCGTGGATGGAGCGAGTCCGAGCGACTATCAGGGTGCTATCCGAGCTCCGATGTTGACCCTACACTTTTTTTGCGGTATACAGTGGTAAATACCCCGCTTTGGCAGAGGTTTGAGACGACGTCGACACGACATTGGTAAGAACAGGCGCTCAACTGGCCTTCATCTCATCGCACGCACACGCACACGCACATGAAATCGATATGAAACTCGGTCCGAGACGGTCCGTCCCATTTGCGGCTGAGATGTTTCTCAATCATAAGATCCTCGAAGTCTCATCCAAGTCAAGTGTTGTCAGGGTTCAATATCGGGAACACGATGTCTAACCGGAGCGCAGTGAGCTGAGTCAGAGGCAGGCACACCCGCGGGTATATTAACCGTAACATGGCACAACTACCAAAGTTATTATCAGTCAATTCCTGATTTCGTGATCAGCCGCCCAGGTCATCTCTGTCTATCCTCTGCGTCGCAACCAACAATGTCATCTATGCCCTGCCGTAATGACTCCACAACTGTTCCCGAGAAAGGGGTTTCGCCTCTGCCACCCCGACCCACCGCGATATTGCATCGGACACCGTGGCAACCGCCAGTTGCTGTCAGTGGGCAGGGGATCTACATTACGCTCGAGGACGGACGAGAAGTTGTCGATGCGGTTGGAGGCGCCGCCGTCGCTTGCATCGGGAATGGTCATCCGGTTGTACGGGAGGCCATAATGGAACAAGTGGACAAGCTCGCTTGTGAGTGGCCATCTCAACCCTCGGAGGCACGAATACGGGTTTCACGAGTAGCGCGCCACGTCTAGATGTATACAATATGCAGTTGTCGAACAAGCCTGCCGAAGAGCTGGCTAGAATTCTGATTGATTCCGGGAAAGGAGCTTTCGAGCTCTGTGGCTTTTTCGCAGGGGGTGCGTGCGTTCTGTTCATTAATAGTTAGTTAGGGGACTATCGAAAACAATCTCGTATAGGTTCCGAGGCAATGGAGGGCGCCATCAAGCTCGCTCGTCAGGTCAGCATCAAGTTGTAGGATTTCGGTAGCTTTTCCTGACGATTTGTTTAAGTACTGGTATGAACAGAAGCAGCCGCAACGCAAGAATTTCATTTCTAGGAACCTTTCCTACCACGGAAATACCGTTACTACGCTATCTTTGTCGGGACACCCCGCGCGTCGTAAACCATACGATGAAATTCTCCAACATGAGAACTTTTACAGAGTGTCCCCAGCCTACGCGAAGCGCTTCCGATACCCGGAAGAAACCGAGGAGCAGTACGTGGAAAGGCTCCGCCAGGAACTCGAGGACAAGTTTCTCGAGCTTGGACCCGATACCGTCATAGGATGTAAGTCTTCTCCTACCTTGACAGGTAATCGCCGAGAACTGAACGCCGGTGCCCCTGTAAAGTCGTGGCCGAAACCGTGGTCGGAGCGACTGCGGGTGCACTCCCTGCACCTAAAGGTTACTTCAAAGCTATGAAATCCGTTTGTAGAAAGCATGGCGCTCTATTTATCCTAGATGAAGTCATGAGTGGAATGGGCCGTGAGTCACCTGGTTTGCCTTGAGGCGCTTTATAGTTTGAGGGTTGACGCGTTGACGGGTGACTAAGGGATGGGCACAACACATGCCTGGGAGAGCTTCGGTGACAACGAGCCACCAGACATACAAGCTGTTGCCAAGGGTCTCGGTGGGGGGTGTGTAGCTTCTTGATCGTACCTTTTAGTGGCGTTATTCTGACTTTGGTATAGATACGCCTCCGTCGGTGCCGTCCTTATGTCCAAACAGGTAGCTGATGGAATTCGGGACAGGAACGGCTTCTGGAAACATGGTCATACGTACCAGGTTTATTCTGATCACGTTTATCTCGTCCTTTGGTTGAATGTGACTTGTATGACCAGGCGCATCCGTTGTCTTGTGCAGCTGCGATTGCTGTGCAAAAAGTGATTGCAGCTGAGAACCTTCTCGAAAATGGGCGCCAAACCGGCGAATACTTGTCTCGCCTTCTTCGCGAGCGGCTACAGTCACCCGGTGCACCTGCACAGCCCTTCGTGTTCGACATCCGAGGTGGAGGATCGTTCTGGGCTGTCGAGTTTGACTCGACAGGCCCCGAATGCAGGAGACTGGATTTGAAGGGAGAACAGTTGGCGATGGTTGTGCAGGCTCGGTGCTTGGAGAGGGGGTTGATTGTGATGGGGATGACAGGGGGGGCGAACATGAAAGGGACGGAGGGGGATCTAATAATATTTGCGCCTGCATATAATATCAAGGGAGAGGAGGTGGAACGGGTGGTCGAGATATTCGTGTCGAGCTTGGAGGAAGTGTTGGGTGCATGACACCCTCCCTGCGCCACGAGCGGAGATTGGCCACCCCTCAACCCTTCACCTCCACCTTATTTTCTTTTCTCCTCCAATCAACCAATCCACACTCCTCTCAATGGCTGGCGGCCAGCTCTAAATGGACTTATCACATACTCTCTCTCAACAAGCCAACACTGCCAGCCTTCCTCAACCCACTGAACTTTCCTCGCCCACCACCCCTTCCCTCCTGTCCAATACAGCCCCTTCAGACTCTTCCCGCACCCTTCGATCAGCAACACGCGCTAGGGCTGCCAAGCAGAAAGTGGCTCAAGACAACGACATTCCAGATCAAACAACGTCAGCCCCCGCAGAATCCTCTTCTCGTCAGACTCGCTCCAACTACCATCCTTATCCTTCCAACAAACGCACTCGTGACGCCAAAGGCAAGGGCAAGTCCCACGAAATAACCGAAGAACAGCCCACCCCTCGTACCAGCAAGAAGTACGTACAATTTGACTAACGGAGCCTCACTACTACTGACTCACTCTGAACGACTTTTCCCTACTCAGAGGCCGCCGTACGACTTATCCCATCACTTCTTCCTCTCTCACTATCAACGAACCCATTCGAGACACTAAGGGCAAGAAACGTGCTGCCCCAGAAGCCCTCCCTGAAGAACTTTCCGCCAGTGTCCTTACTGGACCCTCCAAGCGTCCCCGTCCAGCCCCAACCGCTTACGCGCTTCGTTCCCGTTCAGACACTACTCCACCTTCAGTATCCGAGATGCCGAAAAAAATCAGGTGATTAGTCAACTTGGTATTTTGTGCCTAATCGTAGCTTTTGTTTACAAATTCGATAGACAAAGCACAATGGCGAAAGGAAAAGCTGCTGCTGTGAAGACCAAGGCCATAGCAACTCCTGGCCCTTCGCGCGTCGGAGACGAGGATGTTGACATGATGGACGTTGAATACAAGCACGAGGGTTCTGATCATGATGATCAGATCGACCTTGCGCATGAAGATCGTGATGAGGACGAAGATGGGAACGAGAATGTTGGCGGAAGGCCCGCCGGTGATGGTGCAGGCGAAGCAGACGGAGGTGGCATAGCCAACGATATCGGAGGTCTACCCCGCGGCTTCGCAGGGCTCGACGAGAGCGCAGCGATGGCCATCTTTGCAGACTACCGGCAGCTGGGCTCTTACATGTCCGGTCTCAGCTCGCGTCTCAAGACGATGCTCAATAACATCAAGACGAGCGCGGACCCAACAACACGTGTCGTGACGCTCCAAGAACTTAGCGAGTTGCTCAGTATCAGCACTGAGGATACGCTTGCAGGCTCGTTCCAGGTTGACGCGTTTGTGCGCGAGCTTGTTAAGATTCTTGGTGGCACCGGAAATGCGGCTGATGACGATGACGGTGATGACGACGACGACAGCCATGAGCACGATGAGGATGCTCAGCTTGCTGCAGTTCTTGCTTTGAGCGGAGGTGGCCAGTATCAAGGCGATGATAATCTCGAGGCTCAAGTTCTAGCCGCGCGCTGCCTGGCAAATCTCATGGAAGCCCTTCCAGGCGTCGCCCACACCGTGGTATATCATGGGGCCATTCCTGTGCTCTGTAGCAAACTTATTGAGATATCTTACATCGATCTGGCAGAACAGACGTTGAGTGTATGCCCCTGTTACCACCTACTCGTGTCCTTTTCTCACACGTCAGTTTAGACTCTGGAAAAGATTTCCGAAGAATTTCCAAGCTCAATTGTCCGTGAGAATGGCCTGGCTGCCTTACTCAATTACCTCGACTTCTTCTCGATCGCCGTACAGCGCACCGCTCTGCAGGCGGCATCAAATTGCTGCCGCAATGTTCCTCCGGAACATTTCCAGATGATTCGTGGCGTGTGGTCCATCATCCGCAACTGTCTTGGTTACTCAGATCAGCGCCTAGTCGAGTTTGCCTGTCTCTGTGTTATTCGCGTCATCGACTCGTACTATCGATCCTCACCGGAGAATCTCGAGATTCTCGTCAATGCTGAGCTCATCACGGCTATTAACGTACTTCTGCTACCT
>Ga0137362_10001755_pt1 | contig 13706 bp, 17 predicted proteins | sample MadtaG_2_FD_104801 | JGI IMG/M metagenome (GOLD analysis project Ga0137362, IMG submission 104801) | Vadose zone soil microbial communities from Angelo Coast Range Reserve, California, USA - Mad1_100_16 metaG | ecosystem: Environmental > Terrestrial > Soil > Vadose zone | place: USA: California... | reverse complement strand
GCTGCCCCTGAAACGATATAGCGCTCGACGCGCCGGCGGCCACTGTTTCGCGAAAATCGACGAAAGCCCTCGGGAGAGGCGGTGAGTCGCACTCCAAAGGCGCTCGGGGAACATGGGAATTGATCCAGCGCGTCTATCATGCCACCGGATCCTGTTGAGCTCGCCGCCGGCTGCTTCGACGCCATCGAAAACCGATCTGCAGCGCGATGGTCGAGGGCAGCATGTCAAATTACGAAAAAAACTGGATTTGCGGATTTGATACATCGCGCCTGAATGCAGCTCCTCAAATCCCGATCTGGAATACTATTTGGCGGATTGCGCGGAAGAAGTTGAGGTATGGCCTGGCCACGTTGACATAATCTGCTCGGCCTCGGCCGCGAGGCGTTGCCGATTGGCCGCGACTTCGGCCGTCACCATTGCAAGGTCGCTTTCCTGATAGAAGAAGTCCGAACAGCGGGAGTTGTAGTCGACGGCCAGCAAGTTGAAAGCCCTGATATCTTCTGCTCCCTGGGCTTCCCGTTTCATGGTTCGCAAGCGCTCTTCCTGAAAGCGGCAATATCGAACGTTGCCTAGTGAGTAGTGCTGTCCGGCGCCGACCGCCGGTATGGCTTCTGCTTCGGTCGCCATCGAACCAATTTCACCATGCGGCCGAGCAATCGTGCCGATCCACAAACGCGCCCTGTCAAAACCGAGATAAAGTGCGATGGCGCAACACGTGGCCAGCGCAACAATGGCGAGGCGGAGGGACCTTTTGCGAGCAAGTGTTGTCGGGTTGCTCTCACCGACGCGATGCTCATCTTTTGTCAGGCGAAGGTCGTCCCGAAGTGTGTCCAAAATGGCGGGCAGTGCGAACACGTTTCGCCCGTAGTGTATCAGCCCTTCAATGAGGGCAGAGGCTGCTGCGGCGTCCCCGACGTTGTGGCTGAGGTGAATTGCAAGATCGCGGACCAGCGTCCAGGGCTCAGCCGACCTTCTTGGATCCGTGGCTTTGACCACCTGAACAAACACCGCCCAGAGGCGGCTCGCGGCACCCGTGGCCTTTGGTCCAAATCCATCTTTCTTCAGTGCTTGATTGAGCAAACCAAAATCGCTGTGGAACCCGTCTATGAAATCCTCCAGCGGTTTCATCCTGGCATCCAGCGACTCACGCTCGATGAGGACCCTGTCTTGTTCGAGCTGATCAGCCGTTCCGGGCATTGAGCTTAGCGCCTCGCGGCCGAGAGTCGCGACCTTGAGCGCGACGTCGTATTGTTGGTGAGCGGCAAGATGGGCGATGAGCGCGCGCACAAGATTGGCGGGAACTTCAAAATCTGGTTCTCGAATCCCATGATGAACGTTGAACGTAATCAGCGGACCGCACAGTGACGCCCACTCGAGAAGCGCCTTATGCAGCGTATCGAGGAAAGAGGGACGAGATGGTTGCGTCTGCAACACTTCACAGGCGTATTCAATTCGTCCAATCCTGGCCGATTGCAGCAGGCCGATCGACTGGCGATAAGCCGTCAAGACGCTGCCCAGAATGTCATTATGATAGCGATCCAGCGCAAGTACTTGCTGGATGCACGCTAGCACCGGTTCAATGGCGTCCTCACTTGTATTAAATCCGGCAATCGCGGCTTGTGCATGGGTGTCGAGGAGGTCTTGCAAGCCCTGATTGACACTCGCCAGCGATGGGGGTGGATACCCTCCGGGCCTTCTCAGCGCCTTCAGATCCTCGTAAACTTTTGTAGGGTCGATGCGAACATGCGCTGCAATAATCGCGCTAAGTAGGGCACTTTCTGCCGGTCGATGGGCCGCGACGTGAGCGAGAAAATTCGCCCTCGATACAGGCGCGAGCTGACTTGCATACAACAGGAGTTCATTCGTTGAAGCATGATCGCTCGAAAGCATCGCGTATAGGGCGTCGACCTCATCGAGCGGGCTGTCGATCGGGTAACGCAGTTCGTGTGGCAAGCGCCGCGACGGGTCGAGGAGTGCGTCGCGCGCACTGACCAGGACATCCTCAGAAGCCAGCCGCCGTTCATGCGCGATGACGAATGCCTCGTAAATTTGCGAGATTGCCGTCGCTGGATCAATGCCAAGAATACGAAATGGCTGATCGAATAGATCGAACGGGAGGGACCTGCCGTTCATCCGACTACTATCCATTTCGGGGCTTTTTGACATTGGTCGGATAGGAAATTTTTCTGAAAAAACTCAGCTTATTCGCACTACAGAATGCCTGGCTCGACCTTAATTCAGATCGTGCAGCCTCACCACTGGATAAAGATCTATCGTCGTGGCTTACGAACTCTCATGTCAAGCGGGTTCTAAACGACCATGTCGCGGGCTCGCGGACGGGGCATGTAAACGCCTTAAAAGCACGCGCAATCTCGCTTCCGCTCTTACGTCCAAATTATATCTCGACGGCGTGCGTCGCAGGCCGTTCAACTATGTTCAATACACGTCGTCCGAGTCGAGAACCGCGGGCAGTGTCCCAAGCATAATATCTACATCCATAAGGAGCGACCAATTTCTTGCATAGGCGTCGTCGAACGTGACACGTGCGCTATAACGGGTCTCGCTTCGGCCGCTGATCTGCCAAGGGCCAGTAATGCCGGGCCTACAGGTCAGATAGGCTGATACTCGATGGGCGTACTGTTCGATCTCATCATCGGTCATGGGCCGTGGGCCAACAATGCTCATATCGCCCTTGAGCACATTAAATAACTGCGGCAACTCGTCGAGGCTCGTTTTGTGCATTATGGTTCCGAAGAGCGTCATGCGTGGGTCGTGTCGTAACTTCCGGGTCTCTTCCCATTTCTCTTTTGCCTGCGGATTTGCGCTAAGATGCCCATGGAGCAGTTTGTCGACGCATGGCGCCATGGTCCTGAATTTCAAACATTCGAAGCGACGCCCCTGGAATCCCACCCGGCGATGGCGAAAGATGACCGAACCCGGCGACGACAAAAATGTCCCCAGAAGGCACAAACTAAAAAGCGGAAGTAAAATTACAATGCCGAAAGTGGCTAGAACGATATCGACCAGCCGCTTGGCAGAGCCTCCAATGGGCGTGAGGCTCACCGAATTGGCAGTCAAGTTGCCGCTTGGTTTGCTGGCAATCTCTAACATTACAAGACGCTCCTGTATGCACTCTGTTACTCCGACAAATTCGATACATCAGCCATGTTATACGATTCGGCTCCACTATATTTACGTCGATGGGCCATGAAGGCTGAGCTAACAAAACCCAGAATCATCACTGCCGACGTGGAGGCCTTGAGAACGGCCGCGGCGACCGCACTTCTGATAGTGAAAGTTCCACTTGGGAATGGGCCGTCAACGTTGATCTCGTGAATCTGAAACGCTCCTGCATTCGAGGCGCCGTTGAAGAGAGCCAAATATTGCGTGCCATTAGCTCGACCCGCGGCCGATTCAGTCATGGCAACATCGATCGAGCTACTGTTTGTACCTTGAACGCCGCCAAAAGCGATATTCGCATTGGTGAGAGTAAAGCTGGCGTTCCCGATCGGAGCCGTGAGGCTCGAAAAAATCGAATTTGACAAGCTTGTAAAGCTAATCGGATTATTGTCTGGCAAGCTCGGCAAGTTCAACACCAGCCTGCCAGTGCCGTCAGTGACCGCAAATTCAATGCCGAGTCAATGGAGGCAATCGCCCACTGCACTACTTATCGTGGAACTGTCACCGCCCGGTTTGGTGCTTCGGCGGGTCCTGAGCCATAGGTGACGGCCGTTGCCGCGCAACTGGATAGATGGACTTATCGGAATTCAGCCAGAAGCCGCCGTCGATCGCGAGAATGGAATCGTCTGCACGGTCCGACTTCGGCTGGAAGAATTGACAGCGGAGCCGTGCAGGCCGCTAAATCATTGGGTGTCACCTCGCTGGGAACCGGGTTGGCACGCTCCTTGCGAACGCTTTTGCGGCTATCCGAGAACCCTCCAACATGTGTCAACTCAGATCATGCGGAGGTGCGAAATGAAACAGGAGCGCCATTTTTGGGAGCGCCAGTTGATGGAACGTCTTAATCTCGTGAAAGAGTATTTTATTTTGGGCACCAATAAGCTGGATGCCGAGAAACAGCGAGACCTGTGGTTGTCGCAAAATCCCGCTGTGAAGGTTATTAAGATCCATAGTGTGAAGCGAGAGCCGCAGACCTTGCTGACGCGTATCGGGAGCAAGCATGTTCCACGAGTTTCCATAATGGTGGAATACGAGGAGCCCTAAGCCGGCTCGGAAAGGCCTCACAGACGCCTCCATCGGAAGACAATTACCGGGAAAAAATATCGCGACGCCGGCGGTTATCAGAACCCCCTCGAATCTCTTCGCGAGTAAAGCCGACTTGAACGTGAAGGAAATGACGCAAGACGGCGGCGGTCAGCACCGCCGCGACGAAGGAACCGATTAGATACCTCATCCGGAGCTTGATCGAATCCATTGTGCAGATTAACACTCGCGCAATTTGGTGATCAATAGAGGTTTGAAAGTCATTTGGGTATCGTGACGCTTGCCGAAACGCCTCTGGTTCGACACGCCAGCGGCGGCGTCTTCGTCTCCGGGGATAGGAGCTGCGCCCTCGTTATTGACAGCGTCACACAGCGCATGTTGGCGTCGCCGGCCGGATGAATCTGAAGCGCTTGCTCTCTCAGTAGCATTCCTGCGAAACCTCGCCCGAAGGAGTCCTAGAACCAATGACTGGCTCGTTTGAAAGTAAGGATTGCCGACCAGCCGCTATGCCTACAGCATCGCCCACGATTTTCTCGATCGCATCCAAAAGCCGCCGATGTCGATCCGGCGTAAGTAGCTGCAAAACCTCAAGCAGCGCGGCGCTGCCAAGAACGATCAAGCAAACGAGAACGATACACAGTCACATAGCACAAAACGCAAAAACCTTTCGTCTGCCGACGAAAGGTTGCGGTACAAGTTGACGCGGCAAATTCTTCCGCGCTGCAACCTTAGATTCACTGTGAATTGTAGCAGAGAAAATACAAGACGCCGCGAGGCTGTGAAGCTTTAGCGCGACGCTTCCGACCGTTGTTGAATTGTATCAGACAATTGTTCCGTCAACGATGGAGTCGGGCTAGGCGCCGACCATTTATGGGATGTACGGCGACGTGTAGTGGTAACTACCTTCCGTCAACGACACTCCCGCGCGGCCAACTACTGAATGATAAGAGAAGTAGGAAGGTCCAGAAAGCATAAATGGTCGGGGCGTAAGACACGCGAACGAGTTGAGGTAATTTGGCAGATTCAGTGCGCCAATCGTTTAGGCGATAGCTATAGCACCAGTCAACAGTATGCATTACGGTAGGACTGCATCGTAGCTTGGCTTTATTGGTGAAACGAGTAGGATACTTCGGAAACTCTTCGCCGTCAAAACTGGCTTTCTGCGGCTGCGGGCTCCCCGGTAGACGAAGCCTGCCACCGATACAATGACGCATTCGAGCTGTGCGATGAAATCGCGCTTGAGACGCTGGATGCGCGAACTAGGCGACGCGTTAGAGAAGCGCCGCAAGCTGATGGAGGCCTGGGCGGTGTGTAGTGTGAGGCGCCGAAATCGAGTAAGGTCATGACGTTCCAGCGCACCTTTAGGACGCGGCGATGAACTATGAAGAATTCGCGAAACTGCCAGATCGCGTAAAAATTGAGGCGCGGCTGTCATGGCTGGAATGGACGACGCTCGACATGCTTTGGTTGCTCATAAGCCTCACCTCATTGCTGGTCGGAGCCGTAGCTGCTTGGCTCACTAAGGAGACGATCGGTAACCGATCTTTGTGGCTCCTTATTCCCGTTTTTGTTTTCACCTCGCTCATGGTTGGATGGCTGCTTAAGCGAAGAACCTTCACGGGGGCTCCGCCGCATATCGAATTGATCGATCCTTAAAGTGGCTTGCCAGTGCGATCCTGCGCGCCTGATGTCCCGTGACGGGCGCCGTTCTTGTAAACCAACACCCGCGCAGCATCGTGCAAAATGCAGAAACCTTGAGCCCTCGCGCGCGTATTGATCAAAAAATCTGGCAAAGTGCGCGTAGCGCGGCTGTCGGGAATGGGGAGACCTTCGAAAAAAGTAGGGAATCTGCTGACCGCAGCCGACACGCAAGTGCGAAAGGCCCCCTTTAATGCAAATCAGCCCTTCGACCTCAGCCCGAGCTCTACAGGGCGGCGAGGCACCGATTTTAGGTTTGCATGAGTTTGCCTATTAGTCGATCGATCCCCGGCACACCAAGGATCTCACGGCGACCACAAAGCCAATCGCGGCGAACCAGGCTACTCGTTTCGCGGCACGCTCCACGCCGAGCAAAGATCAATTTCTTTCTGAACGCAAAAAAAGTGGCAGATCGCGGGATTCCTCATTGGCCGGAGAGCCCGCATCAGGTTCGGGTATTTTGTATGTCTTACGTTCCAGGCGCGCCCATCGCATCGCCTGGCGATAGTCACGGCAACGGAGAATCATTTCCTGGCCGCGAACGACAACCACGACATCGCAAATCGTTGAATCCGGATAACTCCGGATCGTAACTTCCGGCGGAGTGTGTTTGCCGGTCATCGTCGGATCTCTCTTTGCTCGAAGTAGTCTCTATTTGACTGTCCGCAAGCCATACCCCCGGTTCAATGACGAGCGTCCACGGTGGTTCCCGCAATGCGCATGTTGGAAGGCGCAAGGTGAATTTTCGAAGATTAGTGCGGTGGGGTCTCAGCCGGCGGCGCGTGGTCTCATCTATCGTGATCAGGATGCACCCGGACGTAAGGCCTGGTGGCGCGAATATTGCTCGCGGGGGTTCAATCCTTCGCCAAGACGTACACTTCACGAAGCTGCTTTTGAATCTGCTCGATTCGCTTGACGCAATTAGGGTGTTCTTTTCGGACGCGCTGGGCCGTCACGGCTGTCCAGCTCTCATCGCTTGGTACGATCGCAATCGGGATTGATCGCGGACAGTCATCAAACGACAATAGCTTCTCCCGAAAAGCGCAAGGCTGTGGTCGACGATTGCCTTTTTTCCTGGTCGGCCTGTGGGCTGTTGTTTTTTGTTGGTAGTTCAATCGGGGGAACCAGCCGATGATCGGTAGTGAACAAGACCAATAACGGAAACAGGAAACCAGCCGCCATGTTCAGCGGACACCGGCTTGTCAGATGGCCGTCCCGTCCGCACCCAATCATGGTACCCCGAGTCGCGGAAATTTGCGTAGATTTCGCCACCTTTTACGAAGGTGTCCCCATTCCCGATAGCCGCGCTAACTTTGCCCGATTGTTTTTTCGATCAATACGCGCGCGAGGGCTCATTTGCACGATGCTAGCGCGGGTATTGGTTTACAAGAATGAGGGGTCAGCAGACGCGCAGAATCGCACCGGCAAGCCACATTAAGGATCGATCAATTCGATACGCGGCGGAGCCCCCGTGAAGGTTCTTCGCTTAAGCAGCCATCCAACCATGAGCGAGGTGAAAACAAATACAGGAATAAGAAGCCACAAAGATCGGTTACCGATCGTCTCCCTAGTGAGCCAAGCAGCTATGGCTCCGACCAGCAATGAGATGAGGCTTATGAGCAACCAAAGCATGTCGAGCATCTTCCATTCCAGCCATGATAGCCGCGCCTCAATTTTTACGCGATCTGGCAGTTTCGCGAATTCACCGTAATCCATCGCCGCGTCCTAAATGTGAGCTGGAACGTCACGATCTTAACGTAAAAGGGGCCGGCCAGGAAAGATTTTACCTTCACCGGTGGGAAGGCGCACCGCTTGCCCGATGGCCGGAGATTCGAGGCGGTCGAGGCGCAAATCGAGCCATCAGGAAGAGAGCTCCGACTATCGAAAAATTCGGCAATATGACAAGTGGTAGACGTCCCAAACCAACAAATTTTTGACTGGCAACCCCGGCAAGCGCACCCTCAACCAAGAATGAACCACGGCCGCAGCCAGTCTAGCCTGAATGTCCGCCGGAGCTTGGCCCCAGCGCACAACGCGAATGGAATCGCTTAATCGGCGACCTCTCAAAACCTAATCTGATTACAAGTCTCGATCGCGCGGCGCTAGCGACTTATTGCGGGACTTGACGCATGGATTGCGAGCGTGACAACGCGGGACCGAAGCTTCTGCGCGTGCGCCATATATCGCGGCACGCCACATAATTCGTCGGCATGACCGCGGGCATCTATACCTATCAAACCGCAGCAGGTCCGTTCGGTGCGATTGTCGTTGGCTTCGTTACAGGCAGGTTCACACGCGTCGTCGGGCAGTACGCCTTCTCGGTCGCGCGCTCGCCCGTTCCGCCTTGTCCTTGGGTTGCTGTTCGCGCTTCCGGCGGCACGCGCCGGGTATGATGCGACCCTCGCCGTTGCAAACCTAAGTATTCCCTCGGAATGGTGGCGCGAGTCGTTCGCTATGCTTGGCGCCATCGCCGTCGGGAGTACCGCCTGGGCACGCGTGTCGATGCAGACCAACCCCGCTCTCAGACTGGGGGTTACACTCCGCCCCATTCAGCCGCCGAATGGGGCGACAACCACGGGCAGGTGACTCTGCGGGTCTGTCGGCTTGTGGTTAGGATCAGCGCAGATATCTGGCCGTCGTTCCTGACCGCGATGTCGCGTTCCTCTCTCACGCTTCGAGTGCGCCGGGTGATCTCATCCGCGGACTGCGATCCAGTGTGTCGCTGCGTGTGTTGTCTTCTGTCTGCGCGGCGAGAAGTGGTCACCTTTCTGCACGCCAGGTTTTCTTTTCCTTCGCCGGGAACGCGGAGCTTCTTGTGTGAGCCGATCGCTAGCTGTCACGTCGCCAAAATGCTGTTCAGCGTACGCGAACACCTGGCCTCTCATTGGCCTGACCTGGCCGAAGGGCGGCTACGCCTCGATCGCCTGAACCGCAATGGCGTCGGTGAGACTTTCTTCCCCTGGGCTTGCCACCCCGCGCGAAAGAGCGCGCGGGGACCCCGGTTCGCCCATTCCTCGCGAGGCAAGAAGGTCTCACCGACGCCATCCTCCGCTGCGCTGCGGCCCAAGCGGGTGCGGCGTCAATCGCCTTCAGCTTTCAGATCGCCATCGAGGCCGCGGTGGTCGCGGAGCTCGAAAACAGCAAGGAGAAGTGACATGGCTAACATCGGCTCTTTCAAGAAATCCGGCCAGGAATTCCAGGGCGAGATCATCACACTGAGCCTGCAGACCAAGGGCGTCCGCATCGTCCCTGAGACAGACCGGATCAACGACAACGCGCCGAGCCACCGGGTTTTTGCCGGTCGCGCCGAAATAGGGGCCGCCTGGTCTAAGCGCTCCACCGAGGGCCGCGATTATCTTTCGGTGAAACTGGACGATCCGAGCTTCAACGCTCCGATTTATGCCAACCTCTTCGACGACGAAGACGCTGAGACCTACACCCTGATCTGGTCCCGCAGCCGCAAGTCCAACGGCGACTGAACCAGGCCAGCGTGCGAACGCCCCGCTCATCCGAGCGGGGCGTTTTCGTGGGCACGCGACTTTGCCCGATTGAGACAGCGAGCCCGACCGGGGGTGAGTTTCCGTGATCCTACCCTCCACATTCAGAGGCAACGTTCCCGAAGGTATCGATAGTACCGCGCGACCATTCGGTGTTGCGCGCCCTTTGCCGATTCGTCGCCCGAATCGCCGTTATCAAGACCGCGCGAACCGAAGGTCGCCCGCAGCGACAGACGACAGCGGCGGCTGCCGCGTGGCAGGGCACATCAAGACGCGCGACTTGAGCTTGAGGACAAGGCGAAGCGGTTGCGGGAACCCGCCACTTGATGAGGGGGAGAGCCGCGCTGCCGGAAGTCCGGTCGCGCGGCTACCGCTGCTCGGGGGGCCCAGAGCGTTGCGATTTTCCGCCGATCCGGCTTTTGCGAATCGGCGGCAGACCCGTATCCGCGGCTCGCCGGGCTGTCACGCCGGAGGTCGCGGGTTCGAGCCCCGTCTCTCGCGCCATCATTTCAATGACTTAGCCCCCTTCGGGTTTTTGAAAAGTGTCAGGAGGACCGGCTCCCTGACACTTTTGTCCGGTTTTTGTTCTAATTTCTTCGCCCGATCACTCGCGCTTCGTCAAAACGGCGAACGCTGGGGACGTTCACCGGGTTGTAGGTTTTTCGCAGGCGCTTGTTCGTGGCGATGCTGTTCGCCATCTTGTTTGACTGATCCGCCTCCGACCCGCCGCCCGCATCGCCCTCTATGGCGCCCGAACGTCTCATGTCGGCAAGCTGGCGCTTCTCCTCTGAATTGATGGCCTCCCGCACGTCTCGGAAATCGTCCCCCAAGGTGTCCTTGGAATACGGGGCGCCGGAGCGATTACGAAAGATCGGCGCATTCGGGGCAAGCTCAACGCCCAACTTTTTGACGTAGGCCGTCAGGATGGCCAGAGACCACCGCGACAGCGTGGCGGCAGCCCCGCGACCGGTCTTCGCCCGGTCCAGCACGAACATCACACCCACGGCGTCGTAACTGCATTGTGAGGGTGTCAGAGTGCGGGCGTCGACCGGCGACAACATCGAGTCCCACCCCACGGCCATGCAGGCCGCTAGACCGTGATAGCCCATGCGCCAGGCGCGCTGAACGTGCTTCCGAACTTCACGCTGCTGCCAGGACGCCTGCCGCAGTTGTGGAGCGGTTTGCAGATGCTGAGGGTAGGGTCAGCATCAGCGGAGCAATAACCCATCGAGGCCATCTTAACCCACAGACTTCTCCAGACCTTGATGACACGGTGGCGCTCCGTGATGGATACGGTCGCCTCGATCGTCGGGAGAAGTCCGGACACGACTCCCGTCTTCTCATCCATCTTCAGGAAGTGCTCGGGCTGGATTGTCTTGGGATCGCAGTCGCCGAACGCTGGACCGATCCATTTCCAAGCCCGCGGCCAATCATCCCGGCTGCGCTGCTCGGCATTCCAGATCACGCCTCTATGTCGGCGTTCGGCTTCGCGCAATGCCAACGCGCGCTGATAGCCATCCCCGACACTGCCTTGAGCAAAAAGCGGTCGATCAAGTTTCTGCGGCGGCCGGAAGCCTAGGCGCACAGCATCCCATTCCGCGTTCAATTCAATGGCGCGCTTGCGGTCTTCGACGCTGGCGGCCGGGTTGCCGTCTGCGTCTCGATCAGGACCACCGCGCCCCATGGGGACCATGGTGAAGCCCGCGGCGCGCATTGTCTTGGTGGGACGCCAGCGCCAGCGACCCTCCAAGAATAGGAAATATCGGATGCTAGGCCGCATTAGTGATTATCCACTCCGCGATATTATCGTCCCGCTCCGAGGCGACCCGGCAGCCGGTAAGGCTCGGGCTGAAGGCGAAGGCGAATGATCCCCCGAGCACTGACATTGGTAGCTCTACTGATAGGCGCGACCGCTCCGGCTTCCGCACAAAACAAGTTGTCTTGGGGAGAGGGCAGCGCTCCGTGCAGCGATTGGACCAAAGAGCACAAGGCCAACTCCGCCGTGAGTGCGCAGATGTCATCGTGGTTGCGAGGATATGTGTCGGGCGCGAATGTTATGCAGAACTTCAAGGGTAACATCTTTGCAAAGACGAGGGCGGACATGGATTTAATGGAGCGCTATATCGATCACTACTGTTTGGAACATCCCGCCGACTCCGTTGTCGGTGCCACCGACAGGCTTGTGAAAGAATTGATCGCACGTTAGCTAGTTTCTGTCGCGAAAGGCATTTCTCCCTTTAAAATAAGGGTTATTTCGCGATTTTCGAGCGCGTTTTTCTTGCGACGTACATGTGCATAGTATCACACTCTTGATATGAAGCATGTTGATTCGGAATCGCCTTCGGATGTCGCGCGCTGGCTGCGAAGCGAATCGACGAGTCTCTGGCCTGCACTTCTGGGTTCGCTGAGCCTGCGTCGTAGCCGGTGCATTCGCAACAATTGCCCGGCGTGCCAGTCTGGCGAACAGCATCAAAGTTATGTGCTCTACGGTCGCGCGAACGGGCGTCGCGTTGCCGTCTACGTGCCGGAAGAGCTTGTGCCGGAGGTTCAGCGCAGCCTGGACAACGGGCGCGCTCTGCAGGATCTGCTGCACCAGGCGGCACCGCGATACATCAAAGCGCTGAAGCGAGCGCGCACCGAAGCCAAAAAGAGCGATGGGGGCTGAGCGTGTCCCGGACAGCGGAGCGGCAGGTCAGTTTTGCCGATTTTGAGCTGGTACGTCAGGGCCTGCGTCTTGAGCCGGTGCTGCAGACCATTTCCGATTTTCTGGACGACCAGAAGGACATGATCGAGCAGGTCCGCCGCGATCTGACGCGGGGTTTGAAGAAGGCCGAGACCGGTCGCAACGGCCTGACGCCACAACAGGTGTTGCGCTCGCTGGTTCTGATGCGCGTCAAGAACTGGAACTATCGTGAATTGCGCGAGCGGATTGCCGACGGATGCACACTGCGCCAGTTCACCGACTTCTATTGTCTGCCTGTGCCTCGACATGACGCATTCAACCGTGGCTTCAATCGGCTGACGCCGAAGACGCTCGAGGCGATCAATGATCTGGTGGTGCAGGCGGCAGTCGGGCTCGGTCTGGAGGACGGCCAAAAGCTGCGTGTCGACACCACGGTGGTGCAGACCGACATTCATCATCCGACCGACAACACGCTGTTGTGGGATGTTGTTCGCGTCGTGACGCGCCTGATCGGCCGCCTTGCCGCGGCGCTGGGAGGCCGGCGTATCAAGCGTTTTCGGGATCGGACGCGATCGGCGCGGCGTCGGATGCAAGAGATTCAGCGGATGACCTCAAGGCAGCGCCAGCAGCAGCAGACCGGGAGATACCGCAAGCTCATCGGCATCGCCGAGGAGGTTATCGAAAGCGCTCGAACCGCGCTCCGGCAGACCCGCAAAGCGCGTGGCGACGGCATGATCGGCGAACTGGCAATCGCCGAGACGCGCAAGGAGATTGAGCACTTTTGTGATCTGGGGGCCCGTGTGGTCAATCAGTCGCGCCGCCGTGTGCTCGATGGCGAGCAAGTTCCGACTGCCGAGAAGCTCTATTCGATCTTCGAGCCCCATACCGACCTGATCAAGCGCGGCAAGGTGCAGACGCCGATCGAGTTCGGCCATAAGGTCTTCCTCGCCGAAAGCGCGCGCGGCTTGATCACGCAGTATGAAGTGCTGGACGGAAATCCCGTCGACGAACAGCATGTGGTCATCTCGCTGGAACGCCACCGACAGACCTTCGGCGACGTTCCCGAATTATATGGATCGGATCGTGGCTTCTTCAGCGAAAGGAACGTGACGTCGTGCAAGCAGCAAGGCGTCAAGGTGGTGTGCATCCCACAGCGGGGCGGCATCAAAGCTCCCGAGCGCGAAGCCTATGAGAAGAGCCGGGAGTTCAAGGACGGCCAGCGCTTTCGCGCGGGCATCGAGGGGCGCATCTCGGTGTTGTTCCGCGGTCGCGGCATGAAGCGCTGTCTCGCCGAAGGTCGCGTGCGCTTTGAGCTGTGGGTCGCAGCCGCCGTGCTCGCCAACAACCTGATGAAGATCGCAGCTCTGTTGGCCGAGCCATCATCGCGCAGACGAAAAGCCGCCTGACAACATCCCTCAAGTTCGTGTACCGCGAAAAGATATCCCGCAAGTGTATCTTGCAACCGAACCCGCCCCCAATGGGCGCTTAATGACATAGCGACGAAAATCGGCGTCCAATTGCCCAGGAAAATGCCGGCATCCGACGTCAGTTCACCCCGGTTTTATTGCGGAAATGGCATGCCTCGACACAAATACAGGCGTTTC
>Ga0137362_10001753_pt1 | contig 13708 bp, 17 predicted proteins | sample MadtaG_2_FD_104801 | JGI IMG/M metagenome (GOLD analysis project Ga0137362, IMG submission 104801) | Vadose zone soil microbial communities from Angelo Coast Range Reserve, California, USA - Mad1_100_16 metaG | ecosystem: Environmental > Terrestrial > Soil > Vadose zone | place: USA: California... | reverse complement strand
TCCTCGTCGAGCCATGAAGCGATGCGGCCGGGCATGGCGTCTCGGTTCGCTCGGGTGACCTCCCACGATTCGGCACGGGAATGCCGTTTCACCTCGGCGATGAACCCTTTCCCACGCTGGGCCACCGTCGCGATCACGGGGCATGCCGAGTCGAGCAGCCTCGCGACGGCATCGGTGAACGCGCCCGACAGGCACTCCATCTTGCCGATCTCGTCGATCAGGTACACCGCACCCTCCTCGGGCGCGAGCGCCGGGACGGCGACGGCGTCCAGCGCATCCAGATCGACGCCGTATCGGCCGACCTGGTTCGGCGACCGCAGCCCCACGCCGGCGAGCCGGGCGGTCTGCCCATCGAGAGTCTCGATCTGAAAGCCGAGGCGCTCTCCGCGCTCGCTCCGGATCTCGTCGGTGAGGAAGCCGCGCATCCGCCTGCCGGCGAGGAGGCCTTTGACCCTGCGCAGGATGGTCGTCTTGCCCACGCCGGGGACGCCGGTGATCAGCAGCACGCGGCCTTTCATCCGCCCATCGAGCCTCGTGCAGCCGAACCGGTCTGGCCCGATGCGTGCGCGCACCGCGGCGAACGGAGCCGATCGAGAGTAGCTGCGGCGCGATGGGGATCGGATGGGAAGCGGGCCCGCGGAAGTCTTACCGACACGAGATCTCCAGGCCAGATGACCATTTCCAGCAAGTGTGCGTGATCAGCCCAGACGGCGAACTTGATTTCACGGTCATACGCGGGGAGGGCGGCCGCGAGGCGAATCGGTTCAGGAATCCGTCCGTCCTCTAGCGTGCTATCGATCCCATTGAAGCTGAACAGCTCGCCGAAGAGGAGCATGCGGATCTGCTCGGCCCACGTGCGGGCGGCATCTTCGAAAGCGCGCACTTCTTCGCGGCGTCGCTCGCGCTCATGCTCCTCCTTTTCATCGCAAAGCAGTCTGAACATCGCCATTGCCGCCACGGAGCCCAGTCACAGCAGCGATCTGGATCCATATGTCGTCGGTCACGGCCTTCTCTACGGCGGCGCCGTCGGTGCGAGCGAGCTTCAGGCGCCCGACGTTGGACATCGTATCATTGCGGCGGTCGCGTGGCGCCGGGATGGGTTCTCGCCAGCCCGACGTCGACGGCGCCGAAAAGTATCGCACCGGGCGCGCTTCCTTCAGGATCGACGCATGCGCGAGGCGGTCCTTATCGTGGCAGTGGCGGCCGCCCTTCCGCTCCCCGAGCTTGCTTCATCCCTCAGATGAGCTCTGTCTCCGCTCGGTCCGACGGCCACCCTCTCGTGCGCGTGCGACAGTCCTGCGTCCCGTGCCATGGGCCGGACGGGAGCAAGCTGGGGACCGCCTCATTGCAATTGCCCCCGCGCACCGAGTTGCTCGCGCCGGCGAACACGGTAGAACAAGATCGCGTCCTGCGCGCAAAACGCGAGAGCGAATCGTTCCGCGCGCTCATGAAGTACTTTCGGGGGCCGTGATCGGGCTGAACCCGGAATGCGCGAACACGACGCCGCCGAGTCTCGGCGGCGCTACGCAGCGCCACCGTGGCAGCGCCGTGCCGGAGAAGCTGGAATAGGCGCTGCCTCCGCTCCGCGCATGGCACGCTTCCTGCTCCTGTTGTCCTCGACATTAGTCCGACATTCAAAGTCCATCTAATCAAAGCCAGGAGCCTATCGTGCCAAATCTGAAGTCAATGAAGCCGATTCGCAAGGTGACCATGGGATCTCTCGCGGGCGCCATCACCACGCTCGCCATCTGGGCGCTCGACGCGGGCTGGGATATCAAGCTGTCCAGCCAGGTCATCAGCGCAATCGGCATCGTCGTATCCTTTGCAACTTCTTATCTCACGCCGTGCGCTGCCGATGACCTCGTGTTCGTCGACGATTCGGATGTAGCAGAGGCATCGGCCGCGGCTTGAGCCGCCTGGCCTTCCACGGCTTCGGCCGCGTTCCGCTCCATGAACCGCAAGAATCAGCATTCAAGGGGGATGCAATGACCGTTTACGAGAAGAAAGTGCACGATCTTTGCTTCATCATTCCATCGAAAGTTCTCCGACACTTCGCCGATCGCGTAACCGGCCAGGAACGCAGGGCACTCCTCGACGCCATCGAGGAGTCGGCGCACTTGCGCGGACAGCGCTCCGTCGCCGGCATTGCCGCTCTGACGTCCATGCAGACCGGCGAGAAGCGGCGCACCGTCTTCGATGCACGTGGCAAGAAGACCCTGCCGGGCAAGCTCGTCCGCGGCGAAGGGGACAAGGCCGTCACCGATCAGGCCGTGGACCAAGCCTACGACGGCGCCGGAGCGACCTACGACTTCTACCTCGAGGTGCTCGGGCGAAAGTCGATCGACGGGCGCGGTCTGCGCATCGACTCGACGGTTCACTACGACCGCGAGTTCAACAACGCATTCTGGAATGGCCGCCAGATGGTGTACGGCGATGGCGACGGCAGGCTCTTCCTGGGCTTCACGGGCGCGCTGGACGTGATCGCCCACGAGCTGACCCATGGGGTCACACAGTATTCCGTGCCGGGAGGTGGCCTCGTCTACCAGGATCAAAGCGGGGCATTGAATGAATCGATCTCCGATGTCTTCGGCAGCGTCGTGAAGCAGCGGACCGCGAAGCAGACGGTGGGAGACGCCGACTGGCTCATCGGCGCCGGAATCATGGCGCCAGGCGTCGGCAAGGCGTTGCGGTCGATGAGGGATCCCGGGAACAAAGGGCTGACCTGGGAAGGTGATCACCAACCGAAGCACATGAGGGGTTACGTCGAGGGCGGGGATGTCCACACGAACTCTGGCATCCCGAACCACGCCTTCTACCTGGCTGCCAATGCGCTGGGCGGCAGCTCCTGGGAGAAGGCAGCCCCGATCTGGTACCGCTCCCTGTCGCTGCTCACTCCCAACGCGACGTTCGAGGATGCCAAAAAGGCGACCATCGACGCGGCAGGGCTCCTTTTCTCGAAAGAGGAACAGAATAGTGTGAGCGAGGCTTGGAAAGCTGTCGGCGTGTAGGAGGCAACCTGAAAGTCGTCTTGCGGCGGTGGGGAGGTTTCACGGGACCGGCCGGGGCCGAAGAGTACTCCGTGAACGTGGACTCGCTGCCGCCGGAAGAGGGGCAGAAGCTACGTGAGCTGGTGGATGCGGCAGGCTTCTTCACACTTCCGCCGAAGTTGATGAAGCCTGCCCCCCAGCCTTGGGACTTTCAGCACGCCATGCAAGTCGAGGACGAGGGAAGGAAGCATTCCGTCCAGTTCCATTCCGACGCTGCCCCCGAGGCACTGCGGCGCCTGGCCGAGGAGGTCGAAGCCAGATCCTCTCGACGCTGAGATCTCCGCTATCGTTTCTTGCCGTGCTCTCGCGCCACCAGGTTCTGGGCGGTGATCCACAGGTCGAGGAAGCGGATGGCGGGATTTGGTCCGCTGCGAGCCAATGCCGCGGCGGCCTGTTCCGCGGTTTCGCCAGGGAACAGCGTCAAGGTGGACATTCGCTTGCCCACCGAAAGCTGAAGCCGATGAGGGTTGGCCGCAGCTGATCTGGACATGACACCGGGCAGATCAGCCGCGTGCACGCGCGTGAAGGTGCGGGCAAGTTTGCGAATCGCCTCTGCGCGGAGGATCCCTTTCTGATGGGGGCCTTCGATCCGATGGTTCGCAAACCGGGCGACCTGGAAGCGGCCGTCTCGCTCGATTGTGACAATCGTGCCCGATTCGCCCGCGACACCCTGCTGTCCATCCCGGAGGATGAGCCGCGCCGGCAATCGAGGTCGAGCTTGCGCAGCCTCCGCTGTCCCCGCAGCGCTGCCGCAGATCGCGAGCATCGCGGTGAACGCTGCCAGTCGTCTGCGGGAGTCAGCGGCCACGAGGGGTCTAACTACACCGCCTCGTTCGAGATGTCGTTGCGAAGGTCGTCCGTTGCTTTCGGAGCATGCTCCTAGGGAGAGCCGGGTCGCGCGCGTCGCAGCAGGACCGTGGCCACGACCGCCGTCACCATCACCGTCACCGCGCTGACGACGGCACTCAGCTGTAGACCCTGCGTGAACGCTTCGCGGGCAGCGCCGCGGAGTGCAGCTCCAAGGTGATCAGGTAGCTGCGCGGCAACGGCCAGGGCGCCGCCCAGCGTGGCCCGGGCGGCCTCCGCCGCCTCTGGCGGGATGCCGGGCGGGACGGCATCGGGCATCGCGCCGCGATACAGAGCGGCTCCGATACTTCCGAGGATGGCGATGCCCAACGCGCCGCCCAGCTCCGAGCACGTCTCGGAGATTGCCGCCGCCGCACCGGCCCGCTCGGGTGGGGCGGTCCCGATCACCGTATCGTTGGCGAGGGTGAACACCGGCGAAAGGCCAAGCGAGAAGACCACCGTGGCGCAGACGAGAAGCGCGAGGCCGCGTGCCCCGTCTACCTGGCTGAGCAACGCGAAGCCCACCGCCGAGATTGCCAGGCCCGCGGCGATCACGGAGCCGGGGCGGAACCGGCGCACGATCACCGGAGTCAGAAGCGACCCGACGACGAACCCGCCAGTCCAGGGCAGCGTCCACAGGCCCGCCTCGAGCGGCGACAACCCGAGCACCAGCTGGAGGAACTGCGCGATGAAGACGTAGCAGCCGAAAACGACGAAGGTCGCGAGCAGGTAGATGATCACCGAAGCGCGGAAGGCGGGGATCCGGAACAGCGCAAGGTCGATCAGCGGGTCAGCCAGCCGCCGCTGCCGGCGCACGAAGACGGTTCCCGTGGCCAGGCCCGCCACGATGGACACCACGGAGAGCCATCCCGGGCCGTGCTCGGCCATCCGCTTGAGGCCGTAGATCACCGTCAGGACGGAGGCCAGAGACAGGCCTGCGCTGAAGAGGTCCAGCCGGCCCGCCCCGGGATCCCGAAACTCCGGGAGCAGCACCGGTCCCAGCGCCAGCAGGAGGAGCATCACAGGGACGCCGGCCAGGAAAACCGACCCCCACCAGAAGTGCTGCAGCAAGATACCGCCCACCAGCGGACCGATCGCCGCGCCCACCGAGTAGCTGGTGATCCACACCCCGATGGCCACCGTGCGTTCCTTGGGGTCATGGAACATGTTGCGGATCAGGGAGAGCGTGGACGGCGCGATGGTCGCGCCGGCGAGGCCGAGCAGGGCGCGAGCGGCGATCAGCATCCCGGCGCTGACCGAGAACGCGGCCAGCACCGACGCGCCCCCGAAGCCCGCCGCGCCGATGAGCAGCAACCGGCGGCGGCCGATCCGGTCGCCTAGCGTGCCCATTGTGATCAGCGCTCCGGCGACCAGGAACCCGTAGATGTCCACGATCCACAAGAGCTGCGCGCTGGTAGGCGCGAGGTGCGCGCTCAGGGACGGCACCGCGAGGTTCAGCACGGTGAGGTCCATCGAGTAGAGCATGCACGGCAGGGCCAGGACGGCGAGCCCGATCCATCCGCGGCGACCTGCCTTGGGGCCTGCGACGGCAGAAACGTCGGTCATCTGGCGCTCCCAGGTCTCCCGCAGGTCTGCTACATACAGACCAGTATGTATGAGACCGTACCATGGTGTCACGGCCCTGCGACGGTCGTTACATACCAAGTAGTATGAAGGAGGAGGGAATGCCGAGGCGCGCGCAAAAGCGTCGGGTCCGGGCCCCGGATGCAACCCGCAAGAAGCTCCTGCAGGCGGCCTTCGAGGAGATCTACCGCCGGGGATTCCAGGGCGCGAGTCTCGAGACGATCCTGGCCGCGGCGGGCGTCACCAAGGGTGCGCTGTACCACCATTTCCAGGACAAGGCGGCTCTCGGCTATGCCGTGGTGGACGAGGTGGTGAAAGGCCTGCTGCTCGAGCGATGGCTGACCCTGCTGGAGCCATCCCGGGCCGATCCGCTGACGGCGCTCCAACTGACCCTGCAACACCGGCTCGCGAGCCTCACGTCCGAAGAGGTCGAGCTCGGCTGCCCGCTCAACAACCTGGCGCAGGAGATGTCGCCGCTCGATGAGCAGTTTCGACGCCGTCTCGATGCGACGTTCGACGCGTGGCGCGATGGCGTCGCGCGGGCGCTCGAGCGGGGACAAGAGAACGGCACCGTGCGGAAGGACCTGGACCCGCGAAAGATCGCTGCGTTCGTGGTGGCGGCAGCGGAGGGTTCGTACGGTCTGGCCAAGAGTGCCAGCAGTCGCGCGATGCTGCGTTCCAACCTCGAGACGCTGGCGACCTTCCTGGACACCCTTCGCCCTGCGCCGCCCTCTCGATTCGACTCCCGCGCATCGCGTCGAGGTTCCTAGGCCGCGGAACGGGTTCGACCGAGTGGACGCGAATCCAGATCGGGTCATCGTCATCGGCATTCCGAGAAAGGCGGAGCCATGACCGTCGGGATCATCGGGGCAGGAAAGATCGGCACTGCAATCGCCAGGCACCTCACGAAATCGGGATACGACGTCATCGTCAGCAATCGCCGCGGGTCGGAGTCGCTGCGTCCGCTGGTCGCGGAGCTCGGGCCGAAGGCGAAGGCGGGAACCGTCGAGCAGGCCGCCGCGGCATCTGTGGTCTTCCTCACGGTGACCTGGAGTCAGCTTCCCGGCGTGTTGTCGAAGCTGCCGGGCTGGGACGGGCGGATCGCCATCGATGCGACGAATCATTACGTAGCCGATGGATCCGGATTCCGGCTCCTCGACCTCGGTAGAAGGACGTCGAGCGAGGTCGTAGCCGAGATGGTTCCTGGCGCGAAATTGGTCAAGGCGTTCAACACGCTGTTCCACGCCATCCTCGCTGCGGACCCGCGCGAGGCCGGCGGACGCCGCGTCATCTTCCTCTCGGGCGACGATGCAAGCGCAAAGGGCCAGGTCTCGGACATGATCGATCGGCTCGGTTTCGCGCCGATCGATCTGGGCAGGCTCGTCGAGGGCGGCAAAATGCAACAAGCGGGCGGACCGCTCGCCAGCGTGAACCTGCTTCGCCGGTCTTGATCGCAGCTCGATCGGCGTCTAGCGTGCCGGGCGATGAGCCCCAGCGTCCACATCGTTCCGGCGACGCCGGAGCGCTGGCCCGATCTCCGGCGGCTCTTCGGCGCCAACGGCGCCTGCGGCGGCTGCTGGTGCATGTGGTGGAAGCTGCCGCGACGCGACTTCGTCCGCGGCAAAGGGGCCGGGAACGAGCGCGAGCTTCGCGCCATCGTCCGATCGGGCGCCGCGCCCGGACTGCTGGCGTACGAAGGAAACCGGCCGGTCGGTTGGTGCGCGATCGAACCGCGCGATGTGTATCCGCGGTTCGAGTCCAGCCGCGTCCTCGCTCCGGTCGACGCCGCGCCGGTCTGGTCGGTCACCTGTTTCTTCGTCGCCCGCGACTTCCGCGGCCAGGGCGTCACATCGATGCTGCTGGAAGCGGCCGTACGGCACGCGCGCCGTCATGGCGCCCGCATCGTCGAGGGATATCCCGTCGCCCCGGAAAAACGGCAAGCGGCCGCCTTCGTCTACACCGGGCTTGTGTCGACGTTTCGCAAAGCCGGCTTCACCGAGGTGGCGCGCCGTTCGCCGTCGCGGCCGATCATGAGGCGCGCGCTCCGCCGATCAAACCCGCAGCCTCGCCCAGCAAGGGGAGCATGACGTCCGGCTCGGGCTTCTCCACTTGGCACCCTTCACCCGTGCATGAGTGTCACGGCGAGCTCGCCCATATGACACGGCCGCCGGCCGGACCTGGCACTGCCCTCAGAGCGAATCGCCGCGGGTACCGGTCGCTTCGGCCTGGAACGGCCTTGCGTCGCGGGGAAGCGCGACCGTGAACGTGGTGCCTTTCCGCTGCGAGCTCTGCACGCTGACGGAGCCGCCGTGCGCCTCGACGCTGCCCTTGACGAGCGCGAGGCCGAGGCCCCATCCGGCGATGCCGGAGTGCTGGGAACTGCGGGTTCGTGAGAACGGCTCGAACAGCCGAGGAAGCTCGTCAGCGGAGATCGGCTTTCCCGCGTTGTGGACCGACAGCGTCGCCACGGCGTCGGTCGCGTGAACGTCGAGTTCCACCGGTGTGTCCGGCGCGCCGTATTTGGCGGCATTCGTCGCGAGGTTCGTGACGATACGGCGCAGGTGCTCCGCGCTCCAGATGCCCTGCACACTCGAGTCGCCGGATACCGCGAAGCGGTCGCCGTGCACGGGTGCCAGCTCTCCCGCAACTTCGCGCGCGATCGCGGCGAGATCGCAGGATCCGAGGTCGAGCGCGAGGCGCTCTCCGGCGCGGATCCGATTTGCGTCGAGGAGATCGGTGACCATCCGGTCGGCCCGGTCTATCCCCGAAACCACCCGATCCGCGAGCTTCTGCCGGATGTCCGCTGCTTCGGGCATCTTCGCGATCGCAGCTGCCGCCAGCCGCGAGACGCTGAGCGGTCCGCGCAGATCGTGCGCGAGGACCGACACGAAGGTCTCCCGGAGCCGCTTCTCCGTTTCGCTCTCCTCGATACGGAGCCGCAGGGCCGCGTACAGCCGCGAGTTCTCGAGCAACACGCCGAGGAGCGCGGCGATCGCCTCGAGGCGCCGTACCTCGCGCGCGGCAAACGGCTCGCGCGCCCGCACCGCGTAGAGGATCCCGACGAGCGGGCCGTGCTCGGGCAGCCGCGCCGCCACGACGCGCTCGTCATGTTCCAGCGTCCGCTCGACCGCGCTGCCCTCTTCGCTCCTTGCTAGGTCGTCGAAGACGTCGCGCAGGTCGGGTCGCGGAGGACCACCACAGGTCTCGGGCGCCGCGCCGACTGCCGCGGCCACGGTCAACTCGACGTCCATGAGCGCGATGCTGAGGCAGCGCGCCGGCACGCCCTCGACGATCAGGGCGAGTGCCTCTTGTAGATGTGCGGTGAAGCCGCCGCGGTGCGGATCGTCTCGCGATGCCGTCGCGATCGTCTGCAGCCTCCGGAGGAGACCCTTCTCCACCTGTTCGTCTTCCCGGAGGTGCTGCCAGAAGATCTCGCTCGCAGTGGTTGCGGCGTGCTGAAGCTCCGCGAGGATCGGCACGAGGAGCGCCGGATCCGGCCGCTCCCGCTCGGGCACGTCGCTGCAGACCTCCGCAATGCATCTTCCGAGCGTGAGGAGCTCCGAGACGATCTCCGGGAGGACGAACCCTTGGCGGAGCCGGGACGCGAGGTGGGATTCGAGGAGCTTGCGCCTCTCCTTCACCGCGCTTGCATCGTCATCCGCGAGCGCAGACAGGTATCGCGACATCACGGTCTCGAGCGCGGGGGCCGAGAGACCCTTTGCCGAAGCTGCGGTCGCCGCGAGCTTCTTCCAGCGCCGCATGATCGCGGCATGCTTGTCGCGAATCACCTGGGCCATGGAAGCCACGGCCCCTACGTATATGTAGATCCGCGGCAGCGTGCTAGACAATGGCAGGCCCTTCGCCTCGGGCTGGAACGCGATTGGAAGGCAGAAGGCGCGATCCGCGCTTAGGATCGTTTCGACGTCCGTCTCGCTTCTTCGGTCTTGCGCTGAAACGGCGGCCGCCATGGAGGAGCCATGCGACGGATGATTCCCATCGTAGACTTGAAGACGGGCGCGGTCTTGCCGCGCGCGAGCGACACGCGGACGCTCGATCTTCCCGTCGACCTCGACCTCGAATTCGCGGTGGCGTCGCTCGATGCGGGCTCGCATGTCCTCTATCGATCGACGCGGGGCAAGGAGGTCAGCTGCCTGGTGCATCCGCGGCCGCTTTCCTGGCGTGCGCGCGGCGAGGAATGTCTCGTGGCGGACGATGGAGCGGCGGCCGCCGGGCACTATACGCTCTGTGCCGTCGAGCCGGCCGCCGACTGATCGCTGCAGATATCCATGCCACTCTCCGCGGTTCAGGATTTTCCGCCTTCAGCCCGATCTCCCTCGCGCCTGATCGGCGGCGAGCTGTTAGCGCTCGCTGCTTCGTCGCTGCTCTATCCATTCGGCCTCGGCGCAAGCCGCAGGCGGACCGCCCGCCGCGCGGAGCAGCGCACGGTGGTCTTCGTCCACGGCTATCTCGGAAACCGCTCTTCGTTCTACCCACTCGCCGGCTTTCTCAGGATGCTTGGAACAGGCCCGCTCCTTTCGTTCAGCTACTCTGGAGCGCATGGGATCGAGCACGCGGCAATCGAGCTGCGCGATGCTTTGCGCCGCCGCGTCCGCGGGGGGCGCATCGATCTCGTCTGCCACAGCCTGGGCGGGCTGATCGCGCGCACCTGGCTCCAGCTGCTCGGGGGCGCGCGCCGCGTCGATCGTTGCATCATGCTCGGCACGCCCGACCGCGGCACCTACAACGCGTATTGGCTCCTGTCCCGGATCGGGCGCGAGCTGCGCCCGGACTCGGCGCTCATCCGGCGGCTGGATGAGACGCGCACAGCCGCTAGCTCCGTGCGGTTCTCGTCGATCGTCGCGGGCTCCGACAACATCGTCATCCCTCGCGTGTTCTCCGCGGCGGAAGGCGACGTGGTCCACGTGCCGGACGTCGGGCACATGGGTCTGCTCTTTTCGCCGGCGGTCTTCCGGGCGGTCCATCAAAGGCTGTCGCTTCCGGTCGTCGCGAGAAGGGACTGACTGGAGGCAGGCGACGACTCCGCCTGCGACGCATAGAGTGCGCGCATGCCGCCCCGCTCGCGACGAAAACGCGCACCGTCGACCGAAGCGGGCCGCGACCTGGCGGAACAGGCGCGCATGCTCGGCGAGATGCGGCGCGAGCAGGCCGAGCACCGGCGCGACGACGCTGAAGAGAACCGCCGGATGGAAGAGGAGGCGCGTCAGTCGGCCGAGAAGGCGCGGGACTCGGCCGAAGATGCGCGCCGATCGGCGGAACAGGCGCGCAACGCTCTCAATGAGGTGCGTCGAATCGCGGAACATTTGCGCCGGCACGCCGAGCAGGAGCGCGTGACTGCCGAGCAGGGCCGACGCCGCGGCTTCGAGCGCAGCAAGTCCGAGACGCTCGAAGCCGTCCGCGAACAGGCCGAGGTGCTCTCGGAAATGCGCGCCAGCGCCGCGGAGCTCGGTGGGAAGGAACCCGCGACGCTCGACGAGCCGGCCCGGCCGAGGCCCCGGACGAAACGCCGCCAGGATCGGAAGTAGTCGAAGGCATCCGAAGCAGTGCCCGCAAGGGCATGTCGATTTCGGGGTCCTCGATCGTCGTCAAGTAGAACCGGTCCGAGCGAGTCGGTGGAACGCTTCCGCAAGATGGGCGTCGGGGGCGAGCAGAAGTAGAGCCAGCGCGGTCACCGACCCAGGAACCGCACGAGTGCTCCCCATTCACACACGTCGACCCGACGCGGCGACGCGAGTTGCGCGCCATGCCGAGGCTGCAGCGGTGGACGCGCGCCCCGAGGTTCGACGCCGGGCGGGCTCCTCAATCTCGACAAGCTCCGCGTCATCGCTCGACGCCACAAACTTGAGCTTCAGCTGGCGACCGAGTGCCCTGGCGATGCGCTGGAGCGTATCCCAGCGCGGCGTCCGCACGTCGAGACCTTTTTCCAGGCGAGCGATGGTTGGTTGGCTCGTCCTGATCCGCTTTGCGAGCTCAGCCTGGGTCAATCCGGCGCCCATGCGCATGCTCCGTACTGCGATGGCAACCTCGTGAACGAGTCGCCGCTGCTCGAAATGATGACGCACCTTGGGGTTGGAGAGCTGTGCTGCGAGGAATGCGTCGCCGCTGATTCCGGTAGCTCTCTTCTTGGGCATCGAGGTCATCCTCCTCTGACGTGCTTCATCCGCGCCGCCGACTTCTCGATGTCGCGCGACTGGTGTCCTTTCGAGCCACTCTGCAGGACCCATACGATCTGCTTGTGTACGGCGCAGTAGACACGCTGGGAACCCACACGGATCTCCATCAGCGGTCTGAACCCCGAGATCGGCTTCCACGAGATCGGCGCCTTAGCGCCATACAGCCGGTGCGCTTCGATGTCGGCGAGCACGTGGGCGCGCGTCCGCTCGCGCAAACGTGAAATGTACTCGGCCGGCTCGCTGCGACCCGCCGCTGTCTCGTAATACTTGAGCTCAAGCATGCGATATATACCCAATTGGGTATGGGCCTGTCAATCCCGTCTCGCTCCAGAGAGGATCGCATCAAGGTCTGACAACGGAGACGATGTGGGGGGGGGGTAGCCCGCGGGGCGCGCACACCTTGAATTCGTTGTTGACGCGGTGCAGCCCGTCCCGGGACAAGCTGCCCCGGAGCCATCTTTGTTGCGCCGATGATTTCCGCTGGGTCGAGCCGTCCAAGGGAACAGAAAGGAGCTACAAGATGGCCGATCGCAAGCTGCTTCCTGGAAAGTTCGTCTGGTTCGAGCTCGTCTCCAAGGACGCCAAGAAGGCGCAGGCGTTCTACGGAGAGGTGCTGGGGTGGAAGGTCCAGCCGTTCCCGATGGGCAACTCCACCTACGAGATGATCTACGCCGGCGAGACGATGATCGGTGGTTACGCGCATCTCAAGAGCGACCGGCAGCCGGCGCACTGGATCTCGTACGTTTCCGTCGAAGACGTCGACGCGACCCTGAAGGCCGCCACCGCCAACGGCGGCAAGGTAGTCGAGGCGCCATACGACATCCCGACCGTCGGCCGGACCGCGCGGATCGCCGACCCGCAGGGGGCCGAGCTGTGCCCGTTCAAGAGCCTCGAGGGCGATCCGGCGGACACGCTGCCGCCGCGCGGCGGCTGGTGCTGGAACGAGCTGCACACCAGCGATCCGGCGAAAGCGCTCGCGTTCTACGAGAAGGTCCTCGGGTTCTCGCACCGCACGCTGTCGGGCCCGGGAGGCACGTACCACATCCTCTCCCGGGGCGGCGTCGATCGCGGAGGCGTAACGGATCAAGGCGGCGAGCGGCCGCACTGGCTGCCCTACGTCGCCGTCGAGGACGCGGACGCGACGATCGCTCGTGCGAAGAAGTTTGGCGGGACGATCTGCTTCGGGCCCGAAGACATCCCGAACGTCGGGCGATTCGGTGTGCTCCAAGATCCGACCGGCGCAGCTCTCGCGGTCCTCAAGCCGTTCCCGATGCAGAAATAGGGGATCCAAGTACACTATACGCAACTCTCCATGCCAACTCGATTGGCACGGGTTGCGTATGGTGTCCCCGATCTGAGTTGCGTGTGGTGTCCCCGGATCTCCGTGCGTAACATTTACATATGGCGGAGAGTGTCACCCCATCCTCGCGCGAACGCGCCCGCCCGCCGTTGGGGCCCCGCGCCCCGACGACGCGGGCCCGGCGCACCTTCTGGGCGCTCTTCGCCGTGGCCGTCGCGCTCACGGTCTACGTCATCTGGCCCTTCCGCTCTCCGCTGTTCCTCGCCGCGGTGCTCGCCGCCGCCTTCCAGCCGCTGCTCGCCCGCACCGAGCGGCTGCTCAAGGGCCGCCGTCGCCTCGCCGGCGCGCTCCTTACGGTGCTCGTTCTCGGGGCGATCGTCGCTCCCATCGCAAGCATCCTGGCCTTCATCGCGCAGGAGACCACCAAGGGGCTCACCTGGGTGCGCGACTCGCTGGGCGTTCAGTCGGTCGGGGACATCTCCCTTTCCCGGGTGCCGCCGGAGGCGCAGCACGCCATCGACAGCATCCTCTCGACGCTGCATCTGTCGCGCGAGCAGGTCCAGACGTTCGCGGCAAAGGCGCTGGACTTCGCCCAGGCGGCGGGGCCGGCGGTGCTCGGCGCTTCGGCTGGAGCGGTGGCTAGCACGCTCATCATGCTTGCGGCCTTCTTCTTCCTCCTGATCGACGGGCGGCACCTCATCCGCTTGCTCGGCCGCGTCTCGCCCCTGCAGGCAGCGCAG